>JADHED010000767.1_pt1 | contig 32927 bp, 29 predicted proteins | sample 8952041 | NCBI WGS metagenome assembly JADHED01 (sample SAMN16124423, study PRJNA663239) | bioreactor sludge metagenome | isolation source: sludge (control) | place: India:Bengaluru | collected 2018-09-08
CTCTATGACGGCCGCCCGGCCATGCTCAGCGTGGTGCGGGACGTCACCGAGCGCCGGCAGGCGGAGGCCCGGCTGCGGGAGAGCGAGGAGCGCTTCCGTCACCTCTTCTATGACACCCGCCAGCCCCTGTGCCTGATGGAGGAGGGCCGCTTCAGCGCCGTGAACCAGGCCGCCCTGGCCCTGTTGCGCCTCGAACGGCCGGAGCAGCTCCTCGGCCAGACCCCGATCGATTTCTCACCCCCCTATCAGCCCGATGGCCGGCCCTCCGCCGAGAAGGCCGCCGAGATGATCCGCATCGCCTGCGAGCAGGGCGGGCATGAATTTGAGTGGGAGCAGGTCCGCGCCGATGGTGAGCGCTTTCCGGCCATCATCCGGCTGACCGCCATCAGCGAGCGTAATCAGACCCTGCTGCATGTAGTGTGGAACGACATCACCGTCCAGAAGCGGACCCAGGAACGGGCCGAATACCTGGCCTACCACGACGCCCTCACCGGCCTGCCCAACCGGGTGCGGGGGGTGGAACGGCTGGCCGACCAGGTCGCCCTGGCCCAGCGCCACCAGCGCCAACTGGCGGTCCTGTAACTCGATCTGGATCAGTTCAAGCACGTCAACGACCGCTGGGGCCACTATTGGGGCGACCGGCTGCTCCAGGACCTGGGCCGCCGCCTGTCCCGGCAGGTGCGGGCGGAAGACAGCCTTTGCCGCCTGGCCGCCGACGAATTCATGCTGGTCCTGCCGGAAGTAGGCCAGGACCACAGCCTGGCGGACCTGGCCGGCCTGTGCGACCGCCTGCTCACCCTCATGGCCGAACCCTTTGACCTCGACGGTCACCAGGTGCAGGTCAACCTGTCCCTGGGCGTCGCCCTCTACCCCCGGGACGGCACCGACGGCGAGACCCTGATGCGCAATGCCGACACCGCCCTCAATGCCGCCAAGCGCGCCGGGCGCCAGACCTTCCGCTTCTTCGAACCGCGCATGAACGAGGAGCTGGCGCGCTTCATCCAGACCCGGGACGCCCTGGGCGCGGCCCTGGAGCGCCGGAAGTTCGTGCTGCACTACCAGCCCCGGGTCGCCCTGGACACCGGCCGGGTGGTAGGGGTCGAGGCCCTGGTGCGCTGGCAACGGCCGGAGGTGGGGCTGGTCATGCCGGGCGATTTTATCGACGTGGCCGAAGAGAGCGGGCTGATCGTGCCCCTGGGTACCTGGGTGTTGCGGGAGGCCTGCCGCCAGGCGGTGGCCTGGCGACAGGCCGGCTGGCCGGACCTGGTGATGGCGGTGAACCTGTCCACCGTCCAGTTCCGCCGCGGCGGGATCGAGGCCGAGGTGCTGGCGGCCCTGGAGGCCTCTGGCCTCCCCGCCGCCGCGCTGGAGTTGGAGCTGACTGAGTCCATCCTGCTGGAGTGCGCCGCTGAGGTCCTGGCCACGGTCTCGGCCTGGAAGGCCGCGGGGATCCAGTTGCTCATCGACGATTTTGGCACCGGCTATTCCAGCCTGGCCTACCTCAAACGCTTCCCGGTCGATAAGCTCAAGATCGACCGCTCCTTCATCACCGGCATGGCCGACCATGCGGCGGACCGCGCCATCGTCCAGGCGATCCTCGACATGGCCGGGGGCCTGAAGCTGCGCACCACGGCCGAGGGGGTGGAGGACGCGACGCAGGCCCGTCAGCTCCGCTTGATGGGCTGCGACGAGGCCCAGGGTTATCTGTATTCACCGCCCCTGGCGGCGGAAGACCTGGAGCATTGGTGGCGGGGGCGGGGGGGGGTCCTGGGGGGGCGGCGTGAGGCCTTGAGCCCGGGGCATGGCCGGCGAGCGGCGTTGACCCGGACGTAGTTCACGGTGACCCGGCGCGGGGACCGGGGCAAGGGGGGATTCAGGCTCAGGCGGCGGTGACGACCCGATTGCGGCCGGCCTCCTTGGCGGCGTAGAGGGCGTTATCGACCCGGGTGAACCAGTCATCGAGGGTCTCGTGAGGCTGATAGGCCGCCACCCCGAAGCTGGTGGTGATGGTCCCGGCGACGGGAAAGGGCTGCTGCATGGTCGCCAGGCGAAGCTTCTCGGCCAGGCGGGCGGCGGCCTCGACGTTATTGTGGGGCAGGAGGACGACGAATTCCTCGCCGCCCCAGCGCGCCAGCACGTCAATGGCGCGCAAGTGGCCGCGCAGCCGCAGGGCCAGCTCGATCAGGACCTGATCGCCAACCAGGTGGCCATGGCGGTCGTTGATCGCCTTGAAGTGGTCGATATCGAACATCACCAAGGCCAGCGGCTCATCATAACGCTGGGCGCGGGCCAACTCCCGGGCCACGGCCTGCTCCAGGTAACGCCGGTTCCAGACGCCGGTGAGGCTATCGGTGGTCGCCAGGCGGTGCAATTCCGCGTTGGCGTTGCGCAGCTCCCGGGTCCGTTCCTGGACCTTGAGTTCCAGCGCGGCGCTAAGCTCACGATAGCGTTGCTCGCTGGCCCGCCATTGTTCCTCGGCGTGCTTGAGTTCAGTGACTTCTTCCACCACGCCACTGATACCGATCACCTGGCCGGCGGGGTTGCGCACGGGATAGGTGCTTTCCAGCCACACCCGGGGCGCCCCGGGCCGATCAGGGGTGGGCTCGCGATGTTCGACGTTGAGCAGGGGTTCCCCGCTGGCCAGCACCTGGCGGAAGCGAGGCTCGGCGCTGTCGGCGATGTAGGGCGCCATCTCCCGCAGGGTGCGGCCCAGATGGGCGGCGGCGGGGAGGCCATTGACCGCCGCCAACCGCTCATTGATGCGCAGGTAGCGTAATTCCTGATCCATGGCGAAGAGACCCACCGGAGCGGTGTCGTAGTAGGCCTGGATTTCGGCCAACTGACGGCGGGCCTGTTCCTCGCTATGCCGGAGTTGCGCCTCGACGTCCTCGCGTGGCGGGATAGCGGTCTCCAGGCCGGGACCGGGGGAGGCGGCTGCGGCGGCCAGCCGGGCTTGCAGGGCCACGATCTGGCGCTGGACCCGGCGCGCCGAGGAGGGCCACTGCGCGTGGCGACGGGGGTGGGGCCTGGCCATGAGTCTCTAAAGGGCGGCCCGTGGCGGGATGTTTTCTGCCAGCAAGTCGACACTCTCCTGGCTTACCAGTGGCGACCTGAGCAGGCGAGCCAGCCCCTCACCGCCCTGAGCCATAATGTATCCATGGTTACGAATAAACAGCGGGCGGAGGACCGGGGCGATCAGGTTCATCCACCACCGGGTGCTGCGGACATGCCAGTCCAAATGAACCATACTAATCGTGCCTTGGCGCGCAAAATGCCAGCGGCCTATCCCTTCCAGGTCGCCCTTAGCGGTGCCCTCGATGGCCACCAGGTGTTCGATGCGGGTGGTGCAAACCTCGAACACGACCCGATAAGGCAAGGTCCCTTTCCAGACATAGCGCCGGACATTGTTGAGGCCACGGGCATCCCCGGCGGACACCTGTACCACCTGCTGCAAGCCCGGCCACCAGTCCGGCCAGCGCAGGGAGTCTTGGATGGCGGAGAATACCGCCGCCAACGGTGCTTCAATGCGCCAGGTCGTCAGCAAGTGGTAGTCAGCCACGGGGCCTCCAGCGAGTCCTGTTCAGTGGTGAAAGCGCCGGCCCGGAATGTCAGGCGCTGGAAGAATCAGCTTATCAGCTCGTGAGAATATCCAGAAGAACGGCTGAGTCAGGAGGTAGTCTTCATGTCCTTGAGCCGTATCGAATCCGACAGTTTCGGGCCGATCCAGATCCCGGGTGACGCCCTGTGGGGGGCGCAGACCGAGCGCAGCCGCCATTTCTTCGCGATAGGAGGACAGCGCATGCCGATCGAGATTGTGCACGCGCTGGCCGAGATCAAACGCGCCGCGGCGGAGGTCAATCGCGAGCTCGGCCTGCTCGACCCCGCCAAGGCCGAGGCCGTGGCCGCGGCTGCGGCGCGCGTCGCGGCCGGCGAGTTCGATGCCCAGTTCCCGCTGTGCGTCTGGCAAACGGGTTCCGGCACCCAGAGCAACATGAACGTCAACGAGGTGATCGCCAACCTCGCATCGCTCGCCCTTGGCGGGGGGCTCGGAGCGGCGCGTTGCGTGCACCCCAACGACGACGTCAACCTCGGGCAATCGTCCAACGATGTCTTCCCGACGGCGATGCACCTGGCCGCGGTGCTGCTGACGCGACCGCTGCTGGCATCACTCACGCGGCTGCGCGCGGCCCTGCTGGCCAAGGCGACGGCGTTCGCCGGTATCCTCAAGATCGGCCGCACGCACCTGCAGGACGCCACGCCGCTCACCTTTGGCCAGGAGTTCGGCGGCTACGTGGCGCAGCTCGCCCTCGCCGAGGAGGCGCTGCGCGCCACGCTGCCGGCGGTCCATGCTCTGGCCATCGGCGGCACGGCGGTCGGCACCGGGCTGAACACCCATCCGGAGTTCGGCGCCCGGGTCGCGGCGCGGCTGGCCGAACGACTGGGCGAACCCTTCCGCGTCGCTGACAACCGCTTCGCCGCGCTCGCCGGTCACGAGCCCCTGGTCGGTTTGCATGGCGCGCTCAGGACGCTGGCCGTGGCGCTCACCAAGATCGCCAACGACATCCGCCTGATGGGCAGCGGCCCGCGGGCCGGACTCGCCGAGCTGCGCCTGCCGGCCAATGAGCCCGGCAGCTCGATCATGCCGGGCAAGGTAAATCCGACCCAGGTCGAGGCGCTGACGATGGTCTGTGCGCAGGTGATGGGGCATGACGTCGCGATCGGCATCGCGGCCAGTCAGGGGCACTTTGAGCTCAATGTCTACCAGCCGCTGATCGCCTATGACGTGCTCGATAGCCTGCACCTGCTTGGGGACGCGATGTCGAGCTTCGCCCAGCATTGTGTGGACGGCATCGAGGTCGACACCGAGCGCGCGCTGGACCTGCTGAACCAGTCGCTGATGCTCGTCACGGCGCTGGCACCGCATATCGGCTATGACCGGGCGGCACGGATTGCGCAGCATGCGCACGCCAGCGGTCTGAGCCTGCGGGAGGCGGCCTTGGCGGTGGGTGGCATCCGTGCGGCCGATTTTGACACCTGGGTCGTTCCCCAGCGTATGCTCGGACCCGATTCATTTTAAATCGATGGAATTGCATGTCCTTCGTCCGTTGGTCCCGGTTCGTCGGCGTCCGCCTAATCACCCTGGTGCTGATCGGGTGGCACGGGATGAACGCGATCACGCGGCATATCCCATCGCTACCGATCTCGACGACGGCGAGCACTCGATCGATGTACTAAGATCATTAGTAGGCACAGTGAGGCCGTCGTCCAGAGCAAAACGACCGAAACTGAGAGGTTTCAAAATACCAACACGTGGGAGAACTTCATGTCTGATCGAGTATATAAGCTGCTGGAGGTGGTCGGCACCTCCAGTACGGGCACCGATGACGCCATTCACAACGCCATCACAACCGCCGCCCAGACCATCCGACACCTCGACTGGTTCGAGGTGGTCAAAACCAGCGGTCATATCGTGGATGGCAAGGTCGCCCACTTCCAGGTCACCCTGAAGATCGGTTTCCGGCTCGAAAGCGACTGACGAGCTGGCCTTGATGCCCTGTCCGAGAGTCCACTTGAGATCGGCGAGGAACGATGAAAAACATCCATCAGATTCTGAACGAGAAGGGCCGCCAAGTCTGGTGTATCGGCTCCGCGGCAACAATCTATGACGCGCTCGCCCTCATGGCCGACAAGAATGTCGGCGCCCTGCTGGTGACTGACGCGAGTGGCCCGGTGGGCCTCTTTTCGGAGCGTGAATACGCCCGCAGTGTGATCCTCAAGGGTCGTGCCTCCCGCGACACTCCGGTGCGGGAGGTCATGGTCCACCCAATCCTGTGTGTCACCCCGGATCACCTGGTGGAAGAGGCCATGGCCCTCATGACCGCGCATCGCGTGCGCCATCTGCCGGTCATCAAGGGGGGTGAAGTGCTCGGCATAGTCTCCATCGGCGATCTGGTCAAATCGGTGATTGACGAGCAGAAGTTCATCATCGAGCAGTTGGAGCACTACATCACCGGGTGACCGGGCCGCGATCACCGCTGCTTGCCCACCGCACTAGGGCCGGGCCATCTATCTGCGCGACCGTTGGCCCACGCCGGCGGAGATCCAGGAGGCCGTGTGCGCCAACCTGACCCGCGCTGAGTTCATTGCCGCCTATGCCAACCTCTTTTGAAGGGGATGCCTGCTGGCGTGCCCTCGAAACCGGTCATTTCCTGGGATAACAGATTTGTCATCCGGCGGTCACGCGGGCGTGCGGGTCTGCTGGGAAGAGAATCAGGGGTTTATAGGCCCGTTGGCGCTTGGGTGAGCGGAGCTTGGTAAATAATCAGGCACTATCAAACAAGAGCAGGAGGCGCGCCACCCGCCCTGTTGATCCGTGGCGATCGCTGCTCGATAGCTGACTTCATCTATTGCCATGGAGAGCAAACATGAATCCTCTCCGAGGCTTCATGCTTGAACCAAACAGGATTGTTATTGTCCTATTTTGCGAATACGGAGGGAATCATGTTGCGGATTGCCAAGCTCACCGATTACGCCATTCGCCTGATGGCCCACATGGCCCGTTCGCCTGGCCGCCAGGTCAGCGCCCAGCAGTTTTCCGTGGAGACCAAACTGCCGGTGCCGACCGTAGCCAAGCTGCTCAAGCGGCTGTCCCACGCTGGCCTGGTCTACAGCACGCGCGGCGTGGCGGGTGGCTATGGTCTGGCGAAAAACCCAAAGGACATCAAGATGGTGGATGTCATTACCGCCATCGAGGGCCCGGTGGCCTTGACCGAATGCGCCCTGGGCGCTGGCAATTGCAGCTTAGAGGCCGGCTGTACCACTCGCGCCCATTGGCGCCTGATCAACCAGGCCGTGCACGTGGCCCTGGAATCCGTGAGCCTGGCCGTATTGGCGTCGCCCCCGGCTCGGACCCGCGAAACTGGCATCAGGATGCCGCGCAAACAGACATAAGGAGGAAAAAAGCATGGACAACCTTGAATTACAGCGCCACCTGGACACGGAATATCGGTGGGGCTTCGTCACCGACATCGAGCAGGACACCCTGCCCATGGGCCTGGACGAGGATGTCGTCCGCCTGATCTCGGCGAAGAAGGGCGAGCCCGCCTTCATGCTCGACTGGCGGCTCAATGCCTACCGGCACTGGCTGACCATGACCGAACCGACATGGTCCAGTGTGCGCTACCCGGCCATCGACTACCAGACCCTGCATTACTACTCGGCGCCCAAAACCAGGGACAGCGGTCCTAAAAGCCTGGCCGAGGTCGATCCCGAACTTTTGCGCACCTACGAGAAGCTCGGCATCCCCCTGGCCGAGCGCGGTGCCCTGGCCGGCGTAGCGGTCGATGCGGTGTTCGACTCGGTGTCCGTGGCGACCACCTTTAAGGACAAGCTGGAACAGCTCGGCATCCTGTTTTGCCCCTTCTCCGAAGCGGTTATCAAATACCCCGAACTCGTGCAACAGTACCTCGGTTCGGTGGTCCCCTACACCGACAACTTCTTCGCCAGCCTGAACTCGGCAGTATTCTCGGACGGTTCCTTTGTCTACGTACCCAAGGGGGTGCGCTGCCCGATGGAGCTGTCGACCTATTTCCGGATCAACGCCCGCAACACCGGTCAGTTCGAGCGCACCCTGATCATCGCCGACGAGGGCAGCTATGTGAGCTACCTGGAGGGCTGCACGGCGCCCACCCGAGACGAGAACCAGCTCCATGCCGCAGTGGTCGAGCTGGTCGCACTGCAGGATGCCCGGATCAAGTATTCCACGGTCCAGAACTGGTACCCCGGTGACGCCGAGGGACGTGGTGGCATCTACAACTTCGTCACCAAGCGGGGCGACTGCCGGGGCGAGCGTGCCCACATCTCGTGGACCCAGGTCGAGACCGGCTCGGCCATTACCTGGAAATACCCGAGCTGCATCCTGCGCGGCGACCACTCGGTGGGTGAGTTCTACTCCGTGGCCCTGACCAACCACCACCAGCAGGCCGACACCGGCACCAAGATGATCCACATTGGCCGGGACACCCGCAGCACCATCGTGTCCAAGGGCATCGCGGCCGGCCACGGTAGCAACGCCTATCGGGGCTTGGTCAAGGTCCTGGCTACGGCCGAGGGTGCCCGTAACCACACCCAGTGCGACTCGCTCCTAATGAGCCCGACTAGCGCCGCCCACACCTTCCCCTACATCGAGATCAGGAATCCGGGCGCGATCGTGGAGCATGAGGCCACCACAAGCCGGATAGGCGAAGACCAGTTGTTCTATCTGAAGAGCCGGGGCCTTGACGAGGAAGAGGCGGTCAACCTGATCGTCAATGGATTCTGCAAGGAAGTCTTCAAGGAACTGCCCATGGAGTTCGCGGTGGAGGCCCAGAAACTGCTGGCCGTTAGCCTCGAAGGCGCGGTCGGCTAAATCGGAACAAGGAGACAGCAATGCTCGAAATCAAGGATCTGCACGTATCGGTCGACGACAAGGCCATCCTCAAGGGTATTGACCTCATCGTGAAGCCTGGCGAGGTCCATGCCATCATGGGTCCGAACGGCTCAGGCAAGAGCACGCTGGCCCAGGTCCTGGCTGGACGCGAGGGCTACCGGGTGACCCAGGGCATCCTGCGCTACATGGACAGCGATCTGCTGCCCCTCAGCCCCGAGGGGCGTGCCCGCGCCGGCATCTTTCTGGCCTTCCAGTACCCGATCGAGATTCCCGGCGTGGCGAACGCCCAGTTCCTGCGCAGCGCGCTCAACAGTCAGCGCGGCTACCGGGGCGAACCCGAGCTTGATGCCTTCGATTTCCTGGAATTCGTGAAGGGGCGTCTGGCCATGCTCGAGATCGACGACAGCTTCCTGTACCGATCGCTCAACGAAGGCTTCTCCGGGGGCGAGAAGAAGCGCAACGAGATCCTCCAGATGGCGGTACTGGAACCGCGCTTGGCCATCCTGGATGAAACCGATTCAGGCCTCGACATCGACGCCCTCAAGGTGGTCGCGCGCGGCGTCAACGCCCTGCACGCTCCCGATCGCGCCATCATCCTGGTCACCCACTACCAACGCCTACTTCAATACATCGTTCCGGACCGGGTCCATGTCCTGGCCGAAGGCCGCATCGTCCGCTCTGGCGACCGCGACCTGGCCCTGGAACTGGAGGCCAAGGGCTACGGCTGGCTGAATATCCGGAACAACGGCGAGGAGACCCTCATAACATGATCGCCATCACGCCCTTCATCGAGGCTCTGCGCCGGATCGAGGTACCGGGCTGGCTAGCCAGCGAGCGTGGCGCGGCCCTGGACCGTTTCCTGGCGACCGGCATGCCGAGCTCCCGCCTAGAAGCATGGAAGCACACCTCGCTGGCTGCGCTGGAACGTGGGGTGTGGCATTCGTCCACCTCGGTGGCGTGTGAGGCGGTCTGCCCGGACATCGCGTCCTACCCGGGCCACACCCTGCTGTTCCAGAATGGCCAGCTACAATGCCACGGCATCTATCTGGCTAATCAGATCGCCGGGACCCTCCTTGACCTGGCCAACACGCAGGCCGTGCACCAGTACCTGGGCCAGGTGGCCGACGACACTGCCCTGGCCAACCTCAACCTGGCGCTCTGGCAGGATGGTGCCCATGTCTATGTACCCGCCGGCGATCATCTTACCCTGCCGATCTTCACCCTCTACGGCGCCGCCGAGGACGAGGCGATGCTCTATCCACGTACCCTGGCGGTACTGGAACATGGCGCGGAGGCCATCCTGGTCGAACACTTCCTTGGCCAGACCGGTCAACCCTACTGGCAGAACGCCGTTACCGAAATTGTCCTGGAAGACGGCGCCCAACTCACCCACCTCAAGGTGATCGAGGAAGGCGCGGCCGCGACCCACACCAGCCTGACCGCGGTTAGCCTAGGCCGGGACAGCGAATACCGCGCCCTGCACATCGGCTTGGGTGGTGCCCTGGCACGGCACGAGATCACGGTCCACATGGCCCGCCCGGGTGCCACGACCCGGATCGACGCCTTCGACCTGGCCGACGGCCACCGCCATGCCGACCTGCATCTGCGCATCAACCATCGCGCACCCTCGGGTACCAGCCGGGTTAACTACCGGGGCCTGGCCGAAGGCCGTGGCCGCGCCGTATTCGACGGCCATGTCGTGGTCGACCGCGTCGCCCGCAACACCGACGCCCGGCAATCCTGCCGGGGCCTGCTGCTCTCGCCTCACGCCGAGATCGACGCTATGCCCAGGCTGGAGATCTATGCCGACGAAGTGAACTGCGGCCATGGCGCCAGCATCGGCAACCTGGACCGGGAGGCCCTGTTCTACCTACAAAGCCGCGGCATCGATCTCGCGCTGGCGCGCCAACTGCTGATGGAGGGCTTCGCCACCGAGGCCCTCGGGCTGCTCGACCATACCCACCTGCGCAACTGGCTGATGCCCCGCCTGATCGCGGCCATGGCCCGGCGCACCCTAATGGAGCCAACGCCATGACCGGCGACCTACGCGAACTCTATGAAGAAGTGATCCTGGAACATAATCGCCACCCTCGGCATTTCCTCGAGAACCCGCCTGGCAGCAACCATCACGCCCACGGCTACAACCCTCTGTGCGACGACGAGATCACGGTCCACCTCAAGGTGGCGGACGGCTATATCGCCGAAGCCGGCTTCGAGGGCGCCGGTTGTGCCGTGGCCATGGCCTCCGCCTCCATGATGACCGAGGCGATCCATGGCAAGCCCCTTGCCGAGGTCGACCGTCTGTTCGATCGGGTGCATGCCATGCTGGCCGAGGACGGCCCGGCCGATGCGGTCGGCAAATTGAAGGTGCTGTCGGGGGTCAGGGAATTCCCCATGCGGGTGAAATGCGCCACCCTGGCCTGGCACACCCTGCGGGCAGCACTGGACAATCGCAGCGAGACCGTGACCACCGAGGAGGCCGTGGCCGCATGCCCGCAACCCGAGCCCAGGACGCTGCCATGAACCTGGCGCACCTGCCCCACGAGCCTCCCCCCGAGGGCGACCTGCGCAGTCACGTGATCGCCGCCCTGCGCCGGATACGCGACCCTGAAATCCCGATCAATATTTATGATCTCGGTCTGGTCTATGACCTGGCAATCGATAACCTCAACCGGGTCACCATTCGCATGACGCTGACCGCGCCTGCCTGCCCGGTGGCCCAGACCTTTCCGGCCCTGGTGGAAGACGCGGTTGCAGCAGTGGACGGCGTAAGCCGAGCGAACGTGGAACTGGTCTGGGAGCCGCCCTGGGACACCAGCCGGATGAACGAGGCGGCCCGGCTGCAACTAGGGCTATATTGATGAACGACTGGATTGAAGTGGCCCGCATCGACGACTTCCCCATCGGCGCGTGCCGTGTGGTACATACGAACGGGGTCCGGATCGCGGTGTTTCGGCTCGAATCCGGCTTTTACGCCATCGAGGACGTCTGCAGCCATGATGGTGGCGAACTGGCAAGCGGCACCCTGAGTGGCCGCGAAATCACCTGCCCCCGCCATGGCGCCCGCTTCGACATCACCACCGGCGAGGTCACCGCGCCGCCGGCTTACGAAGCGGTCGCCGTGCTGCCCGTGCGGATCACGGCTGGCCTGGTCTTTGTTCGCGACGACCGCTGGGATTGAACGCCGCATCCTGCGTGGGGAAAGTACAACGGAGGATGTCATGAGCGATACCCGTAGCGAGCGCGACAGCCTGGGCACCCTACAAGGCCCGGCCGACCTTATGGGAGGAGAAGCACCCCGAGGCGGCGGTGATCCTCTGGGAATTGGCCGAGCCCATGCCCAGCAAGACCCCCACGTTTCTCACCACCGTCGCCTTCACCCGCCTGACGGCGGCGGAAGCCCTCAAGCAACTGCGGGCGCGTGGGGTGGCGGAGGCCCAGCTACCCTCACCCAGCAGTTGCCGTGAAGCGGATGGGCTGTCGTTGTTCTTGGCGTCATTCAGCCTCGACCGCGATTGCGTCGCTCACGCATGATCGGGCAGCGTCTCCCCGAGTACTTTCAGCCAGCCGCGTAACCGCTGCTGCTGGTCTTCCGTCAGCTCAGTGTCAAACAGACGGTAGAGTAACGTGTCCTCGAACAGGAGGTGGGCATCCATTTCTGTGAGTAGCTTGACGATGAGCCCATGGGGCATCGGCTCAGTGGAGACCGGGAGGGCTTCTTCGATACGCGCCATCTGTAACCGCAGCGCATCGTGTTGGCGCAGCAGCTCCGGCATATCGACATAGTTACATCTATTCTCGGCGTTGAGGAAGGCGAGGAACGCGTGCTCTTCAAGGAACATGTGCCGGCTCATCGCCTCGTTGAAGGTCACGAAATCGCGGCGGGGATCGCTGCGGTTGGCATCGCGCAGATGCTTCGCCTGGTCCTCCAGCCGGGCATGGTCCCGTTGCAGAATCTCGGAAATGGTCATGGCTGTCCCCTCACGGTTACTGACTACAAGGGCGCGCGTCGGGTGTTATAGGCCCCACCGGGCCAACCCCGCGCGCACCCAACCCCGACGGGGGTCGGTGCGCGTAACGAGGCCGTATCCATGGAATCTAACCGTCGCCAGAACCGCACCCCTTGGCGCGGCCCTGGCAACATAAAATCCGTTTATCAATCATCCCTGTTAATCTTTCGGAACAGAACATACAAGGGATGGACCAGATAAACATGCGCCCAAGCGGCGGGTGGAATCTTGTGGGAAGACGATCAAGACCCGGCAGCTTCCGCGACGGTTTCAGAGCCCGTCTGGCCCGCGCTCGCACGACTTTGCTTCATTTGCCTGCGGTATTCACTGACCAGCTGATCGGCGCTCGGAAAGCCTTCGAGCCGAATCCACGGACTATCGTCAGCGACGTGGATGAACGTCACTGGGATGTGGTTCATCTTGTCGCCACGAAAGGCGTCGAAAGCCTTCTGAACCGCAACGATGTCCTCGCGGCTCCCGGTCAATAGCTCCCAGCCCTCTGCCGCGCGGAAGCGCTGCGCGTAATCGCGGAGCCGCGTCGGGGTGTCGTGCTCGGGGTCGATCGAGATCGAAACCAGCCGCACCTTGTCGGCTTCGTCTCCCAGCGACCGCTGCGTCTGCGCGAAACTCGCGCTCAGCACCGGACAGATCGTGGTGCAGCTGGTGAAGATGTAATTCAGCAAGACCGGCTTGGGACCGGCGAGAAGCTTGCGCAGGGACACGCGCTCGCCGTCCTGGTTCGTCAGCAAGACATCGGGCACCAGGTACCCCTCTTCCGTTCGCAGATAGCCCTTCTGGCTCAGCAACGCCGCATGATGCTCATGCCCTTCATGCTGCTGCGCGGCAGCCTGGTGTCCCGCATGCTGATCGTCACCGCCCACCGGCTGTGCCGCTGTCACGACATCCATCATGTGATGATGATGGTCATGGGCCGCCCCAGCGGAGGGGCCCTGCGCCGTCACCGCGGAAGTGCCAAGGACCGCACCGATGACGACAGCGAGGGTCTGGCGGCTGATGCGCGAGGTTGGTTTGGACATGCTAAGTCTCCCGTGTCGATGCGGCGTTGCCGCGTGTGTGTTAAAAGCCTTGTCTTCGGCGTTCGTGCGTCGGCTCAATTGATCACCCAGTCACTAACTGGCAGCAGCCGTGGTGGATCGTCTCCCGAGAGGCGCGCGATGTAGCAGCCCTTCACCGCGTAACGCTGTTCGGGACCGAAACTCAGCCGGTGGTAAAGCGGGATGGCGTAGTCCTGGTCGCGCATCATCTCGAAGGCCTCCAGGAAATAGTCGCGGTAAAACTCGCTGCGAATGGCGCCAATGGCCCCTGGCAGCATCCATCCCAGGAAGTACATCTGAGCCTGGATCGCCGAATTGCCGAGGGGGATATGGCGCGCCTGAAGCCACCGGTCGACGATGCCCTGCCGGTGCGCCAACTCCTCGGGCAGGCTGTACGGATAGGTCAAGAGCAGCCGGTCCCGGACCTCCGCTGGGATCCGCGTCAGGTCAGCACCCGCCAGGCGCGAGGACATGAAGATCACCTCGACCTGACCCGCGGCCGCCGCAGCCGCCCGCGCCGCCGCCACCAGGGCGTCACCCTCCAGCCACAGCAGCAGCACCGTGGGGCGCTGGCCTTCCAGCCCCCGCATCCATTCCGCCGGCGCGGGCTCTTCCCCAGCCGCGAGGGGCAGCGAATAGAGGCGGGTTCCAACGTCGCGTTCCCAGGTCTCCCGGAAGCCGCGGGCGGCATCCTCGCCCTTGGTGCCGGCTTGGAACATCTGGAGCACGGGTGCCTGGTCACCCGCCTTCCGCTGCGCCGCGAGGTACTGCGCCGCCGACTCGCCCTCCTGATACAGTCCCTTGGAGAAGTAGAGGGTGTAGGTGTCGGCATCGGAGACGACCGGCTGATCCGTTATTGGCAGGATGGCGGGGATTTCGTGCGCCTCGCAGAAGGCGTGGATCGGCGCCCAAGACCCGGCGGCAATACCGCCCAGCAGCGCGAACACCGGCCGCTCCTGGTAGAGCGCCTCGAGCTGGGCCTGCCAGCCGTCCGGTGGCCCCGTGAGTTCCCAGACGTCGAGGGCCAGCTTGCGGTAGGCGCCGAATTTCTCGGTCTTGTAGAAGGGGCCCGAGCGCGCCCGGCGCTCGTGGGGTCGGGTCTGGGTGTTGCGGGCGTCGATATGCGCCTGGAGGGTGGTCAGCATCGCCTCGCGATCGACCGGATCCACCCCCTCCGTGATGACGGTGGCAAAGCGGATCACTGCGTCATCCGCGCCGGGGTCGGTGTCGGTCGACAGGTTCCGCAGATAGTGGATCAGGACCGCCATGTCCTGGTCGTTCAGCTCGTAGCGCGGCATGACGCGATTCAGCTCCCGTCCGGTCGGATCGAGGCCGGTTACGAGCGCGTGGGCGAGGGCCTCGTCGCTGTAGGGTGGGCGTTCGTCGTCCATTTCAAACCGCTTCGGGAGGGTCCAGCGTTCGGTGGCGCCCGGCCCCTGATGCTGTTTGGCCGGGTTCCAGGTACCGGCCCGCCGCCGCGGCCGCCCCAGCTCCTTGCCGCTGATCGGCCAGGCAATCACCGAGCCCTCCAGGGAGCCCAGACCGCTGCGCCGATGGCAGCTCACGCAGGTGAGCATGGTTCCGTCCACCGCCACGTCGCCGGCGACGATGGCTCGCACCGGTTCGCCGTCGACGCCGCGGCCTTCGCGGTACAGGCGCTCGCCAAGGGCCAGCGCCTCCTTGGCAGGGAAGCCCGCCACGGACCTATCACCGGTGTCGCTGGCCCTCGCGGGCGATGGTGCCGACATGCCGAGGGCGAGGATCAGCACCACGCCCAACACTTGAACAGGGATCGTGCGCATGGCTGATTACTTGTTCTTGCCTTTACCGCCGCCGGTGCCGCCGCCCGCGGTCGGACAGTCCTTGCCGCTCCGACGATCGACCCCATCGCAGTCCTGATCGATGCCGTCCCCCTTGATGTCGCAGGCGGCGGGATTGATCGCCGGATCGAGGTCGTTACAGTCAAACGGCGTACCGCAGCCTGCCTCGGTGAAGAAGGCGTCGCCGTCGACATCCGTGCACACCGGTCCCGGCGGGGGCAGCGTGCCCAGGAGATCAAGCGCGACGGGGAGGTTGAGCAGCCCGTGGCCGGCCGTGTTGTCAGCGCCGGCGGGCCCGATATCGGTCGCGCTCGCCGTCAGGACCTGCTCGAGGGCGGCGACGCTCGCATCCGGGTGCGCCTGGCGCAACAGGGCGATGGCACCGGCGACATGGGGTGCCGCGAAGGAGGTGCCGCTCATACTCTGATAGCCGCTCCCGAGGTCGGCCGCCCTGATACCGACGCCTGGCGCCACGACTTCCGGAAAAATGCGGCCGTCACAGGGCGACGGGCCGACGCCGCTGGTCCAGGTCACAGTCAAGGTCGAGTCGACCGCGCCCACCCCGAAGCCATCCGGATTGTTCGCCGGGCTCACGCTGCCCAGGCTTCCTTGGTTTCCCGCGGCAAACACCACCGCGATTCCGGCGGCCTTCAGGACCTCGAGGTCCGGCTGGAACTCCATGTAGCACTCGCCTACCTGGTTGGCGAAGCCCCAGGAGTTGTTCACCACGTCCGGAATGTCGGTCGTCGCGGGGACCCCGTCCGGGTCCAGCAGCCACTGGAACCCCTGGTGAATGCCGCTCAAGGAGGCGACACCAGCGTCATTGAAGATCTTCACGGCGATCCACTTGGCGCCCGGGGCGACACCGATCGAGGTACCGCCCGCATCCCCGCCGACGGCGACGCTCATGGTGCCCGTGCCATGGCCGCTGCGATCGTAGGGGGTTGGATGTTCCCCATTGGGGTCGAACCAGCTATTGGACCCAGCCCGCCAGCGACCGGCGAGGTCCGGGTGGGAGGCGTCGACGCCAGTATCCATTCCGGCAACGACGCTTCCCGTTCCGGTCAGCCCTTGATCCCACACCGCTGGGACCTGAACGGCCTCCAGGTTCCACTCGCTTGGCACGGACACGGCCGGCTCCGGGCTGGGAGCGGCCAGGATGGCATCGAGCTTGATGGTCTCGATCCCCGGCAGCGCCGCCAGATCGCGCACCAGGTCCGGACTCGCGGTTGCCGCCAGGGCGTTGATCGACCACAGCTCGATGATCCGCGTGGCGCCGCCCGCCTTCAGTAACTCGACGGCCGATTCTTGGCTCGCATCGGCAAGATTGCGCAGGGCCCACAGCAGGGCGGCGAGCTGCATGCCGCCGCCCTGCCCTTGCCCGGGAAAGGCGCTCAGATCCACGCGCTCCGAGAACTGGGCGATGAATGCGACCTCGGCGCCGGTCTGCATCGCCGCCTCGAGGTCAGGGTCGATGACGGCGGCCCCGACCACCGAACTCAAAGGCAACGCCAGGCCGAACATGGCCAGGGCGATGGGGTGCTTCGCGACGCTCATCTTCATCTCCTTACTCCACGACCAGATTTGGGGCCCGGAAGTCACCGATGGCGACCGTCACCTTGTCCCCCGTCTTGACCAACCCACCGGCATTGCCGAAGAAGGTCCAGTAGATGCGCCCTTCCTTGGGCGTGTCGGAGCTCCGCAGCGGACCGACCTTCGCGGTCTTGGGCACCGCGAGCACCTTGCCGGTCGGCTGGTGGATCAGGGTGGGCTTGGTCTTCCGCTCGAAGAGAGCGGTTGCCTTCTCCGGGTCCAGGACGCGGTAGCGGAAGTCGAGCATGTGACCGTGGGCGGTCCGGCGCAGAGAGACGATCTCCACGCCCCAACGCTCCTTGAGTTCCGCGTTCAGGGCCAGCATTTGCGCCAGGGCATCGAAGCCCTGACTGTCCGCGGATGGCTGGACTTCCAGCAAGACCCGCTCGTCGGCGACGGCCAAGGCGATGGTTGAGGTGGATAGGCCAAGGGCGATGACCGAAGCCAGCACGCCGGCGGTTAGCAGCTTTTCCAATGTCGGTTTCATGACATCTCTCCAATCGGTGTTGAGTGGACGAGGACCGAAGGGTCCCCTGTCTTTTCGCAGGTCACGGTGGTCGATTCCCTCCTGCCCTCCCCCCTGCCAGGGGGCGAGGATCCTTGGGGTCGGTGTCGCGACCGAGGGGGCGTCGATCGCGGCCCGCGGCTTCCGATCAGCGTTGCCCAACAGGCGATCGCCGATGCGGGGCGCGCGGGCGCGGGTTGCCGTTACTGGACCACGTTGATCCTGACCGTGGCCACGTTTGAGGTAGCGCCGACGTTGTCCTTGACGGTGTACTGGAAGGTGTCGGTACCGCGGTAGCCGGCGCTCTTGGGCGTGTAGGTGATGGTGCCGTCGCCGTTGTTGGTCACGGTGCCGCCCGCCTGAGATTTCGTCCCTGTCGTGATGACCACCGAGGTCTCGTCGATGGTGCCATCCGGATCCTCGTCGTTGATGACGATGTTGTAGTTGGCGAGCGACGTGTTCTTGGGCGTCGATGCGGTGTCCTCGTTGGCGGTCGGCGCGATGTTGGCGGGCGGCGGGGGGGTGGCAACCACTGAGATGGTCACCGTAGTCGCTGGCGAGCACTGCGGAATGGGATCGCATGCTTCGTAGGTGAAGGTGGCAACATCACCCACATTGAGCCCAGCCGCATTGAAGGCGAACTCCCCATCCGTGCCCAGAGGGGTACTGAGAGTGCCCAGCGTGGGCGCCGTCCCGTTCTGCGCTGTCAACGCATCGCCGTCGGGGTCGGAGTCGTTCCCGAGCACGCCGGGTGCCGCGACCGTCAGGGTTTCTCCCGCGACCACTTCATAGCCGTCAGCCACCGCCACGGGCGCGTCGGCTAGTCCGTTGACCGTGATGCTGACGACCGCGACATTGCTGTTCGGTCCGCCGGCCCCGTCGTTGGCTATATAGCTGAACTGGTCAAGGCCGAAGTAATCCGCGTTCGGGGTGTAGGTGAAGGACCCGTCGGCCGCGAGACCCGTTCCCAGGCTGCCATGCGCCGGACCACTGACGAGCAGGGCCGCGGCAGCGCCACCGGTGTCGTTGTCGAGCACCCCTGCTGGCGAACCTCCCGCTGTTGTCATCAGGGAGGTGTCCTCATCGATGGTGTAGTCACCCAGGGGCGTGGGGTCATCGACCGCCGTCGGCGCAGCGGTGACCGCGTTCGCCACCAGTTGGGAAACCATGCCGCCGTTGGCCAGGTTGAGCGCCCGGTCGTAGAGAGCGTAGGTGCCGTCGGCGCTGGCATTAATGACCGCGTCGATGGTCTTGCCCGCCTGCAGCTCGAGCCCGTATTGCTCCATGCTGTGCGGATAGCGGTGCCCGTCCTCGGCCTTGAGGCCCAGGTAGAGGCCGCCGCCCAGGGTGGGCACGAAGGTCTCGATCCCCGCGTTGACGAAGCGCAGCAACACGTCTTGGTTCGTGCTAAGGGCAAATTGCGGGTTAATCCCGTCATAGGACTTGCCGTTGATGAGGAAGTACTTCGGGTTCCAGCCGCTTTCCGTGACGTTGAATCCGTCTTTGCTAGGGTCGTCAACCCGCGAAACCCGAGCACCGCCATAGGTGGCCGGATTCGCATTCAGGCCCGGATCGATGGCACTGAAGACGAGCACCCGGTCCTCGAAGTAGGGAACGTCGGAGTACGCCAAGTTGGCGGACTGGTCCACCACCAGGGCCCCATAGAGCCCCATGGGTACCTGGGTCCGGATTCGGTCCGTGGCGCTGTGGTAGAGGAAGGTGCCGGACCTGCCGGTGAGATCAAAGGCGTAGGTGGCCGTGCCGCCATTTGCCGAGACTTCGCTCGTAAACCTCCCGGGCTTACCGCCGGTCGCGCTGCCCCGGAGTCCCGGGACGAAGAACGACACCGGCTCGGCGAGGCAGTTCTTGAGGTTCACCGTGAGGCCAGCCGTTGCGGTCGTGCGCAGCGTTGGTCCGACGACCCAGGTTGCCGTCGGATCGACTGTCGCACAGTTGAAGTTCAAGGCATCCAGGACCTCGACGTAGCCCCACATGTTGATAGGGATTCCGCCGCCGGGCGGCGTCCACTGCCCAGGTACCGCCACCAGATCGGCGGCGAAGGACGGCATCGCCGCCAAGGCGAAGATGGCCAGTATCGGCGCCTGCGTACGTGTCTCTCGCATAATTTTCTTGGAGTTCATTTCGGGTTCACTCCCACCTTAAGGAATGGTTGTACCGGGCGGCTCAACAACCATCATGCTGAGCATGCCGCCGGGGAAGATGTCGAAGTTGGTCAGCTCCTTTTCGGTGTGCGAGTGCCACATGAAGAAGTAGCCCGAGTTCGGGTTCAGGCCGCCCTCGCCTGGGGGCAGGGGCTTGTCGGAACCCATGTACGGGCTGCCCGACCACCAGCCGCCGAAGGCCAGGTTCTGGTTTTCGGGTAGAACGACCGGGAAGGGCTTGCCGTGGTCGGCACAGTACTCGTGGGTCACCGGGTCATACGTGGGCGCTCCCGGGTCCTGCACCTGACCGACAGCCTTACCGTTACAAGTGTGCGGCAGGTTCACATCCGAGCCGCCGTAGATGTCCCAACCCAGCTTCTCGCCCGTCCATTCGAAGATCGCGTCCACGGTCTGGCCGGGTACCGACAGGGTCGTGAAGCGCTTGCGTGGCGCCAGGGTCTGACCGTCATCAAGCAGCAGCAGGCGGCCGTAGCGGGCGATCTCGGAATAGTGATTGCCGTGCAGGTGGAGCGGGTGTTGGTCCTGGTCGCCGCCGAGGATGCGCACCAGTACCCGCTGCCCCGGGGTCATGCGCGGGGTGCAGTTGTAGGGTTGGTGCGGCAGCCAAGCGACGAACGGGTCCGCGAGGTCATCGGGTGCGGCACGGCCGTTGATAAACCAGTAGACGGGCCAGCGCGCGGTCAGGTCGATCTCACCGAAGCGATTCTGCTCGGCGAGCTGATGGATCTTTGGGTCCATGGAGGTGAGCAGGAACATCACCTCATGGTCGAAGTCCGTCTCGGGATGGTTGTAGGCAAAGCCTTCACCCTGGCTCGGCCGCACGATGATGGCGCCCACCAGACCCATCTCGATCTGAAGCTCGGGATCGGTGCCCGCGTAGTACATGTAGGTCCCGGGCTCGGTGGCAGTGAAGGTGTATTGCACCGGCGTACCGCCCGCGCCGCCCGGCAGCGATCCGGCGGGGCAGGTCTCACGAGTCAGCTCGCCGTCCTTGTCGCCCGTCCCGCCGACAACGCTTACGTTATGGCCCGGAAAGACCATCGAGGTGCACTTCCCGAACGGCAGATTGCTGGTCAAGGAGATCGTGACCGTGTCGTTCTGATTGAGGATCAGGGTCGGTCCCGGGTACTGAGGCACCTCTGCTGGGTTTGATCCTGGAGCATGAAAGCCCCAGAAATGGATGGAGCCACCATCCGCGGTGCTGACCTCCCCGGGCCCGGCGGTGAAGCTAAAGGTGTTGGACGCGCTGGTGACGCCGTCGATCCGCGCCTGGGCCTGCGCGCTGCCGACGGGCAGCCAGAGGAGGGCGGCCACGGCCGCGATCGCGAAAACCCCGCCCTTCGGGGGGGTTAGGTCAGATACCTTCATATCGGTTCTCCGGTCAGTTGATCACGATCTTGGTCATCATGCCGCCGAGGTCTGTGGCCTCGTCGTTGTTGGCCAGGTACTGCAGGTTGGAGGCGTAGAGGTAGTACTCGCCGGCAGGCACCCCGGCGGTATTGAGGATGACGTCCGCCGACATGCCGCCCCCCATGGTCACCGAATTGGTGGTGTAGTGGAGCTTGGTGCCGTCGGCGGCCATCAGCTCCTTGGCGTCGATGCCCACCACCTCCAGCGGGATGCTCGGGCTGATCAAGGTGTGGGTGGCCGTGATGTTGAGGTTTGAGAGCCGCAGCAGGACCTTCTGGCCTGCCGTGGCCGTGACCAGCGAGGTCTCCACCTGAGACTCAATACCGCCATTTTCGAGGGGTGCCGGTAGTGGATTTGGATTCACCGTGTCCGGGTAGCCGCGGCCGTTGATCATCGGGTAGCGGTCCCACATCAGGGCGAAGGGCAACGGCTGTACGGACCAGCTCGCGTCGTGGAAGTCGGGGTCGAAGCCGCCGAGTTGCAGCGGGTAATCCTTGTCGTAGTAGGTCGATCCATCGCCGTCGTTGTAGGCGTACTGATTACCCGTCTTATGGATGAACCCGTTGAGATTGGTGCCATCCGGCAAGCCGTTCTGCGCCGCCTTCACGTAAAGGTTGCCGAGCATGCCCATCTGCATGTGTTCGGTGGCCTCGACATGGCAGTGGTACATGAAGGTGCCGGGCTCCGCCAGGTGGTAGTAGTAGGTCAGGGTGGCGCCCTGGTTGATGGCGATCCCCGATTCCGGCAGGCCGTCGAACACGGTGGACGACTGCGGGAAGCCGTGGAAGTGGACGGTGTGCGGGTCGAAGAGGTCGGGCCGGATTACCATGCCGACATTAGTTAGGCTGAGGTAGAAGTTCTTGCCCTGGTCGACCACGATCGCCGGGGCCGGGAAGGCCGCGGCCAGCAGGCCGTTGCTTAGGACATCCGGCGCAGTGGTGCCGGTCTGATCCGAGAAGCCGAAGATGTACTGCGGCCGGCCGTCGGCCATCGTCACGAAGCCGTCCCCGCCCGTGATGTGCATGCACTGGACGTTCATGTCGATCGCGTCCTGCGCCTCGTTGTACCTACCGCTCGGTGGTCCGGCGGTGACGCTGTCCAAGCAGTCGCCGTCGTTGTTGCGGTCGCAGGGGCACTGGATATTGACCACCGCCGAGGCCGGCAGCCAGGGGGCCAGGGTCGCGGCCAGGGCCAATGACACCGCTCCGAAAAGCCTGGCCCTTTTCATGGAAAACACTTTTGGGGTCTGTCTCGTCGTGTTCATCATTTTGTCCTCTTCCCGTCACCCGTCCGGGCCTGAGCCCGGACGGGTGACATCATGGCCAGTGGGTTAGGGAGCGATCTCATCGGCGCCAATGTCGGATTGCCCGGTGGTTGGCCGCGTGTCGCCATCGATGTCCGGGCTGATCCCTCGGGTGGCCGCATTCGCCGCCATTGAGCCGGACTGGATGTGGTAGTTGCCGATCAGGGTCCCGGGGTCGCCGTCTGCTGGCGTTAGGTCGTCATACAGCGACAGGGGTCCGAAGCCCGGCCGGATGAAGTTTCCTCCCTCGTCGAAGGCCGCTGGCGTCTGGATGCCCGTGTTGATCTCAAGCTGGACCACGGCCGAGCGGGCACCGTTGACGTACTCGGAGAGGAACATCGGACCCTCGCCGCCGGTGCCGGTCTGGACGCACGAGCTGCATGTCAGGTCGCCCGTCGCGCCGATCACCCCGAGGTCGCTGAAGACCGGATACGCGGGGCTGTCTGTGCAAGCCAGCGCACCCGTCGGGTCCGGGCACAGCCCGTAGGTCGAGGTACAGCTAGGATCACCAGGCACGCAGCCGGAGGTGGCGTCCACCCAGAAGTGGAACTGCCGGTTCTGCCACAGGATGTTCTCCGACAAGTCCGTCGGGTTGGAGAAAGACCCGATGGAGGCACCCAGGAGATCCGCCATTTCTTTGAAGTCCTTGCTGTGGGCCCGGCTCACCATGCCCGCGCCGGGCTTCGGCGTGGACTGGTTCGGGCTTCCCGGAGTGAAGGCGTCACCGGCGGTCCACAGGCTGTCGTTGTGGGCGATCGTGTTGTTCCGGATGCTCACCGCGACCGTATCCTGCAGGGAGATGCCGCCACCGGCCAGGCCCGACACGTTGTTGGTGATCAGGTTGTTGAACACCTCGACCGAGTACCACTGTGGGTCTTGATTCGTGCTGTTCGGGTTGTTCGGCGGGGTATTGCTCGGATTGTTGGCGACATCCTGGCCGTTGACCGCTTGCAGGCGGATGCCGCCACCGTCGCCGGATCCGGCAGAGTTGCCCTGGATGAGGTTGCGCAGCACCTGGACGTTGCCCGCGCCGGGGGTTAGGCCGCCCGCCACCAGTGGCGGAGCGCCACCGATGAAGATGCCGCCGCCGGAGACGGTCGAGCCCTGGAAGAAGTTCTCATTGAAGATCACCTCGTTGTCGGCGATGAGCGGCACGGGGCTCGTCTGATAAGCTCTGTCGCTCAAGCCGATGTGGCCGATACCGCCGCCGTTGCCCAGCGAGTAATTGCCGCACACCCAGTTCTCCGTCACGGCGTAGGAGTCCGCGCCGGTGCACATGGAGATACCGCCGCCAGCGCCGCCGAGCCCGCCGTTGAACACCACCTGGTTGTGGTGGATCGATAGGTAGTCATTGTCGCCGTCCGTGTAGGCGCGGCCGGTATTGGTCTCCTGCGTGAGGAGCGGGTGCCCCACCCGAATACCGCCGCCGAAGAAGCCGCTGTTGTTCGCGATGCGGTTGTTGGAGATCTGCAGGTAGTCGGCATAGCCGTTGGCGATGATGCCGCCGCCGGTGTCCGCGCTCTTGATGGTGAAGCCGTCGATGCGGGCTTCTCGGTTGTTGCGCGGGGTGTTGCCGTTGAGTCGCTGGTAATCGAACGACTGGTCGCCCGTTGCCTTGGCGAGCACCAGCACGCCGGCGCCCTCCTCGTTCCATAGGGTCACGGGCTCGGGAGTGCCGGGTCCGACTTCCTGGCCGGGCAGGAGGTCAACGGCGCCTGTGGCGACAAGACCGTCCACCATCGCCCGCCAGGCGGCAAGCTTCTCAGTCGGCTGCTTGAGGGCGTTGATGGTGGTCGAGCCTTCGCCCCAGCCCTGAAGCTGGACCGGCTTCCACATCACGACCATCTCGTTGTATTGGCCGGGTTCGACCAGGATCAGGTCGTTGGCGTTAGCCGCGTTGATGGCCGCCTGTATCGACTGGCCGGCCGCTACCCTGCGCACCGTGCTTCCCTGCCGCAGTCCCACCTGGACGGTAACGCCTGCCTTGGTGGTTTGACCGTTGACGCCGCCGCGGGTGACCGTGAGTTGGCGACCCCCCATCGCTCCGGCCTCGCCGACGCGGGTGTTGGCCGGAATGGTGCAGGTGATCGGCTCGCCCCAGGTGCAGCTCAGGGTCCCCAGGTCACCCAGTGTGACGGTTCCAGGCGCCCCGAAGCCGTAGTCGCGGGTCACGAACTTATTGGTCGTGTCCGAGCCCGTCGGACAGGCACCCGCCGCGGGGTTGCAGTAGTTCGGGTTCTGCACCGTCACCTGTCCCATCGAGTTGATGGTGATGGTCTGATCACTGCTGGTGAACTCCCCGCGGGTGGATTGCGGGCCTTTCGTCTGCGAGTAGGTCGGGATGTAAGGACCGCCGTTGTTCACGCTGACGCTGTAGATCCGCGGCGTCCCGTCGGGGTACTCGCAATCCAGCGGGAACTGGTCGCGGCCGGTGAAGGCCGCCACCGGCACCACCGGCGTGTCGAGGTAGGTGGTCACACCCGGCATGTACTGGAAGTTGTAGCAGAAGGTGCTGTAGAGCTGGTTCCAGTTGGGATCAGGGTTGTTGGGGTCATCGCCCGGATCGTTCATGCAGGTGGTCAGCATGTTCGGCGACATACCACTCGGCGCCGGCATTTTGGTAGTGATGGTGGACGGCGCCAGGAAGTTGTACAGACCGTACTGGTCGGACAGGGTCTTGCTGATCACGCGGCCCGTGAAGTCACGGATGGTGATCGGCACGAAGGGCGGCGCGAACTTCTCACCGAAGTTCGGCGCGTTCGGATCGAACTCGTTCTGGGTGTCGTCGAGGATAAAGCCGAGGGCATGCGCGGCCACCGGCACCTCGGTGAACAGCCAGAAGTCCGCCGCCGCGTTGGCGCCGGTGGACAGGGTGACGAGCTTGGTGTCGCACAGCTCCACGTCCCGACCGGCGAAGGGCGCCGGGATCAGCTCGTCCGGGAACAGGGTCAGGATCGGCGGAACCCTGTGCAGGTCGCCTACGCAGGGCGGCGGCAGTAGCGCGGGGGGCGGGTTGTACGCATCGCCGAAGTCGACGTTCTTGTCCTCGGGCTTGAGGATCTCGTAACCGGCGGGGGCGATGACCTCGACGAGGTAGTCGCCGACAGGCATCTGGCCAGCACCGGACCAGAGTGCGCAGCCTCCTGCCAAGCCATCTTCCTCCAGGCAGATCTGGTCGAAGGCATAGCCGCCATCGAACACGGCCGGCCGGACTTGGTTGAACATGCGCAGGCCGTCCCAGCAGTCCTGCTCATACTTCGTAACGCCGTCGGGAGAGAACATGAAGGGGCCGGTGCCGTTATTGCCCCACTTGCAGCCCGTCGGGCGGCTCTCGTCCCAACTGTCGGTGGTGGCGGTGTTGAGCAGGGCCCCCTTGACGAGCGTCCCGTCTGGATTGCGTTGCAGTTCATTGGTCCCGGCAACGCGCACTGGTGCGTAGAGATTGACTGTCACGCCGGGGATGCCCGGTTCCCAGACCTCGGCCGCCGCGTATTCGGGATCGTTCTCGGCGCGGGTCACGGCGTAGAAAACGATGCCCGTGATGCCGCCGTTCTCGCCGTCCGGATAGTGACGCTTGCCCCAGAGGAAGGCGTTGGTCTGGCCGATGAAGCCCTGGAAGCCCTGGGTCAAGACCGGGCCGCGTTCGACCCGATAGTCCGCAGTCTCCGTGCAGGGATCTGTCAAGTTGGGGCCGCACGCCGCATCAACGGGGTTCGTCTGGTCCTGCGGTGCGATGGCGCGGCCGAAGGTGAGGTCGTGGTCGTCGTAGGGCGCCGGCCCGGGGACCGAGGCGGGGACCGCACCGCCGTCATCCACCACGACGGTGACGCCGGTAGCTTGGTTACGCACGAAGTCGACCTCAGCGACCAGCCAGGAGAAGAATGGGAAGACCTGGTCGAAGGCGAAGGCGCCGAGGCCGTCCGAGACATTACCCTGGTAGATGGTGCCGTCGCGCCAACGCAGGTTGAAGCCCGTCTCGAGGGCGGTGGGCCCCTCGTTGTCATCCCACATGCCGTTGGCGTTGAGATCGTCGAAGGCGCGGTGCTCGGAACGGTGGAACCACTGGAAGACGGGCACCTCACCGAGATTGCAGTCGCCGTTGGGCGTGACGCAGCTACCATCCTCGTTGATGGTGATGCCGTGGAAGCCGAAGATGAGGTCGAGGGCCGAGTCCCAGATGGCGAGCTGGTAGCTCCCAGGTGGGACGTTGGGGATGCTGAACTCGCAGTTTCCGTTGGTGGGCGCGGCGAAGAGGCCTTTACCCGGTACACCGCCGGTCATTTCGTTGAGGCCCACCCACGGGGTGGTGTGACCGAAGCATCCGCCGTTGTAGAAGGCGTAGTCCGGCGGCCGAGACATGTGCTGGTTGACGATGGTTCCGCTAAGCGCCGTGGTGCCTCCCGCCGGGAGCGAATTAAATTCCTTGACGAAGCCGATGAAGGCGTGGAATCCCGGAGGTCCGAACTCGGCGAAGTACGGGGGCTCGCCGGCCTTGACCCAGGCGTCGATCACCTTGGTGCCCTCGATGGTCGCGGTCTGCTGCCAGCCGCCGTTATCGAGGATGCCGTTGCCGTTGCGGTCGATATCCTCAGGACCCGGGAAGTTGCCGTGCGGGGCCAGGTCCGCGTCACCCGTGGGCGGCACCGCTTGGATACCGTACTTCCCCGGCGCCAGATTCTTGATGGTCAGCCGGCCGTCGGGGCCGGTGATGCAGGCACCACCACACAGCGGGTTGCCGAAGGCGTCCTGACTCATGATGCCGGCCGAGGCACCATAACGGCCGCCGGCGTCTTCGACGATGATCGTGAAGCCGCTCATGTCGGTCTGGCCGGGGCCGATGCCGGGATCCTCGGTGGGTAGGTCGGGGGCGTTGTTGATGGGCGCGTTATCGTTGAAGACCAGGATCGTGATCTGCGCCGTCTCGATTGGGTGCTGGTTGACGTAGACATTGGTTGGCGGGACATTGCCGGCGCCGTCGGTGACGAATGAGGCGCCACCGATGGTGTAGCCGGAGCGGGGAACGACGGAGACGTAGTAGTGAGTGTTTGGCTCATAGCCAGTCGCCGGGATCACATCGTTCGCGCACGAGTCCGCCGGATTCGCGCCGACGACATCGTCCCAGCCCACGCATCCCTTGGCGACCACCGGCATGTAACTCTGGTGGAAGCCTACCGCGAGGGTCTCGCCGCCGGGGTGCGTGTCGTTGAGCTGATCCCAGGTGGGATCGAAAACGGTCGGCAGTGCGGTGCCGTTGACGTCGGTCTGGACATGGTAGGTTTTGTCTTTTTCGACGAGCCAGCGATAGGCACCGAGGCTGCCCGTTTCGGTTCCGTCCGCCGCGACGCCGATGACATTCAGCCCCGGCAGGTTCCCGGCGCTCACCGTGAACGGCACCGGTAATGTCAATAGGGCGAGAACGGCCAAGTGCAACACTCGCCTCCTCCCCCTCGGATACAGCCAACGCGATTGCGTTCTCATGTGGACAACTCCCGCCCTCTCGGCTTGGATGGCTAACAGCCGGCTTGATTGCCGACGCAGTGGTGGCATGGGACGCCGGGTGTCCAGGTTCAAATACTGCTAATCTGGGTCGTGCTTGACGGCGCGGTCTGCCCAGGCAAGCTGCCAAAATTGGAAACTTGCCCGTGAGGCAGAGACTAGGGAGGCGAGGAGAAAGAATCAGGTAGGCCGGGACCTTATTCGGCGGGGGGCGAGGACCCCATTCGACGGTAGGGTGATGGGCGGGTCCGCCATCAGCCAGGTAGGGTTGCGCGGGCAGGTACAAAGCCTGCGGGAGGTCTAAACGGATGCGGTGGCCGTTTCACCCCGCACGGATGCGGCGTCGGCGCCCTTGGGACGCGGGCCGGCGGGAGCGCCGAGGCCCGCTCCACGCGGTAGGGTTTTGCCTGCAATCGCGAGCCGCGACCTATCGGTATAAGAGCAGCAGGCCCCTTCCCTATCCCGCCTCTGCTCTGATAAGGTTCCTCCAACATCCAAGGTGGTCGCGCGAGCCCCGCGAGCGGGCCTTGCGACCGCGAACCGCCCGCTGTGGGCGCCGGAACTCATCGCCGTCAGGCAGGAGCGCTGGAGAAATGGCAAAGCAACGGATCCTGCTCGCCGACGATCATGCCGTTCTGCGGGCCGGCATCCGAACCCTGCTTGATCTCGAAACAGACATGGAGGTTATCGGAGAGGCCGAGGACGGGCTGCAGGCGGTCGCTCAGGCGAACAAGCTCCAGCCCGACCTACTGGTGATCGATCTCTCCATGCCGCTCATGAACGGGACCGACGCCATCCGCCAGATCAAAGTGCGCCACCCCGACATCAAGGTGATCGTCATGACGGTGCACAAGTCCGATGAGTATGTGCGCGCCGCCCTCGACGCCGGTGCCAATGGCTATCTATTGAAGGACGACTCCCATCACGACCTGCTGGCGGCGATCCGCAGTGTCGCCCTGGGCGGGACCTATCTCAGCCCAAAGGTGTGCGGCAAGGTGGTCCGAGGCTATCTGGTGAACGAGACACTGGGGGGGGTTGGCCTGTCCTCGGACATGCTCACGGAGCGGGAGCGCGAGGTGGTGAAGCTGGTCGCCGAGGGCTACAAGAACCGGGAGATCGCCGAGCACCTGTCTCTCAGTATCAAGACGGTGGAGAAGCACCGGGCGAACATCATGCGCAAGCTCGATCTGCACAGCGCGAGCGGATTGACCGCCTACGCGATCGAGAACGGACTGGTGTCACGATGAGGTCGTTTACGCTCACTCGCCGATACGCCTTTGTGAGCCTCGTTGGTGTGCTCATCACTGCCATCGTGTTGGCGATTCTTTATCACAGCCTGTCCATTCGCACCATCATCGAATTGGGGGAGCGGAATAACGTTACGGTCGCCACCCTGGCCCTGAATGCCGTCCTCCCCGAGCTCGAAGACTATCTTCTGGCGGGCGAAGACGCGTTGGGAAACATTGCTCACGATCACTCGCCCAATGAGCTCTTCGGTCTGGTACGACAGTCGCTAAGGGATACTCCCGTGGATCGCTTGAAGATCCACGATCGGGATGGGATCGTGCGCTATTCCACCGAGGAACGGGAGATCGGCACGAGCGAGCGCCTGAATCCGCGACTTCAGGCCGCACTCAGCGGTGACATACGAAGCGCGCTGCTCCCTGCAGGAGCCCCCCGCGTCCTCCAACTGCTCCGCGCCGAGGATATGCTGATCGAGACATACCTCCCGATCTGGGAGTCGGGCAACCCGCAGCCAATCGGCGTATTCGAGCTCTACACGAACGTCGCACCCATCGTCCGGGCCATGACCCGCAACGAGCTGCTGGTGCTAGGCGCGATCACGGGCATCATGATCGTCCTCTACGCCCTGTTGGTGTCCGTCGTCCTGCGCTCGGAGCGGATCATCACCCGGCAGCACGAAGTGATCCTTAAGCGAAACCAAACCCTGCAGACGCTCTCCGAGCGCATGATGGCGGCGGAGGAGGACAACCGCCGCCGTGTTGCCTGGGAGCTGCACGAGGAGATCGCGCAGACACTGAGTGCGATCAAGACCAAGACCGAAGCGGTCGCGCGAGCGGCTGCGCTGCAGCCGTGCATCGACAACGGCCAGCCGAACGAGGAGATCGTCGTGCTTCTTCAGGGCGCCATTCGTGACGTGCGCAGCTTGGCCATGGATCTGCGTCCATCGACCCTCGACGACTTTGGTCTCAGCGCGTCCTTAGGTCAGCTTTGCCGCGAGGTGGAGCAGGCGGTCGGCCGACCGCTCGCGGCCCCACAGATCGCTGTGCGCGACCAAGATGTGCCTGAGCCCTTACGGGGCGTCATCTTCCGCGTCGTCCAGCAGACACTGAAACATCTGGTCGCCCGCAATGGCGTCAGGGACCTGCATGTCTCCCTGGATCGGGAGCGAGGGCAGGGGCTTCGTCTGGCAGTCGCAGTCAGCGCCAGCGGCGATCATATCGACGACCCGCGGATATCCGAGAGCTGGGAACGTGCGGTGCTCTCCGGCGCGGCTTATCGCGAAACGCGAAGCGCGACGGGCTATGTACGCTATGAGGCGACGTGGTGCCTCTGTTCAGGAATCGGTGCGGCCGATGGCGGTCGGATCAGCGCCCTCCTCGACCCGCCAGGCGGCGATGACCCGAGTCCCTTGTCCGGGTCGCGAATGGATGCTGAGGTTGCCGCCGGTCATCGCCGCGCGCCGGCGCATACTGCCGAGGCCGAAACCACTTTTGGACGGGCAGACTGGACCGGCGGTGAAGCCAACGCCGTCATCCGCAACGGTGAGCCGAACACCCTCCGCGTCCGCCTCCAGCAGGATCGATATATGCGACGCCCGCGAGTGCTTGCAGGCATTGCCGCAGGCCTCCTGCAGGATACGGAAGACGGCCACTTTCAGCGGTAGCGGAATATCGCTTTCATAGGCACGAACCGTCAGGTTAACGTCGAGATGGTTCAATCCGTGGCCGATCTCGTGACAAACCCTGCCGATTGCGTTGATGACACCCTGATTGTTGAGCTGTGCCGGGCGTGGATCGAAACAGATACGGCGGACCTCGTTCATGGCTTCGGAGAGACGCTCCGCCAGGGAATCGAAAATCGCGTCCTCGCCATCCGTAAACTGGCCTTCCCGAAGCTGCCTAAGCCTCCCGACCGCTAGCTTCATGGCACAGAGGGTTTGCCCAACCCCATCATGCAGGTCGGCGGCGATCCTCTGCCGCTCTTCCTCCAGCATTCGATGAAGCGCCCGGCCCCGTTCCTCGGGGTCGATCATGCTGTCAAGCTTTGCATGTATCGGGTACTGCGTCGTCATGGGTCTGCTCATGTCATGGGTCTGCTCATCATTACCCTTACTAACAATATAGTGCAATGTGTCCTTCCGGTAAGCCTGCATGAAATCCCACCCCCGTCCCGTTACCGTGGGGCCTCCGTCCATGCTCACCCGGAGGTCCTCCCATGTCCCCATCCGTCCCGCCCGTCCCCGCCGTTGCCGCCGACCTGACGCAGGCCGCGGCGGCCCTGGCGCGCTGGCGCGAGCGCGCCCCGGTGGGCGCCCGCATCCCCGAAGCCCTGTGGTCGCAGGCCGTGGCGTTGGCCGCGACCCATGGCGTCTCCAAGGTCGCGGTGACCCTGCGCCTGGACTACACCCGGCTGAAGCGGCGGGTGGCGGCGGCCGGCGCGCCGCCGGCGCCGCCAGCGGCGCCGCCCGACTTTGTCGCCCTGACCCTGGACCTGCCGGCCCGCACGCCCGGCTGCACCCTGGTGCTGTCGCACCCCGCCGGCCCCTGCCTGCGCCTGGAATGGCCGCAGCCCCTCGCCAGTGAGGTCGCCGCCGTGGCCCGGAGCCTGTGGGAGGCGGTGGCATGATCGCCCTGACGCCGCAGCTGCGGGTGCTGGTGGCGGTCGCCCCGGTGGATTTTCGGGCCGGCATTGACGGCCTGGCCCAGCGGGTGCGCCAGGTGCTCGCCGCCGAGCCGATGAGTGGCGCGCTCTTCGTCTTCCGCAACCGCCGCGGCACCGCCGTCAAACTGCTGGCTTATGACGGCCAGGGCTTCTGGCTGTGTCACAAGCGCCTGTCCCAGGGCCGCTTCCCGCATTGGCCGACGGCGCAGCCGGGGCAGGTCCTGGCGGCCCAGGAGCTGGCGGTCCTGCTCGCCGGGGGGGACTGGTCGGCGGCGGCCGGGGTGCCGCCGTGGCGGCCGGTGAGTTGAGGGGGGTGGACCGGCCGGCCCGGAGGCGGTTGCCCTCACGACCACCGTCAACCGGGGAGATACCGTGGCGACCGGTGAGGCGCACGGCCGTTGCGTTCCAGCCGGAATTCAGGTTTAATCGCCCGCATGAATACGGTCATCCTCACCTACCGCGGGCGCACGGTCACCGCCGCTGACCTGACCGACATCCGCGCCCTGCTGGCCGCCCACCCGGAGGCCAGCCGCCGGGCGTTCTCGCAACGGCTGTGCGAATACTGGGACTGGCGCCAGCCCAACGGGATGCTCCGCGACATGGTGGCCCGCAGCCTGCTACTCACCCTGCACCGCGCCGGCCATCTTACCCTGCCGCCGGTGCGCCAGCAGCCGCCGAACAACGCCAGCGCCCGCCGCCGCCCGCCGCCGCAGCCGGTGGATACCCGCCCCCTGACGGGCACCCTGCGGGCGTTGCTCCCCGTGACCCTGGCTCGGGTGCGCCGCACCCCCCAGGAAGGGCTCTACGACCATCTGCTGGCCCAGTATCACTATCTGGGTCAAGTACACGGCGTCGGGGAACAGGTCAAATACCTGGCCTGCAGCCAGGGGCGCCCGCTGGCCTGCCTGGGCTTCACCTCCGCCCCCCGCCACCTGGGCCCCCGCGACCGCTTCATCGGCTGGTCGCCGGCGGTGCGCCGGGCGCATGTCCATGAACTCGCCTACAACACCCGCTTCCTGATCCTGCCCTGGGTGCGGGTGCCGCACCTGGCCTCGCACCTGCTGGGGCAGGTGGCGCGGCGCATCGCCGCCGACTGGCAGGCCGTCTATGGGCATCCGGTGCATTATCTGGAGACCTTCGTCGACCCCGAGCGCTTCGCCGGGACCTGCTATCGGGCCGCCAACTGGCAGGTGCTGGGCCTCACCACCGGCCTGGGCA
>JADHED010000768.1_pt1 | contig 32914 bp, 47 predicted proteins | sample 8952041 | NCBI WGS metagenome assembly JADHED01 (sample SAMN16124423, study PRJNA663239) | bioreactor sludge metagenome | isolation source: sludge (control) | place: India:Bengaluru | collected 2018-09-08
CAAATTCGTCAATTTTCCCCGCGTTAAATTTCAGGTCGCGAGGCGATTCACTTGGTACTGCGTCTTGAGTAGGTTGCGTAGCCATATTGATTCCATAAAAAACCCGGCGCAGTGGCCGGGTTGGGATTGTCGGGAAAAATCTTATTGGTAGATGGCGTCGCTGTATTCCGCGACAGTCAGGGAGACTGTGTTATCAGTGTTCGGTTTGATGCTGTTTACCGTCCACAGTTGGCTGTCCAGTTCTTCCACTGTCGCGATGAGATAACGCGACGGGAGTTGCACTGTATCTCCGTTCCAGATGTTGAGTTGAATGTCTGGTATTGCCGCGGTGAATCCGTACTTGGTATCGCTACGGGCGGTGGCCGGATAGCGCAGGGTTGGGTTACCCAGACTGTCGGTCACCAGCACGTACATTGAACCGGTAAACGCTATCGGTTCGCTGGTATCGAAGTTATTCCCGGCGCGGCCGGTGATGTAACCCTGCTGCTGGTTGCTGTCGTAGATGTCAGGCATCTGAATGACGCTGCCAACCTGGATAATGCCGTCTTCGAACACCTTAGCGTTCATCTTCACCCGGGAGTAGATAAGCCGCTTCGTTTCGCGCAGCGCGCGTTCCCGAGCCTGATACTCGTTACGGAAGCCGACTATCTCGAGCTTGTTCGGGTTCTCTGCTTCCTGTTCGATGATGGAGCCGTTCAGCACGCGGTAATTGATGTATGTCTTGTTGTTCGTGGTCGGGTGGACATAGGACACCTGCACGCCGTCGTAGCCGCCCGGAAGAGTGGCTTCGTACGTCATTTTGTATTCGTCCGTCTTCATGTTGGCACGATTGAATACTGCAGCCGGGTAATCAACTTTTTGGTCGCGAGTAAACGTCAGCACGCCATCGTCCCAGTACGCCACCACTGACGCCGCATTGCAGATCGCCTGCACGCGGTCGCCCAGCGAGTCGTTCTCGTCATCAAACGTGTAGTCGAAATAACCCAGGCGCTCATCAGGCAGGCTTTCAGCAATCGAATACAGCCCGTAGAGGTCAATGCTGCTTACCGGCTGCGCGCCCATAATCAGCCAGGTGTGCGCCACAGCATCAGCGAACGAGCGTGACGGACGCAGCGTGTAATCCACCGTCTGCGTGTCCAGGTCGTAAGTGATGGTATGACGTGTCACCAGCGCGTTATATTTGCGCTCGCGGCTCCCCAGCGCGTTCTCAGTCGCTCTCACCTTCACTCGTACCAGCGTGTCGGTCGGATGAACGACGTTCGTCCTGATGTTGATGCTGTGGATCTCTTCGACCTTCAGCAGTGAAGCATCGCCGGAGTTATCCGTGCGCTGGAAGCTGACCGCGTATTTCCCAAAGCCGCCGGACGGTGTGATTTTGTCTGTGCGGTAGAACACCTCACTTGTTGAGTCATGCGGTGTCGTCTGCCGGTATGTGAAAGTCTGCTGGGTGCCTGGAACCTGGTTATAATCGTCGTCGATTTTCCAGATGACTACCTTCCAGTTCGTTTCCTTATTTCCTCCAAGGCTGGACTGGGTATGCAGCCACAACTGAGTTGACTCGACAGGAGAGAAGAACGGTCCGACGATCAGAGCCTCGTTGTCATTGAGGATGAACTTCGTTGTGTTGATCGTGGCATTCGCCGGGATGTCCTGATGACCATCAAGCTGGTTCATCGTGAACGTGTACCAGCGCACCGGATTAACCACAGCGCCGTCGTTTGTTTCAACGGCGGAGATCAGCGTCCCGGAGAATGTCGCGTCAGTGGTTACGCTGCCTGATGCTGTGTTGTACGTAACGTTGATGGTGAAGGTAACCGCATGCGGCAGCACCAGCCCCATAAAGTAGTCAAACTCGGCCTGTTTCACGATTTTCATCGCTATCTGGCCGCCGGAGTACGTACCGCTGACCACGGTTGTTGCAGTAGCGCTCTCTAACGGAAAATCGCTGGCCTCGTTCTGCCCGGGGACCTCCTGCCCGTCGACGTCATCAAACCCGTAGCCTTCGACGATCTGCGGGATTACTTCGCCAGGCTGGAAGAACTGGAATTCGGCACCAGCAAGAGAGCCCAGGCTTGATTCTGAGTAGCGCACAGACTCGTAATCGTATTTGCCGATCCCGATGCACATCCATTCCGTTACGTACTTCAGGCCGCCGTCGGTGGACGTCTGGTGAACGTATTCGAATACCGACTCCTGAATCAGGTCCGGGAATGAACGAATCTGTCCGTAGATGTCCGGCTTGGCCTTATACACACGCGCGGTGTTTGTCTGACCGGTCAGGCTATTGTTCGGTGAGTCGACGGTATTACCGCCGTTGTTCGCGATAGCGGGCTTCGGCGCCAGGAACGAAAACACCTGACCCACCACTTTAAATATCGGGCTCAGGATGTCGCCGACAATGCCCTTCGGCTGGTCGAATATCTGGATGTGGTCCAGCTCACTCAGCTCAAACGCCAGCTCGTCATCGTCGCCCAACTTCACGCCGTTGCGGACGATCAGCAGATCGCGGTGAAAGGTAGCGTCATTTGCCGCCAGCCAGTCATAAAAAAGGGTGCCGTTTGGCACCCTGCAACGCAGCTTAGGCGTTCCTGGAAAATTTGATATCTCAACCAGCGCCATACGAAAAGTACTCCACTTTGGTGAATGCCCGCTGAATGACCAGCAACGAGTCCATGCGCACACTGCCGCCCTCACCGCGCGCATGCAGCGCCTGACGGTTTAGCACAAGGCCAACGTGCGCAGGCTGCGCGCCGCGATACCCCACGAATATCCCGCCCTCTACCGGCTTATCGACCTGGCGCCAGAAAACGACGTCGCCCTGATAGCAGGTGAAGAAGTCAGCTCCGGCTTCGTAGTCCGGCGTCTGGTGCAGCTCAATGCCGAGAACGTGCCGGTAATACAGCACCACCAATGCCCAACAATCCATCGCACCGAATGTGCAACTCCTGTTGGCCCATGGCTTTCCAATAACAACTTTGATGAAGTCGGATTTATCCATGTCACTCACCGTGGCGGGATGTGAAACCTTCATGACTGCGGAGAGCCTCAGCGCGAGCGGTACATGCATCTTCAAAGTTTACGAACTTCCCAAGGTGCTTCTTGCAAAGTCTCGCAACCCATTTTCCGGTGTTTTTGTCAAAACAAACCCCTGTCACTCCTGAGGTGTTTTTCGAGCTTTTCCGCCTATTTCGCTGGTTAATGCTGTTGGTTGCCAGCCTGAGGTTTTCAATATTATTGTTAAGTCTTTCGCCATCAATATGGTCAACTTGGTAGCCTGCAGGAATAGCTCCATGGTGTATCTCATAAATAATCCGATGCGCTAGATAAAATTTCTGGTGAAGAACAACCCTGACATAACCTTTACCGTCGCGATTTTTAACTTCATCGCCTGCTTTTACAGGCCCTCTATGGCTGTGCCTCCAAAAGAGTTTTCCATCCCGATATTCGAAATAATCACTCCAATTCATATCTACCTCACAGATACTGAAGTCCCGTGTACTCGACTGGATCATAAAGGCGACCAATGTTGTTGTTCAGAGGGTTGGTGACAGACAGAGTGACCGATGAGGCCTCGGCATCGATATCCACCGTCTTGACGTAAAGTTGCCACGACTTAATCGGCATCGACACATCGCCGCTGTCGAAGATCTGCCGCGTGGCCGTAATAGCTGTTAGCCGGGCCGCTCCCTTCCACTGCTTCATGAGAGCTTTGATGTCAGACGACAGACGCCCTAACTTCACGGTCGCGTCGATCACCGGCGTGCCGCTCTGCTGGCTCTCTTCGATTTCAAAACGCGCTGGCGTGTACGTCTTGCCGCCAAGCGTCTTCGGGAAGAACTGCTTGTCTACCAGGCGGACATAGCCAAAGGATGGATGGTAGAACGTGATGGTGTCGTACAGCCCGCGCGTCGGGCGCTGTTGTTTGTACTGGCGGAAATTCATGTTTAACCGCTCCTAAAAGTAAACCCCTTGTGTCTTTTGCGCTTTCCCGCCACACAGTTTCTAACTGTCGCGTAATCAAAGCCCATACCCCTAATTTCTTTTTCTCCACATAAGGTGTACTCCTCACCTGAACTCAGTCGCGTAGCAATAACTGGCGCTGAGAATCGGTGATGATCCTGTCCAGACTTTGTCACCCTCAACCCATGAGTTAAGGCGTGAATGTTATTGTCAGAGTGAGTGCACCATTCCAAATTACTCACGGTGTTATTCAGCTTGTCACCATCGATATGATTTACCACCTCCCCTTCAGCGCAACTTCCCAAGAAATGAGAGGCAACAATCCTATGAACACTCAATTGCTTGCAACCATTTTCATTGCATAGTGTTACATGAGCGTACCCACGAACAGCTCTTGGCTTAAGAACTCTTTCTTTGATATTCCTTCCATCAGAAGTAAGTCTCGCAAGGCTGGTAATTACTCCTGATTCAGAAACGGTATACAGTCCTTCATATCCATTAATTGGCATTACGCGCATGATTCGTTTTCCCGTGGCTTACACTTCACTGATTATATCATTTTATGTAGGCATTACGGCACTCTCGGTAAAGATTCCGGGTCGCGCCCGTCAGGATAACCCGTTACCACGATATCCAGCCACGAATCCCACGGCGGCGGAAGTTCAACTATGATATCGTCAAACTCGTCGTCAGCGTTGTACAGATGGTTGGCAATAACGGTTCCTGTCCATGTTACCACCCCGCCGTCGATACTGGTTTGCACCGGCATCTGCGTGAAGTGAAGCTCCTGCAATTGCAGGCCACTGCCGCCAAGATTGATATTCATCCGGAACCAGTTCAGACCTCGGTTGAGATAGTTCGGGCTGCGCAGCCACTGCTGGAAAGCGCGTTCCTGCGCCAGAGTGAAGATCCACGTCAGTGACCAGGTCACTTTCAGGTCGTCGGTTTGATTCTCGAAGATTGCCGGGCCGACCGCTGGCTGATCGGTCTGGAACCCGGTATCGAGCGTCATATTTTTGCTGGCCTTCTGCGCCAGCGGCAGCCAGTCGGGATAGTCGATAATTGGCATCTAAACTCCAGGCATTAAAAAACCCGCCGGAGCGGGTTTGCTTAATCAACAAGCCGGGGCCCGGTTGGTGCCTCGTAGATATTGATTTTTATGTCTACGATTTCGCCATTATTGGTAAATTCCAGCTCTTCCCCAGCAGGCGTTATTCCCTTGATTGTTGATCCATCACTTAGAGTAAACACAAACTCGACCGCCCTGTTCGGGCGTATCCTGTGTGGTTTACCTATCTCAGTTGGTATTGAATGCACTTCGCCCGGCTCAATTACCACGTAAATCTCCTTATCCCTGACCGTTCGGGGTTCTTTTCACGTTGAAATTACTGGTTATACCCTGACTTATCGGGCCGCCATTATTCAAATCCGCGATAATTGTAGTGAGGGTAATACTACCATCTGAGTTCACAGTTCCCTGAGAATCAACGGTAGCAGAGGTGTAATTCTGCACGATATTGTTGATTATTACACCACTCCCGCCTTGCATATCCTTGTTGCTGATCACCTTGCCGTTGTCGCCCGGTATCATGTACTGCTTACCGGTACTGGCCTGGTAAATCTCCGGCTTCCCTCGCTCACCGACCTGATACATGCTTCCCGCTGACACAGGTCCGCCATTGTATCTGGCCCCAGCCAAAGCCAGCCCTTGAGCAAGCCCAACGGTAGATGCAATACCAGCCATCGCAGGCGCTGAGTTTGCGCCAAAGGATGCCAGGCTGGCCAGCGCTGCGGCTGGAGCCCATGCGGCCGCCGTCGTGGTAGCCATACCGACAGAAGCAGCGGTAGAAGCTGCGCCCAATGTCTGACCGATAATGAAGTTTTTGAGAGCCTCTATCCCAACCTGGACTAGCGCATTTACCACGCTATTCAGCATCGTGTTACCGAGTGAGCGCATAGCATCCTGCGCTGACATCGTTCCGGTGATCAGCCCGGTTAACGCATTGGATGCATTACCTGAAAACGCATCCACCGCGCTTGTCAGCATTTCATAACCAAGACCTTGTTGACTGAGCAATTGCCACTGAGCGGCTGTCATCTGCTCATTGAACTGGTTTTCCTGCGCAGTCTTTAAGGCAAGGTACTGGGCATCGGTAGCTGCCTTTGCAGCAACGAACTGATCGTAATTTATTTTCCCTTTTTGGTAACTTTGCTGGAGTATCGCCTGTTCCTGCTGCTGATATTGCTGCATCAGGGCTAACTTCTGGTTATTTTCGTTCACCAGTTGCTGTACCGGGTCAACTTCGGCTCGGGCAGAAGCTACCGGATTGACTGTGGCCTGGGCGTTAATCTTGGCGAGGTTATTCTGGTGCTCGAGCGCCATTTTCTCCGTGGCAGCGTTATACTCCTTGAGATCTATTTTCCCAGCGTTCAGTGCGGCCTTCAGATTTTGCATGGATTCGGCGTAGGATTTATTCTCCGCCTGCAAAGGCATTGCCTTAAGTGCTTCAGTTACCCCTCTGGCTGCCGCTGCTGCATCCCATGCTTTGGCGGCGTATTCTCCAGCCTCTTTAATCTGTGCTTGAGTTGCAGCGCTACCGAGTGACTGCTGAGCATTCAGAACAGCTTGCGCACGAGACAACTCACCCAAGCTTCCTGCGGAAAGTTGCGCCTTCTGTCTAAGCTCTTCCAGCTTTTCGTTAACGGTCTGCTGCGCCTTAGCATATTTTTGTGCTTCCTTTTCGGCCTGAGTCTTTTTCTTTTTGCCTGTACCAGCAACAGCCTTTATCTCGATCGGCTTTGTGTTCGCCGCGGTCTGTGACGCTTTACTTACAGCTGCTAAATCGCCAACCAGCATGGCGGCTTTATTGCTCAGCCCAGCCAGGGCTTTGTTTTGCGCTTCCCAGCCATCAAGTCCAAGCCAGGACCAGGTGCGCGCCCGGCGGTTAAACATCTCTGCCGTACTGTTCAGATCAGAGATCTGAGCATCTGCGGAAATAGCTTTGCCTGCCAATCTATCTAATGCTGCTGTTAACGAGTCGATTACCGTTACCATCCCTGAACTCGCACCAGTAGCCTGGTTAACTGAGTCGATCATGGATAGGAATGAGTTGGTCAGTGCGTTATTGGCTTGAGCCAGCGTACGAGGAAGTTTTTCGAACTCTGCATTTACTGAGCCGGTCTGTTTCTGGATGGCATTCAGCGCATCTTCTGCTGTCAGCTTCCCGTCAAGCATGAGCTGACGAAGTTGACCAATACTCACCCCCATACCTGCAGCAATCTGACGAGCCAGTTCTGGCATTTGCTCAAGGATGGAGTTGAACTCCTCAGCCCGGACAGTGCCTGATGAAATTGACTGGCCGAACTGACGGAGCGCATTCGCCATTTCTTCAGAAGAGGAGCCGCCGATACGCCCGATTTTCTGAAGTGTTTCTGTGAGTTGGATGATCTGCCCGTTCGTCGCTCCTGTATCGCGCAACGCCGTGCTGAGTGTTTCCCACAGCTTCGCTGTGTCCTGCAATGATCCGCCTGTTGCTGAACTGATACGCATCAGGCTCTGCATGGTCTGCGATGCTACCGCCGCACTGCCAGTCAGTCGCTCAATGCGAGCGTTGAGCTGACTCATGCTGTCAGCAGCTACGAGGAATGCCTTTCCCCAGTCAACAACTAGTGAAGCTGCAATAGCCCCGGCAACGCGGTTAATATTTGTCTGCAGCTCATCCATCTTTTTGGCTGCGGTAGTTGCAGAGTTGCCGATAGAGTCGAGCGACTTATTGGCCTTTCCCTGCGCCTTCAGCAAGCCAGAAACATCGGCCTCGATGTCGTAATAAATCTCGCCTGCTTTTTCAGACATCACTTTTCTCCGGGCATAAAAAAACCCACCTGGAGGCGGGTTAGTTATTTATTATCTCAGGCGGCTTTCTTTGCTAACTTTTCGCGTTCAATCATTTCCTGCCAGCGGCGATCGTCATCGTCCATAACAGCGTCATACTCTTCCCTGGTGAATCCTTTCTGGTCCGGATACTTGGCATTAAGCATCATGGAAAATTCGGTCATGGTAAGGTTTTCAGCCTCTTCTCTGCTGATCCCGAAATGGTTTCGCGCCGCCATGATGTATTCAGTCGCATGAAACTCTGGGGTTGTTTCCTTACTCTCGTGCTTCTGCAACTTGCGGACCTTAGCTCGGCCGATAATGCCATGCATGATCAGAGACTGAGCTATCAGAATAAGGTTCTCCGGCGGCAGCGCGCCGCGGTGCCATACGAATGTGCGCCGCCCGGTGCGGGACAACTCATGCCAGCCAGTCAACTCAGAAACATCCTCATCGCAACAGGACTGAATGACGTTAATCGCTGATAGCAAAGTTTCACGTAGGAATGCCGCTGAACCTGCCGCCTCAAGCGACCACCGTGGGTATGTTATGTCGCCGAAATAATGGGCGTAAAAATTGCGCTGATGCTCTGGTATCGCACTGTGAATTTCTCGCGCCGCCTCAAGCATCTTTGCAACGTCGTCATTGAACAGCGCATAGAAAGTGCGGACGATATGCTCTGGTTCGCCGATCCGCGTCATGTTACGGAACGATGGGCGGAAGAAATACTCCCGCTCTCCAGCGCCTATCAAGCACTCGCCAATTTCTTTCAAAGGGGTCATATCGCTCTCCATAACCAGTATCAAGGGCAGCACGCCGCCCTTTGTAGTGATCACGGTGCGGCAGTAACGGTCACGGCGCAGGTATCGGTGAAGTCACCATCTGCGGTTGTAGCCGTAATAGTCGCGGTTCCGGCGGCGACGGCCGTTACTAGGCCGGTTGAGCTGACAGTGGCGATAGAGGCCGCCGAAGTCGTCCAGGTGATCGCCTTGTTAGTCGCATCAGTTGGCTGAACTGCACCGCTCAGCTGCTGGGTTGCACCAACGACCAGAGATGCAGTTGCAGGGGTAACTTCAACGCCAGTGGCCGCGATGGAATCAGCGACTTCAAACACAACGGTGTCGGCGTCGTAGACCTTCCACTCGCCGGAGAAGGTGGAGATATCGTTGGTACCGAAATCACCAGACCATGAAGTTGTGTTCATGTAACCCTGGATGTAAGTACCGGCGTTCTCACCAGCAAAGTCGAACCGCACCCACAGGTTAGGCTGACGGCCTGCCTGTACTTCGTCAAAGATGTACTTCGACAGACGCCACGCGCCGATCTCGTTATCTTTGTCAGACTTGCGAAACTCCCCTTCGCCGGAGATCGTCAGATCCATGTTATTGACCAGGTTCTCCACCAGTCCTTTAGCATCATCTGCCTCGGAGTTAATGGTGTTCATCGAATAGTCGATGCCCTTGGTCGTCATAGCGCCGAGACGCTTCCACTCGGAAAGCGCTGGCACTGCGTCGGGGCAGCCAAAGGCCATGCGTAGCACAGCTACTTTCCCGATCAGCTTGCCAAAATCATTAGCACAGCCTTGCATGTGTACCTCTCAAATAAAAAAAGGCCGCCGGATGGCAGCCTGATGGGTTGGTAATGGGGTTATTCGCCGTAAACGCACATGAACTGGAGTCGGAAGACCAGGCGGCCCTCTTCAGTCAGGATGGGTGCCGGCATGTTGCCGAGATTTTGAATCAGGCCAAGACACTCATCCGTAATGTCGTGCTGTTCGACATGATTAATGATCTCCTGCGCCTTCTCTGCTGCTGCGCGGCGCTTGTCCTTGGCGGAGATGACATCCACCAGCACGTAGTGGTCAGATCCGAGGTCATTTCGGATGTCGGTACCGCCGTTAGGCCGGAACACGATGAATGTGTCGGTTAGCTTTTTTGTGTCGTCCCACGCCAGCAGCTGAACGATGAAGCCAGTGGTAAGCCCGGCATCAACGAAATAGTTACGCACGCGCTCGTACATGGCTGGTGTCATACTGAAAGCTCCTTGCGCATTACGGCATCAATCTGGCTGCGGGTATCTTCAAAGCCTTTGGTGAGGAACTCTTTCTGCGCGGTTGCGCGGCGGAAGGTTTGCGGCACGTTCGGATCGTGAACGAATACGGCGTAGTTAGCGGTGTATCCAACTCGCCCGGTGAGTCGAACGCCGTTGTTAATCAACTCCCGATACTGGCTATTAAGCAGCGTTGAGGTGTCGATCGGGGTGTACAACGCAGCCTGGGAGCTGCCGATTATCATTGCTGACTGTAGCGCCCTGACAACCTTTCGCCCTTTCACGTAGTTAATGATGCGATTTAGCCCGGCTTTCGACTGCTTAACGCCGCGCACTTTGATGCCCATGGCTACACTCCAGTCAGAATGGCGTAATCATCAGCCAGGCGTTCAAACGTGTCGGCGTAGCGAATAACTTGCCGCACCTCGTCGGCACCAGCCACAACCGGGTCTGCTTCGGTCGACACACCTATCAGAAGGTAATCACCTGCGGCCGCCAGCGCGAACTCTGTCCAGACGGTATTCTTCACGACGATTTCGGCGCCAAGGCTGCCGATACGCTTTGACAAACCGCCTTCGTAATCGCACATGATTACTTCAGGTGCGGCGTACCCATTAACTGGATCGCCGTATTCGTCGGTCACACCGTTCTGTTTGCGCCAGACGGTTGCAGTGGCTGTATAGCTCCACGAAGCAATGCTCGACATCAGCCCTCCTTCCAGCGCAGGACAACCGTTACGTTTCCTCCCTGGCCTTTAAGTTGCTCACTGCGCTTAATGCCGGTCGGTGGGATGCAAGAGTCCATAACGACTTCGCCAACACGATAAAGTCTGCTGTTTTTCAGTAACCCGCCTCGCTTCATTCTTTCCACCTCATCACCTTGGCGCCAGTCGCCCGGATGCGCGGGCAGTTGATATGCCACTCGCCGTCCGATTTCACGTAGCCGGTAGTCTCCCGCCCGGTATCGGTCATCACCCAGACGCGGGTGAATGAGCGTGGCAGGCCGTGCTTAACTGATTTCCAGTTCATGAATTGCGCCCAATAAAAAACCGCCCGGAGGCGGTTGGTCGTTTGAAGTCTTGTTATCTGCCATGGTTTCGGTGATAACCGAACCTCACCTCTGCTGATTTTCTTGCCGCAGCGGCATCAAGAAGGTTATCGAATGAGCCAAGAGACACATCCTCTCCTTCATCGCCAATGGTGCTTTTCCAGGTTCCATATCGCTTATCCCACCTAACGCCGATAATCCCAGATGAATTTGACGAAGGAGTTTTACGATTTCTGGCATTACCCTCAGCATCGACGAGACGCAGATTGGATATCCTGTTATCCCGCTTATCACCGTTAATGTGGTCGATAAAGATTTCTGGGTGCTCATTGTAGTGAATCGCCCAGACAACACGATGAAGCCTGTAGCATCGCTTATTAAGCTTGAATACCAGGTATCCCCTGCGATTCTGAACCCCTACAACAGTGCCAGCATAGCGAGTGTTCCAAATTTTAGAATCTCGCTCGCTTTTGAAATGCTCTAAAGCGCGGGGCTTCCATTTAACAACGCCAGTAAGTGCATCGTAATCAAGCAGCTTTCGCAGGTAGTCCACAGGAAGATTTTTTTCTGTGCAGATATCCATGTAACCCTCGTAGCAAGGTCGCGTAGATTGAGGTTGCGGCAACAGAGTCTACGATCTCTGCTTTCGGTGATCAGCCTAGCCGCGTGGATATTTTATCAGCACTAACACCCACCAACAACGAGAAACAACCCTACTTTCTGACCGACATCAATGGGTAATCCTGATGTACAGCCAGACGTATCCAGCGCCAGCAGCGCGTCACGCATGTTGAGCACGCTCTCGCCGTAGTCAAACGAGCGAGAGGCACCGGACGGAGCGCCCTGCGACTTAATCCGCTGCGTGTACGCCGTCAGAGCCATCAAGGTGACTGCGTACACTTGGATGAGCATCAGATCGCAATCGTCGTAACCGGCGGCAATCAGGCAGGGTTCTATCTTCGCCAGCTTGCACAGGTAGGCGTCGATCATGAAGTCAGGAACGGTGGTATAGCCAAGCGCAGACAACTGCTGTTTAACCTGCGCCGCCGTTATCTGCACTACAGCCATGTTTTATACCCTCCTGAGTAACCCAACTCACCGAGGAACGCCTGCACGTCTGCCGCTGTGATTGGGTCAGCCATGATTATTTCGCCTTCTTCGATTTGCTGGCAGATTCATCTTGCTGCTCTGCCTGCTCTGCCTGCTCTGCCTGCTCTGCAGCATTGTCGCCGGGGGTGGCTACTTCCAGCGTTTGATCTTCCACTTCGCCCACTACCGACACTCGACCAGCAAAAGCTGCAGGAATGTCCGTCGCAACGAATTCGTGGCCAACAGGAAGTTGCTGGAAGATGCCATCAATCATGCCCCAGCAACCGGTTTTCTCGACCTTTAACGTTTTCATGCTTTCTCCCGAAGAAAAGGGGCCGAAGCCCCTTAACCCTGTGCGTTGAACACTTTCGAACGACCGTTGAAATCGCGCTTAATCTGCAGACCAACTGCACTCCAGACCAGAGTGTTGTAGTTATCGAACGGATTCTGTCGCGGGATCATGAAGGTACCCACCGGCGCGGCGATGCGCGTCTTGATGTACTGCGAGTTGCGAACGTACGCAATGAAGTGGTTACCGGTCAGCTTAAAGGTCTGGTTCACCGACTCAATGCGGCCGTAGCGCAGGATGTATTCCAGCACGGTGCCTTCTTTGAATCCCGCAGCGGAGGAATACGGTTTGCTCATGTTGCGCATGATGTCAGGCGACACCCACACCTTCACCTTCTCCTGCACGTAGTTATCGTCCAGAAGCTTAGCGAACGGGCCGGTGAAGAATGCGACCATCTGGTCAGGCGTGGCTGTGGTCAGGTCGATGTTCAGACCGGATGCGCTCAGATCCACTTGGTTGGTGTTGGCGTGGTTGGTAATACCTGCGCCGACATAGCCCTTCACCTTCACTTTCGCGTCACCTGAAAGCATGTAGTCGGCCATATCCTCGCGGATGGCTGCAACGTGCGCTTCCTGGTCATCTGCCATTGCGTCAAGGTTTTCGGACTGCATGCCGTTCCACTCACGCCATTCACGGCTGTAGCCGGTGTTGAAGATCGGGATTGGGTCACCAGCTTCGTCGTAGATGACTTTATCCAGTTCTTCTGGCACGTGGCCCGTCAGTGAACGATGAACCTTGCCAGCATCACTGGAAACGCGATACAGCGCAGCAGTCTTGCCGATAGAAATCGGCGTACCTAGACCGAGCAAATCATCCAGCAGGCCGTTGCCTTCGTCATTACGGAAGACTCGGGTGGTGATGTTGTCCACTTCACGCCAGTAGTCTTTAGAGATCAGCGCGGCCTGGTTAACTTCCAGCGCACCGCCGTACTGTGCAGCAATAGTTCCCTGGTTGATATTGAAGGATTCACGCTGCATCAGCAGCTGATTCCACGCCTGCTTCACCTGGTTATGCTCGGTGATCAGCTTTTTGTTGAATACGATCATGCTCATGCGGTTGCTTTCCCTGATTTGCGAACTTTCACGAGCTGAGCTTCAGCGCCAACGGTGATTTTTTCGCGTGAAAAGAAGAGGACTTTGTCAGTCGCCGGAGTTGCTGATTTTGAAAGGGTGCCATCTCCAGCTGAGATAAGACCCTCGTTCTCCAGCAGGACCTCACCAGCTTTAACCAGCATGTGGTAATCCACATCGTCTTCGCACATGATGGCCGCGCCGGTATCACCTGCAGGAACCGAGTCGCGAATGTCACCACCGCCGATATAGTTGTGCTGAAGAGCCAGAGCAACGCCTGCGCCACCAGCGACATTGTGAACTGCCAGTTTCCCGGTGCTGTCTAGCATCACCAGTGAGCCGGGTTTCACGGCCGCCGCCATAATTGCTTCAATGACCTGTGGGTCATTCTTACGGGCTGGGCCCGCGATTACGGTATGGAAACGAGGTGCGAGAGCCATTATTCAGGTGCCTCCATGTTAAGGATTTCACTCTGAGCGCCATTCCCCTGGAATGCAGGGTTCAGACCGGTGCTGGTCTGGCACTGTGAGTACATGTCGTTCAGCGCTTCACCGGAAAGCGAGTTGATCGCTGCTTCAGTCATGAACGAGAATTTCGCTTTAACCGCATCGCGCTTGGTTTTCAGGTCGCTTTCAGCATTCGCCTGCAGCTGAGATTTCAGCGTGCTGATTTCATCGGTAAGCGGCTTCAGTGCCAGATTCACTGCGGCAGTAATAGCATCGGAGTTAATCTGAGCATGACCCGGGTCGCCGCCGCCATCTTTCTTCTGCATCTGCTGGTTGTAGGCATCCCAGACCTGATCGTCGGTCAGCCCCTCGGTTTTAACGCCTGCGGCATTGAGCGCGGCGATCATCTTCTCTTTCATCGGGTTTGTTTCTCCGTTGGTTTTGACTTCGTACTCAGTGGGTTTGCGCACGACTTCGATGGGCTCACCGACCAGCGTTACCGCGTTATCATCGATGAGGTATTTCTGCTGGAAGAGTTTCGATCCCTCTTCGTAGATGAATTTGTCCGGCCAGACGGTCACCACATAGCGATAAACGTCACTGCCTGACGGCGCGCGGATAGCCTCGCGCAGCATCTGGTAGATTTCGTCGAATGAGGCGTCGGAGTTGTGGGTGAGGAAGAACTTCACCTTGTTCAGAAGGCCGTCTTTGAGGCTGTTAGCCGCATCGATGAGGCTGGCGGTTTCGACCTCCCCTTCCTGCCCGTCAGCGTTCACGAACATGCCGACACCCTCTTCCGGCGTACCGGCGCCCGGTTCATCCAGCAGGATGGCGATGTGGTCGAACTGCATATTGTGCGCGACCCAGGAGTGTTTCTTCCCCTTCGACTCGCCCGCCTTCTGCTCTTTGTTCAGCAGCAGACCGGTGGAGACGTGGATCGGTTCGGCGTTATTGCCGGTGATCATGTCGTCCAGGCGCTGAATGAGGCGCTTACCGTCAGGCTTGGTTGCTGCCACCGCCTTGTTGACGTAAACGTCCATCACGACTTTGTCGCTGGCCTTGCTGACGTTCTGGGCCCACGCCCCGGCGTAGTAATCATTCACCGCCTGCGGGTCGTTGGCGCTGACGTATTTGCCGCCAACCATCGGATGTCCTAGCGGCATTAACTTGCGCTCCATCGTCTGGTAGCTGTTGTTAATCTCCTCAGCCGGATAGAGCCCACCGTTCATCACAATGTCATCGACGATCGGAACCGCACCACGAATGACGTAGTGTTCCTGACCGTTAATGGTGGTCGTTGAGATGTTGGAGGCGTTGATGGCGAGGGATTTAACGTGGATGCTGGATAGCTGCACGTTGCGTCCTCTTATTGAATGGCTTTATGTAATTCTCTGATGATGGCTTTTACCTGGCGCACGTTGCCTCGCCCTTGTGATTTGATGACTTTACGATCACCTACCTGCTTCATCATCGCTTCGACGCCGCCGATCTTAACGTGCGTGCATGAGATATCACCGAGTCGCTTTGATTCGAAATAAACGCCGCTCATATGGGCCTCATTGGTGGATTTCAGGCATTAAAAAAGGCCGCCTAAGCGACCTATTTGGGTTTATATCAGCCCCATCTCTCGGAGCTTACTTAGATTATGTTCTATCTTGCGCTTACCGTATTCGCCATGAACCCTTTCACATTCGGCGTTATAGGCAAGGACGGCAATTTTTATATCATCGTAAATTCCAATATACCGCTCTGAGTCATCGCAGCGAATTCTAGCCATCCATTTGCTTCGCTGTTGATGCCAATACACGCCGATAAAGTTATTCCCAGATGCCAACCCTCCAATCATGTTTCTGTTGTTTTCAGTCATGGTTACATCACGGAGGTTTGCCAATCTGTTATCACTTTTAATGCCATTGATATGGTCGGTGAATTCGCTATCAGTACCGGTAATCATCTTCCATATAACTCTATGAGCCAAATAGCTCACTTTGTTAACGGAGATTTTTACATAGCCATCTGGCCTAATGCACCCACAGGGCTTATTTGCATATCGCCCATTCCATGCTGAACATGCGTTCTCTGATTTAAAGTGACTGACTGGCCTTGCATTCCAAAACAACTCTCCAGTATCTGGATTGTAAGAAAAGCATTCACGTAAAAACTCTGCGCTTGGCGCTGGTTTCGAATTCATAACTAATCGCTCCATTAGTTCGCTCATGATGGTGCTGGAAGGTCCTGAGCGCAGGACTTTTCGGGTGGCCGCCCTATCCAGCAGGTATATTTTACCAAATTACTTTTCGGATGACTTCCAATTACTCCGCTCTTTACTTAATTTCTCGGCAAGACCTTCATTGTAAAGTTTGCCTTCATCGTCAAGCAGGCAAGGGATATTGGCACAGTAACAGTTATAGGAGTTGCCATCCTTCGAATAGAACTCTGCAACCTCATCAGTGGTGTACGTTTTCCCGTGCCTTGCCCCATGAGTCATCCTGGTGGTCGGTTTAAGTGCGGAAATCCACAATATCGCAGTGTTCAGCCCCAGGCGTTCTTTTGCCCAATCAACCTCATTGCGCTGCGCCTGCCTTAAGGCTCCAACTTGCTCCGTTTGAGCTATCGTTTTGGCTTTGTACATACTTACGTCCAGGCGTTTACTAATAACCTGGGCGGTATCTCTTGGTGACACCCCGCGCGCTACTGCATCGGTGATGATGTTGGTCAGGTCGCCTCGAGCGGTGTCACTGATGACTTTCCAGTCGCTGAACGTTGTCAGCCTGGCCGCCGATATCTGGTTAAGATAACCGGGGCTGTTTAAAAGCTGCTGTAGCGTCGTCTGACTGGCATACACCTGCGACTGCTGTGAGAGGTTGTTGAAGGCCTCCAGCGTGCCGCGCTGCGCTTCTGCGACGACGTAATCCATCGCCCAGAGGTTTTGCTCGCCACCCTCCAGCAGGTAATCGTCGAGAATGCCCTGCACCGCTTCCAGCAGGTCAGCCAGTTCCCGCGCCGACATGTCGTAGATGAACTTGCCGGCGTTAACCTGGTAGAGTCGCACATCAGCGCCGTTGTCGTGGCACAGGAAATGCCAGTTATGGCTGTTAACCTCACGCTCTCGCCCGGTAAGGCGCTGGTCGAGAAGAACTTTCAGCGCGCGCTTGATACCGAGATATCGCTCTTCGATATCCCGGAACATCGCGGTTACCTGTTTTGCCGATCGTGTCGGGTCAACCTTGCTGCGCGGAACTACCGGTGTCCCGACTTTCGTCTTTTGCTCCGGTGTCATCGGAAAGAGGATCATCGGTCGTTACCTTTTCATTTGGGTCAGGCGGCTTAATATCATCACGCGGCTCAAGTTCTCCCGCTTCCCTGACCTCGTTCTCATCAACAGCTGGTGTGCCGTAGGCTTGCTGGGTATCCTTCGCAACCGCAGCCATTTCCTTCATGTTGGCAATCTTCTCTTTCTCACTTGGAGCGAGCAGATCAGACCAGGTTAACGTGATTTCGCCAGATTTAGGTGGTTCGATAACTTCCACGGTCCATAGGCGTTCGATAACAGCGGTTACACGGCCAGTCTGGAATCCAGCACGACGTCCATTGCACCGCTTAGCAAAGTCGTTCTTATCTTGATCGGAGGCCAGACGGCCCGTTTGCTGACCAAAAGTAATGGTGAAAGGTATCTGTACGGATGAAGAGAACTGATTTGCACTGACCGTCCATGTAGGGCTCGGGTCGGCAGCAGCCACAGACAGAACCTTAGCCTCTCCGTCCTGAGTAACCAGTGCCGAATCAGTACCTGAGTTCAGTTTCTGGATGGCGGCGTTCAGCGCCTCAGCCAGTCCTGAGTAACCAGCTTTCTTCGCCTCGTCGATAATGGTCTTGAGGTTTGTATCCTTCGACATGTTAATGCCGAGCTGCCTGCTGGCGTTTTTCAGGAAGCCCTCGGCACTACCACCGGAGGTCTTTGCCATGTCGAGCAGATCGTTATAACCAGCACGCAAGAAAGGAATGCCAGCCAGTGAAGTCTCGTCTTCTGACCCTTCGCAAAACATGATGATGCGCTCAGGGTGGATCTTAATAGACCGCATCGGCCCGGAAATATTTCCGTTATCGCCGACCTGCTGTTCCTGGAAATAGTAGAACTTCGGCATGCCGTAGTCTGGAGACTTTTGGTCCTGCTCAAGCTCACCGGGTTTAACCTGCGCTTCCCATGCGGGGATCATCTTGACCAAGCCGCGCTCGCGAGAATTACGCATCACGCTGCGATCGACTGGCTCCCACCACTCCTTGCTGTCTGCAAACTGGAGGATAAGTGCTGAGTAATGCCCGACCAGGTTGCGCCGATCTGCATCCTTCACTTTCGCCCAATGCTTCTTCATGAGTTTGGTGACTTTCTTTTCCCACGGCGTCGACTTCTTCGACTTCTTCGTCTCATCGCCGTCGACGATCACCGGGGTATCAGTCCAGCATGCATCGAGCAACTTATGCACCGCGCCGAACGCCGCGCCGTTACGCTCATACATGTTGTAGAAGTGGTCGAAGTCGAGGCGCTCCGGATAGCCAAATTCGCACCACAGGTGGTGTCGCTTGGCGTTACCTGATTTATTGAAGCCAGCCGCATAAAGCTGTCGAGATCGCGATACCTCGTTGAGGCTATTCACAATCAGCCCAGCGAGGACTTGCATTTCTGTATCGTTACTCACTGAGTTGTCCTTATGTGAAGAATATCGCCCCTGAACGGCGAGGTGAGTGCAGCACACGGTAACGGGTTGCATCCCAGTCGTGGTCTTCCTGCTGGGTATCTACGTCGTCCGGGTTTTTGCTGTCGCGTACCAGTACTGGTATGCGGCTAATCCAGCCACGACAATGCTCGAAAACGTAAAAGGCAGGCTTCTCAGGGATACCAGATTCCAGCTTCTTACCTTCAATCACCGCCTCAAGCATGTCGGCGAAGACTGAGGCCCCGTTAACTCGAGAGCCTGGCTTCTTGTTGGCTTCAAGCCATTCGACACCCTGATTTTCCATCTTCTGTCCGATCGACAACTCATCGTCACCGGTATTGAAAATGGCGCTATCAGCCGGGCCCGGGATAACTTCCGAGCATATTCCCGGAACAATGTTTAGCTGGCCCTGCGTGACGCCGTCGATTTGTATCTCTTCCGGCTCGTCGACGTCTTCGCCCACCAGCCGCTTGTCAATCCACGCCACGCCTTTCGCGACGTTGGTGGATGACATATTCAGGCCTTTGTTCAACTCGTCAGGCGGGCAGCCGTACCATTCTCCGATCAGGATTATCGAACCTGCCGGCGGGCAGAACTGTCGACCATCTGGCAGCTCAGCGGCAGTGCCATCAGCCTGCGCCCACCAGAGGTTAGAGAACGGCTTCGACTCACCCCAGTCATGGGAGCGGTCAACTGTCCAGCTATCCGGTATGCGGAATGGCTTAATGACGTGCAGCGATTCATTCCAGAGGTGGTCAAATCTCCCGCCACTGGTCACATCCCAGGAGCCATCTACCCACGCTTTGCGTCGGTTAGGGTCTTTGATTGCCATCAGCGTCGCGATGTACTGCGGGTCGAGGTACGGGTTCTCTTTAAACGATCCGTGGATGGCCACGCGGGTCAGCGTGATTTCCTCTTCTCGCTCTGTCTGGGGGTTGAATACCATCTGCCTGTCGCGCTGTACGGTTCCACGCGGCGCCGGCTCAATGAAGCGTTTCTTCACCCAGGTATGTCCGATGCCAAACGGGTTGGTCGTGCTGAACGTCTCCAGCGGGATCGGCCTCAGTAACTTGCCATTCTCCAGCGGGTAGTTTTCCGGCCTGAACGATGAACGTCGGCAGGAGAACATCATTTCGTAGAACTCTGGAGACTGCTGTTTCGTCAGCTCGTTAAAGCCGATAAACGGGAATTCCTGACCGTGGAAATCCCAGTAGTCGTCTGCCTCTTTGCCAAAGCGGAAGAGAAGCTCCTCGCCCGTTGGCCACACCCATCGCAATTCGCTCGCAGATGACAAATAGCGTGCGCCGTCGTTGAACAGGCGAAACATACGCTTCGACTGAGTGATGATATCGGCAAGATTCTTATATTCGGTGTCGAAGATGACGCCGCGCCAGAACGAGCCATAACCCACACCGACATTGCGCCGGAACCTGGCTAACTGCGCAGCGGTTTTACCCGGTCCACGAGTGCCTTCGAACAGAATTTCGTTACACGGGCAGCTCAGCGCCAGAGACTGCGATCCAGGCAGAGGCTTCCATACAGCTTTGTAATTCATCCACCGAGCACCCCGCCCTGTTGTTTCTGCGCTGCCGCTTCCCAGTCATCGACGCTGTCACTGGTTGGGACCAGCATGACGTTATGCGTTACCTCTTTCGTTTCCGCCTTATTCTCGATGCTGTACGCCTCACGCTCGAGGCCGATCAGCGTCTTCAGGCTGTCACTCAGGTCTTTCATGGATTTAACACGGGAAGGCAGGCTGATTATTTTGTGGTACAGATCGTTGAGCTTATCCATACCCTTGTCGTCTGGAGATCGCATCAGGTCACCGAGCATCTCAAGCGCGACCACATCGCCACACTCTCCAGCCAACTCATCGAATAGAATGTTGGTCAGTTCGCGAGCCCGGCGGATATCTCCCCGGTGCTCCATGCGTACCGTGGCAATCACCTCGGCAGTCGCCTCTATCAGTACGCGTTCGGTCAAAGTGCTTTCGTTGCGTACCTGTTTGCGTACCTCCCGTTTGCGTACCAGATCATCAGCCTTTTGCTGAATCTTCGCATTGAGGTCACGCGACCAGTCGTCACGCTTGGCACGCTTACGAATAGCGCCTTCGCTGATACCGTGCTGTGATGCTATTTCTCGGAGGGACATCACTCCGGCCCGGTACGCCGTCTCGATGGCCTCCCAGTCCGGTTTGCTCATTCGTTACTCCGTTGTTTGTTCTTCTGGCTGTTCTACGGGTTCAAACAGGAAGTCATCAATGCTGTCCTGGCTGAAGTAGCGCCATTTGCCGTCATCCATTGCCAGTGCGACAAAACCATTGACGATCTCTGGCTGGCTTCTGGTCATGAGCCCCGTAAAGGACTCTTTGGATTTTTTGGTGATTGTGATTCTGTAGACGGTAGCCATTTCGTTCTCCACGTATCGCAGCGGTTGCCCTGCTTCTCAGAAGTGCTTAGCCACTTACGGCTTACCCGTCAGCAAGATGTGATCACCATCCTTGCGGGGTTACACAGATCATTATCGAAGCCCCTCGCAAGGAGCTTCTGTAATGGCTACTTCGTTTTTGATTCCGCTCTTTTACGACGGCGCTCTTCTTTCTTCTCGGCGTTTGCCATGTCCATGAATGCCTGCATGATCGAGTTCCGCATCATGTAGCTGACAAAGTGATGATTGACGCAACCGTTGAGGCGCAGTTGCTCGCTAAACTGATCCACCGAGGCCAGCGCTTCCATCATGCCCTTCTCGCCTTTCATGAACTCTGAGAAGTCGCGCCCTGCTCTGGAGGCGCATTCGATGACGCGATTATTCATCCCGGCAGCCCGGGGATCGTAATCTGCAACTGGTTAGCCAGGGTGTTAATCTCAGCGACCAATACAGGCTTCGTATAGCGCCATGCTGCGAGTCCTTGTCCGCAGAAGCTCGCCATGTCCTTTTTCTGGTCAAACTCATGGCACTTCATGTTGAGCTGCGCACTTAAGCTGTTGCGATGCTGAAGCTCTCCGGTGAAGTAGTCATCGAGGACCTTATATGCCGCGTACTTGAACCCGGGGTTTAACCAGGCAGCATAATCGTAAGCAACAAACTTCCCGCCATAGGTTCCGCCGTGTACGCCGCGGGCAGTAAAAACCACAGATTCGTGGTTTTTCTCCAGCTCGGCCAGGAACTCTTTGGTCTGCTTGTTTCGCAGATAGTGGTACGGAGATTCAGCATCACTTTTGCCACTGGCTTTCCACATATCGGTGAGGCAGATCATGCCGTCTTCCCCGACACGGATTGGTTGATTGAAGAGGGTTAATGATTTCATTTCGCTGATACCTTTTGGTGGTTGAGCCTGTTCTCGTAGATACGGGCAGCCCAAGAGCGGTCAGCGTTACCACTGCCCTATCTCAAGCTCTACCCCGAAAGGCTCTTGGTTGATATGCGCACGAGAATGCGCGTGTTTACTTCAGGCATAAAAAAGCCCCGCTATTGCGAGGCTCTTGATGATTCGATTTTCCTGATTGCTGCCTTATCCAGATTGCACTGCCCCAGCGCCGTGTAGAGCTGAGCGTTTAACTCGAGACTTGCCTGCCATGTGAACGGAACCACCATTCCGGGGATCGGTGTGTCTGCGGTCAGGTCAGCGCTTATCGGCACCACTGGGGCCGGAACGTAAACTGTCTGCGTATTCCCGCAGGCTGTCAGCAGCGGCAGAAGGAACAAGCTGGTTAGCGCACGGATCGCCTTCAAGCGCCTGCCTGATGTAGACAATGCGTGTCTCGCTATTTTGAGCCAGTTCGTTCTTTGCATTCTGGGTAGCCTGTGAGATGTCACGGATGAGGTTCATCGTGGTGATCACGTTGTTAGTGATCGCCTCAGATGTGTCGGCCCGGACCGTTGCTTTATCGCGCTGGTCTTTGTAGGTAATGGCGTTGTCGCGGTAATGGTTAATCGCCCAGGCCATGGAAACCAGCAGGCAGATAACGACAGCGCAGATGATTGCGGTTAATCGGCTCATTTCTGGCCCCACTCGCAGACTTCACGTTCAATCTCACGCCGGGTGATCAGCCCCTTCCACTGTTTACCACCAGCATACGTCCAACGCTGCAGTTCTTTGCATGCCCCCGACACATCACCTGCGTTCAACTTCTTCAGCAGCGTGGAGCTGGCGAAAGCACCAGACCCGACGTTATAGGTGAAGGAGTAAAGTGCAGCACGGGTAGGTTCAGGGATGCGAACCTTGATCAGCGGGTCAATGGCGTTTGCCACCTTTTGCAGGTCTGCCTTTAGCAGGTTGTCGCACTCTTTGTCGGTGTAGCGGTGACCGCGGCGAATGTCAGCACCGGTGTGCCCATCGCAAACAGTCCATACACCGACGACATCCTGATAGGCGTAATAGCGGCGACCTTCCAGGCCATCAGCATTACCCAGCATTACAGCTGCAATAGTGATAGCGCCGGATCCGCCCACAATGGCACCCACCAGCTTATTCCTGAGTGTCGGGTTCATCTCGGCTCCTGCTGCGGCGGTTGTCTTCGCGGATCTTGAAATACAGATTCGTCAGATACGTCAGTACGGCAATGATGATACCCACCAGCACGCCGATAGCGTTCCACTGCTCGGGGCTGTAGGCATTCAACATGCCGTTTAGGATGCTCCCGGCTGAAGCGCCATAGGCAGCACCAGTGGTTATTTTTTCCATTCGATACATGCTCTCACCTCGCGTTATTTGCGGGTGCTGTTCGTGTAGTAGGAAAGGCCGTCAGACACGATAGCTACGGGGCATCTGGAATTGATTGTCTGCGGCCTGAATAAAAAAGCCAGCGACAGGCTGGCAATGTGAGGGTAAGGCAATGTCGGCTCTCTGGCCGAAGGGTCCCAGGCAGTGGGTTCTGTGTGTGGTGACCGGCACTGTTGTTCCGGCATTGGGAGCCACCCCATCATTTTAGGCACTTCTCTGGTCGCTACCCGGCGATCAACCCGGACGACCATCTCATATACAGCGCATCAGCCTGCGCATTCACCACAACGGAAAGATTACTGGTTTGGCTCGACATTAGATAGGGTGGAACAGCCCTCTAACGTCCAATAATCTTACCTGTTGTGCAGAAACGACAAAGCCCAAGGCGTTAACCTCGGGCTCTTAATTCTTTGTCGACCTGCGAAGCTATGGCGACGATATCAGATTTACATGAAATATATGCGTTTCAGTTCGGTTTTGCAAGACTTACATCTAAATTTGTCGCCTTTTGTTGTGAACGTGATCGCGTTACAGAGATAAGCGCACCACTATCGAGTCGCTTAAAGCTATTACGCATCACAAGCCAGTGAGGTAGATACGTCTCTGTCCAGGTGGATTTCGCCACGCCAGCCAGTTCCGCCAGCGCCTGATATTCGTACGTCTCACGCCCTGCCAGCTCCGCTTTGACGTCCTGCGCCGCCAGCCATATCAGTTTCTTCAGGCGCTCCATCGTCTTGCCGGCCACCTTTTTCGCGCCGAGCTGTTCCCGGAACTCTGCCCACGCCCACTGGGTAATCGCGACCTGGTATTCGAAACGGATGTTCTCGCTGTAGTTCCAGAGCAGCCACGCTTTCTGGTGGTCTTCCAGCGACAGGACAGCGCGGCGCCACGATGCTGTCACGAACTCAACCGGGCCAACCAGTGCGATGGATGACCCTTTGGCGCGGGACTGGCTGCCACTCATCGGTGGTCCGTCCGGGTTGACCATGCGCTGCTTATCCTTGTCGAATACTTTTTTCCGACCCCGGCTGCGCGCCGTCGCGGTGAACTGCGCGTTCTCGGCGAAAGCTACCAGTTGCCCTTTCGTCGCACCGCTCAGATCTGCGGTCGCCACAATGAGCTGCTGACGTACGTATTCCAGTTGCTGACTGTTCATTATGCGACTCCTGCAGGGTGGTAGATACGAACGAAATTACGGAGAATGCGGTAATCAACCAGCACGGAACCTGGGCGGCGGTAAATCCGGAGGCGCTGCCAGCGAGTACGGAGAATCTCTAACGTTTCTGGCTTCATGCTGCCTCCATTTCGGTTATTGTCAGCTCGAGCTTCCCACCTTTGACGATCGGCATTCTCTTCACGCTGTAGTAGTCGACTTGCTGGTCATCGAGCCAGAACCCGGACTTAGTCAGTGCGTCAAACGCGGCCTTTTGCAGGTTGTCCAAGTCACGGCGGCGGCGATCCGGCATGTGGCACTCTATGCGGATTTTCACGGGCGCGGTCAGGCCGATATCCAGCATTGAGTCCTTGATTATTCTGGCGACGCTGTCGCGGTACGCCTGCCCTTCTGCGCTGATGTGCGTCCGCCCTCGGTTATGCCGGTAGTAACGGTTGTTGCTCGGCGGCCACGGGAGACTGATGTGATATTGATTCATGCCTTTATGAGCCCCTCTTTCAGCCAGATAACCTGCGTGCGAGCCATGCCTTCCAGCGCGCACTCCTTTGCATATTCGGCATCGACCAGACGCGTACGACGATCAATCTCATCGTGGCAGCTGCTGCATGCGATAGTGGCGATTAGGTCAGGCGGTTTGATTCCGGTGCCGCACAGGCCCGCCAGGCGGATATGTGCCAGTACCGAGGTTTCAGCGTTACCGTTGCAGACGCCTGGGATGCGTACCTGACATTCGCGGCCGCGTGCCGCTTTGCATAAATTAGCCATGCGCCCTCCTCGCCGCGAGACGCAGCCATTTCTGATCCACCAGCCGGGCGGTGTAGTCTTTCAGTGTCGGGATGTCGGACGGCTTAACCTCAGGCTTGCGCTGGCGGCGCGCCGGAACGCGGAATATTTCGTTGGTGATTACGCGTGCGAGAGGACTACCCACGGGAAGCCCTCCACTCTTGCGCCCAGGCGATGCGCTTACTGGATGCTTCGGAGAACTTCACGCCGCGGTCGGTGCCAAACCAGTAAATCGCCTCGATGACGTCGACCATGTAGCGCTTACTGGATTTGGAAGTGCTGACACCGAAATAAACGCGGCCGCCATTAATGCCCGGCGCTGATTTCTGCTCATTCTCCGGGTCCTGCATCTGGCTAACCAGAACAGTGATCAGGTCTTTCCATTCCTTCGGCTCAAGCTTTTCGCCATACCAAACAACCTGGACAGACAGGTCTTTCAGTAGCGGCCACATAAGACGATTTTGCTTGTCGGTGCGCGTCTCTTCCCGAGCCTCGACAACCATTGGCGCGCGAGGGTTTACCGGCAGTGTGCGGATGAATGCTATGAGGTTGTCTTTAACGGTGTCGTTAACGATGCAGTAGTGCTGCTTCATGCGCCACCTCCTAGAGGTAACGCAGAATGCAGAAAATCGCAGGTGCATTTCTGCATCTGTGACAAGGTGAGGAGTTCAGATTGTGGTCGCATTTAAGTCCCCTTAAATGCGCAGAAGTCACCGGAGTTGTTCAGGCTCCGATGACTTAATTATGGATGGATGATTATTGGAAATCAAACGTTGCTTGACGTTTAGTTATGCGTCGAATGGGTTAGGCATCATCCAGTGTATGGCTTCTTCCAGTCCTCGCTGGTAGCAAGCCTTTCGATGGCAAGCAAAATCGGCAGATTTGATTCATTCGTTCTCTTCATGATTTCCCAGTGAAGCCGTTTTAACTCGTGAACTAGCTGGTCTCTGTTTGTTTCCGCATCATTGCTGGCAAGCATCAAGCAGCATTCCCCAACAATTCGACACGCCTCCCGATACAGGTCTTCTGACAGCTTCTCATATTCTGACATAAGCAACCCCTCCACCATGAAGGGGTTTTATATCACATCAGTTTGCATCCTGCTTCTCAGCTCTCCGCGTTTCAGCGTCGTGATATCCCTGCATGTAAGCATCAGCAACGTCTGGGTCAATTCCTGTCTGAATAGCGATTTCGTCAATACGCTCAGGCTCTACGGATGCCTTTTTAACGTGCTCGCGAATCTGCTTGATTAACTCCTCAGCATTAACCTCGAAACACTTCAGAGTTTCGCATCCGCCAACCTTGGCACCGGAGATGCGATACCCACCATCGTCATTGCCTACGCATAGGGAAAGGCATCCAGCCTGATTGTGAGATATTTCGATATAAACATTGCCTGGCTTCAAACTAGACATTTTTAGCCTCCTGCTGAGGTGCTGCTGGCAGTGGCATCCAGTGGGTTGGCTGGCAGTAAATGCCATCGCCATTTCGCCATGTGGCAAACCTGAAGCAGCCTTCGCGCTCATTCCGCTCCAAATACCCAACCATTTGCTCTTTCTTATCGGAGCAATAAACCTGAACGTCAACCTCTGGTTCCGGCATCCGCTCACTGCAAACCACCCAACCATCCGGAATCACCGGAGAGTTGCCAGCCTCATACGCAACGCGCAACCAGTGGAAAAACACCTCCGTCATCACGCATCCACATTCGACGTCAATAGTTCCTGTCTGCTGCGAAAGCCATTGCTCGAATGGCAACTTGTAAGCCTTCGTTACAGGTTCGGCACCCTGAAGCATGGCGGCGCGGCAGGCGTTCCAGCCATCTCGGTATCCGCGTACTTCTCCGCAATATGCGCGTGATGCTTGTTTTGGTGTCATCTCATCCGGCACAGATACCGTCGCTGGAGTGGCGGTGTAAACAGTGCGAACGATAGCACCTACCCGTTTCTGCGAATCCATCGCCCCTTTACTCAAATCAACCCAGGCATCGCCGGTTAACACCTGATGCACAGCCTCCGCTTCGAGCGATGCCAGCGCGATACGCGCCAGCTCGTTCAGGATTGCCACATCAGCGTGACCGAGGGTGTAACCAGCTTTCAAATCGGCAACTGCTTGCACGGCCTGTTTGTTGATGTTGCTCATTGGGCGGCTCCTTCAAATTGGTAAGAAATTTTAATTCCCAGCTTTTTAGCCATGGCATGCTCAGCGACGGCACCTTCCGACTCTTTCCACCCATGCAGCATGTGGATGGCGTCGGCGCAGCGAAGCATCGCCAGGCAGATGTCCATATACTCACGCTGAGATAAACCATCCGGGAGCGTGGCCGGGTTTAATGCCACATGACCACCTGATAACATCTGCTGTGCTACTGCGTTAAACATAGGACGGTTGTAGTTTTCGTAACCCGTCATTGGTCCTGCGATGTAAATTTTCATACCCCTGCCCTCCCGTACTTGTCTGATAAATCGCCCATTTTCCTGTGGATTTCCGCAAGGTCACACCCTGCACAGCCCTGAGCTTCAGCAATGAGTTCTTCCTGCTCTTGGGATGGCCCGGCCTGCAAAATTTGATTGAGCCTCCTGCGCGATACGCCGCAGTGCTTGGCGATGCTGATAAGCGTTACGCCGTTATCTTTCGCCATGGTCTTAACCATCCAGAGGTAATCACTCCGTTCGCTCATGCTGCTTCCTCGCTAAATTCGATAACGTCTTCTGCCGTGATATCCAGTTCGCGCATCTCGCGCCCCAGCGCCTTCTCCATCCGCTCTACGCATCCACGAATGCGGGTCATCTGCACTTCCTGGAACTGGCTGCGGCTCATTTCAGTGAGAGTGTTGAACAGGTTGCGGTTCTTAGCTTGGCGGGCTTTAACCTTTGCGCAGGCCCGGAGTGATTCGCCAATCTTGCGACCGTCAGCCCGGGCAGTGGCACGGCATAACTCCAGTGTCAGGAGGGTTTCAGGAAACTCGGCGTATTGTGAGTTCATGATGATTTGCATTGCGGTTGAGTCGTTAGCACTCGTAGTCATTTTCAATCTCCTGCTGCTCGCTATGCGTGAACGCCACCGGATCCAGCCCGGAATAGCGGCTGCTGAAGTGGTAGGTTTTCTCTGCGCCGGGGGCGTGGCGGGATTTAACGCAGATGATTTCGGTGATGCCTTTCAGGTCAGTGTTCGGGTTGTATTTCTCGTCCCGGTAGATCATGAAAATCACATCTGCTTCCTGCTCAATGACGCCAGACTCTCGCAGGTCTGCCGCAACGGGACGCTTATTGGCGCGCTCCTCGACCTTACGGTTAAGCTGAGCCAGTGCGATGACCGGGCAACGCAACTCTTTAGCCAGGTTCTTCAGGCCGGTGGCGATCTCCCCTACGCTGCGGTTCATGTTCTCAGGGTCAGACATGCGCATCTTCTGGAGGTAATCGACAATGACCACACCAAGTCCACCCAGTTTCTTGCTCATTCGCCTGGCTTCCGCTCGCACCTGATGAACGCTGAGGGATGGCTTGTCGTTGATATAGATCGGGGCTTCGATGAAATCCTTCATGCAGTGGCCGACCTTTCCCCAGGCCCCGTCCATCACGCCGCTTTGCTTGCTGAGTAAATCCTCTTTGCTCACCCTGGCCCGGTGGAACGCGACACGCTCCGAGATCTGATCAACTGGCATTTCCAGACTGAAGAAAAGCACAGGCTTTTTGTTTTTCAGGCCGACTGTCTCGGTCACGGTGGTGCTGAACATGGTTTTCCCCATGCCAGGGCGCCCGCCGACAACGATGAAATCGGTGTTGTTGAACCCGCCGAATGCGCTGTCGATGGTCGCCATGCCCAGCTCGGTTTTGTGCTTCCAGATATCGCCGCTAATAATCGACTGGATGGTATCTAACGACATGTCGATCCCGGTAGTGATGTGCTCGGTGCCATAGTCAGCACTGTGCTCAATACCGGAGATATCGGCCTGTATGTTGCCGATGATGTCAGCGATACCCTCACTGGATGGTTCGGACAGCTTCTGGATCCCTACCTGTAGCGCCAGGGTCATCCGGCGGCCGAGATGCATTTCCCGCAACTTTTCGCAGTACGAGGCAAGGTTCGCGAACGACGGTGTGTTCTTGCTGCATTCAGCCAGGTAAGCGAATCCGCCCGCACTCTCCAGCGCTCCAAGGCGCTCAAGGTCGCTGGTCAGTGTCAGCAGGTCTATCTTCTCCCCGGATTCGTTAAGGCGCTTATAGGACCGCAGAGCCACCTTGTGAGGCGTTGCTGTGAAGTGGTCCTCAGTCAGCCCCTCAATCGCGTCAGTCGCCATGTCAACGCCGTCTGTGCGGCCCGCTGCGAGCATGATCCCGCCGATGACGGCCTGCTCAACGTATAAATCAATAAAACGGCTCATGCTTTGACTCCCTTGCGCTCACGGTGCTCGTTGATGGCCTGCTCGTAGACAGATCCCCAGTTCTTCGGATTCAGTATCCAGTCGAGAGTCAGCCATGGCTGATCGCCTCGGGTGCCGAACAGGGAAGACTTGCTAATCAGCTCGAAGGCCATTCCCATGTGCTTCAGTTCTCGCCAGTTGCCCTGGGTGGTTTTGCCGTTCCACACAGCTTCCAGGTCTCGATAGGCCGGACGGCGGCGGTTCCACTCATGCAGTGAAACGGCCTTCGAAGGGAATTTTTCATTCCAGAGCTTGATGATCTCTTCGTGCGGACAGGCTTTCGGGTTGCTTCCATGACCATCTGCCCATTTCAGGGCGTCTGACAGGTATCCATCAAAGCGGGTCATACGGCACAGGTTCTCTGGCTTGAAGCTGTGACCCCAGTTCACATGGGCCCAGCGGATAACCAGCTTCAGCTCTTCGGCGGTGTAGCACTGGTCTTTGCTCTTCACCGTGGTAAGCGCTTTTTCGAAAGGCGCTAAGGCAGCGCAGCGGCTTCCTGTAAGCTCGTTGAAGTAATCCATCACATCCTGAGCGAGCGATTTTTCCCCCTGGGGGGATTTAGGGGGATCTTGTCTTTCTGTATTTTGATTATTGTCTTTTGTGGTTAGCACCTTCTGCTTAGTTCTGTTAGCAACTTCCGCTAAGGTTTTCTTAGCAGGTTTAGCTAATGTTTTGCAGAATCCGTTAACCTTTGTTTTCCACTCGGAGACATTAGTGTTCATGCCCACTTTGCGGCCTTCCTGAATGAATACCTTCTTGCCGATCAGCAGGTTTTTGGCAGTAGAGCAATGCGTGTGGTGCTTACCAACCATCTGCTCCAGTTGCTCGTTGCTGACCCAATCCATTTTTTTATTGAAGCCGTATGTTTTGCGCCAGACAGCCAGCACAATGCACATCTCAGTTTCGCTCAAACCTGAAGCCATAACGGCATCAAGAAGCTCATTCGCGACGCGAGTGAACCCATCTTCCAGTTGCGCCACACGATGCTCCACGACCTCCAGCGGCGGCCTGTAGTCTGCTAAATGCTTAACGACGCCCATGCTTCACCCCTGCCTGAATCAGTGCCAGTCTTGCCATGCCAACGAAGCGCTCCGCGAACGCCCGGTTTTTTGAGGCAGCGACAACCAGGCCATCTGGTGAATCTGGATGGCGACGTTCCTCTTTTTCCTGGTACTTTTTGCGAGTTTTTGACATACTTACTCCCGTTACTTGGCGTAACACAGTGTTTGGAAGGCCTTTGAAGTGACCGCTTCAAGGGCTTTTTCTTTTCTGGCACCTATCACATAACCCCCAACATCGACGTCACCATTGTCATCAGCGGCCCTACCTGCTCCGGCATGAGGCGGAACAGCGACGCTATACCTTCGCTTACCTCTTTCAGCTTCTGATGCTCTGGAGCGTCCAGCAGCACAGCCTGTTTAGCTTCGGCACACTCTTTCAACGCAGAGGCGATCAGCGACATCGTGTCGTTCTGCGGAGCCAGGCGGTTGCGGTACTCCAGCGGCAATACGGACATGATTGCCGGTGCCAGCTGGCGAATGTTGTTGGCAGCATATTCGGTGTCGCCGTCGATCCAGCGGAACACCTTCTGCATCTGGCGGTGAGAGTCGGTCGGGATATCAAGACCTGTGCCGCCGGTTGCCCGCCACTCTTCAACAATCAGCGCCGCGACAAATTCACGGCTGCGGCAATCGGCTGCCCAGGCGCGTACTGCCGCGCGGATCCCATCGATGTTTAACGCCCTGGAATCAGGTTCCCGGCGATTCTGGTAAATCATCGCCGTTGGCGAAAATTTGTTACCTTGTTGATACGCAAGTGAATGCATTGCTTTCCCTTTCGTTGTTAGGGCCGCCGTTAAGCGGCTGTTGTTTTATTCGGCTCATCGCCAAAAAGAAGCCATTCAGGTTCACATTTGAGAGCCCGAGCCAGCTCAACCAAATAACGTGGACGCTTGGTGGTCCCGGCCTCGATGGCCTGAAGTGATTGCTGTTTCATACCCGCCAGTCTTGCCAACTGGTCCTGAGACAGATTCATCTCTTCACGTTTTTGCTTGAGGCGTTGAGAAATTGTTTCCATATTACCTCCACAGTTTTATCTGTATTCTGTGACAGTTATTTCTGTTTGTCAATTACAGTTTTAACTGTGACTATCAAGGCATACAGAGAGAGGGATTTATGAGCCTTGCGGATCGCGTTAAACAAAAAAGAATTGAGCTGGGATTAACCCAGACAGAAGCTGCTGAGAAGGCCGGTATCCGGCAGCAGTCTTGGCAGAGCATTGAAGATGGGAAAACTCTCAAGCCACGTAATATAATTGGAATAGCCAAGGCTCTTAAATGCGATGCTGATTGGCTAATGAACGGCGGCGCGTTTATGCCGATGGCAGAAGTCAACAGCAGGAGAGTTCCGTTGATAAGCTATGTACAGGCAGGAGCACTGGCTGAGAAAAGCCCTATTGAGGCCTTCGATGGCAGCCTTGAATACATCCTCACTGATCTGGATGTGTCCCAGCACACTTTTGCGTTGCGCATTGAAGGCGACTCAATGGAGCCAGATTTCAAGGCAGGAGACGTTATTATCGTCGACCCTGAGGTTGAGCCAACGCCTGGGGAATTCGTTGTTGCGAAGAACGGCGGAACACAGGCGACCTTCAAGAAATACCGCCCGACATGGGTAGACCCTCTCGGCTGCCAGCACTTTGAACTGGTCCCACTCAATGACGACTACCCTGTCATTAACAGCGATCACCAGCCTTTAACCATTATCGGTGTAATGATTGAGCACCGTATTTACCGCCGCAAACGCTAAAACCCCCTCTCAAACGTCTAAACAAACCGGCTTATGCCGGTTTTTTTTCGTCCTTACAAAATAAATTACCCACAAATACAGAAACATATGTTTCGCACGCCATTAAATACAGTTTTGTCTGTTGACGATAATACAGTTTTATCTGTATCTTTAATCCATCGAAACGAAACATCGACAGCTGAGCGAAGTTAGCCAGCGGCGAAGTGGAGATTCGGTCAGTCGAACGGCGCGACAGTAAACCATGCGTCGGACCATAGGCGGGCTCAGGGAGAGCGGCAATTATGGCTAAACGATTTACCAGCAGCTCTTTGCGAGGGGCTGACGGTAAACAAACAGAGGGGTGTGTATGGCAGATAAAAAAACGGCGCCACTACTGCTTAACGTAGACGCCAGCGAGGTGCTTAC
>JADHED010000769.1_pt1 | contig 32894 bp, 24 predicted proteins | sample 8952041 | NCBI WGS metagenome assembly JADHED01 (sample SAMN16124423, study PRJNA663239) | bioreactor sludge metagenome | isolation source: sludge (control) | place: India:Bengaluru | collected 2018-09-08
GCCCGCCCCCCCGCCGGCCCCCCCCCCCCGGCGGCCCGCGGACAGGTCCTTCGACGCGCCGGCGGAGGCCCCGCGGCTCGCTCAGGACTGGTCCTTCGACGCGCCGGCAGAGGCCCCGCGGCTCGCTCAGGACGGGCCCTTCGACGCGCCGACGGAGGTCCCCGGCTCGCTCAGGACAGGTCCTTCGACTCGTCGGCAGAGGCCCCGCGGCTCGCTCAGGACAGGCCCTTCGACGCGCCGACGGAGGCCCGCGGCTCGCTCGGGTCGCGGAGACGGGCCGGGCATGCCCGGCCCCGGGGGTTTCCACATCTTGGGCAGCGGGTCACCGCGGGTCTGAAGACCCGCGGCTACATCACGGGACGTAGGCCGGGGTCTTCAGACCCCGGCATGGGCCGGGCACGACGACCGGGGGGCGTCAAGCCACCGCGGTCTTCAGGCGATGCCCTCCCGTGCGGCCCGCTCCACCGCCTCCGCGAAGCGGTCGACCTCCTCGAGCGTCGTGTACACATTGGGCGTCACGCGGATGCCCTCCCACGCGAACGCCGTGTCGCGTTGCTCCGGCGCGCGCCACACGTTGTCGGGCGGCGTGTGCTTGATCGGCACGACGACGATGCGGTGGCGGGTCCAGAGGTGTTCGCCCAGCTTGCTGCTGTCGACGTTCAGCAGGCGGAGGTTCGCGAGGCCGCACGAGAGCTCGGGCGCGAGGTCGGTGTTCAGGCGCGCGGCCGGCAGCGCCCTCAGGCGGGTCGCCCACCGGTCGCGCAGGTAGCGGAGTCGCGCCAGCTTGCGTTCGGTGCCGATGGCGCGGTGGAACGCGATGGCCTCGGCGATGGCGTTGTGGGTGGCCGCCGGGTGCGTGCCGATCTCCTCGAACTTCCGGATGTTCTCGGTGAGGGCGACGCCGGCGGGCTGCAGGGGCCAGGTCTCCTTGATCAGGTCGCGACGCATCCACAGCAGGCCCGTGCCCACCGGCGCGAGCAGCCACTTGTGCAGGCTCACGCCGTAGTAGTCGCACCCGAGGTCGGCGATGCGGAACGGCAGGTGGGCGAAGGCGTGCGCGCCGTCCACGATGGTGCGGACAGCGCGGGCGCGCGCGAGGTCGCACAGCTCGCGCACCGGGAAGACGTGCCCGGTGAGGTTCGTCACGTGGCAGATGTGCAGCACCCTGGTGCGCGGCGTGATCGCGCGCTCGACGAGCGACACGAGATCGGCTTGTCGCGGGGGCACCTCGAACGGCACGCGGCGCAGGACAATGCCGTCGCGGCGCATGCGCTGTTCCCAGGTGTCGAGCATGCGGGGGTAGTCGTGGGTGGTGGTCACCACCTCGTCGCCCGGTTTCAGGTCGAGGCCGAGCTGGCAGATCTGGAGCGACTCGCTCGCGTTGCGCGTGATGGCCACTTCCTCGCGGTCGCAGTCGAGCAGCTCGGCCAGCTGCGTGCGCACCGACTCGATGCCCGGCTCGAGCACGCGCCACATGTAGTGGACCGGCGCCTGGTTGGCGATGTCGAGGTAGCGCTTCTGCGCCTCGAGGACGACCCGCGGGCTGGGGCACACGCCGCCGTTGTTCAGGTTGGTGAGCGTGCGGTCGAGGGTGAAGGCCTGCTGCACCTCGCGCCAGAAGTCCTCGTCGCGGGCCACCTCGTCTGGCGCGCGGCCGGCGACGGCGGTCGTGGCCTCCGCCACGCGCTGCAGCCCATCGTCGTGGAAGGCGGCGAGGGCGGCGAGGCTTCCGGCGGAGGCGGTGCGGAGGAACGCGCGGCGGGTGGACATGGGGCGACCTCGTGGCGGGCGGGACGATACCACGAGCCGCGTTGGGGCTCGAGGCTGGGGGCTCAGTGGCCTTGAGCCTTGCGGCTTGAGGCTTGGGGCTTGAGGCTTGAGGCTTGAGCCTTGCGGCTTGCGGCTTGCGGCCTGGAGTCCCTCTTCGCTCGTTTCAAGGCCGCGGGTGGATCACTGCGGCGCGCCCAGGAAGCCCCATCGGGCGCTCCGCGATCTGCGAAGGGGGTCGGCAAGGACGCAAGGCCCAAGGCGTAAGGCGCAGGGCCGGGGCTTGAGCCTTGCGGCTTGGGGCTTGCGGCCTGGAGTCCCTCTTCGCTCGTTTCAAGGCCGCGGGTGGATCACTGCGGCGCGCCCAGGAAGCCCCATCGGGCGCTCCGCGATCTGCGAAGGGGGTCGGCAAGGACGCAAGGCCCAAGGCGTAAGCCTCAAGCCCCGCAATGTGCTACCTTGTGCGTCATGTCGGATGACCCGGTAGTGAAGATCCCGTCGAACAAGGTGGGCGTGCGGGAGTTGCGGCAGAACCTGAGCGTCTACCTGCGGCGCGTGAAGGCGGGCGAGGCGCTCGAGGTGATGGAGCGCGGACACGTGGTGGCGGTGCTCGTGCCGGTGCCCCCGGCCAGCACGGTGGTCGATCGGCTTGTGGCGGCGGGGCGGGCGGTGCGGGCCACGCGGTCGCTGAGAGACCTGAGGCCGCCGAAGGGGCCCGTCTCAGACGCCGTGAGCCGCGCGCTCCGGTCGGTGCGCGAGGAGCGGCTGTGACGGGGGGGCTGGTCTACCTGGACGCGTCGGCGATCGTGAAGCTGGTCCGCCGCGAGCGCGAGTCGGCCGAGCTGGCGGAGTGGCTGACGCTGCGCGACGAGGCGGTGTCCAGCTCGCTGGCGTCGGTCGAGGTGCGGCGGGCCCTGCGTCGCGCGGCGGCGCCGGCCGACATGCTGAAGGAGGCGGAGCATCAGCTGCAGGTGGTGACGCTCGTCGCCATCGCGTCGCACGTGCTGGACCTCGCGGGCCGCCTCCCGGGCGGTCACCTCCGCTCGCTGGACGCGATCCACGTGGCGACGGCGCTGACGCTCGGCGACCTGCCGGAAGCGCTCGTCACCTACGACAAGCGGCTGGCCGACGCCGCGCGGCGGCACGGGCTCACCGTGGTGCATCCCGGGGCGGAGGTCCTCCCCTCCTGACCCGGGGCGCCCCCCCCCCCCCCCCCCCCCCCCCCCGGGGGCCACCGCCCACCGCGTGGGCCCGGACCGAACCCGGCCCCGCCCCCCTGCTGTGACAGGTAGGGGCCAGGCATGCCTGGCCCGCCTCCGCCGGGCATGCCCGGCCCGTCCCCACAAATGTCCATCATCAGAAAGACACCACAAACAACAAGTCCATCTGGAACGAGACAAAAATCCACCAGAACAGATCCCAAACACGCGCACAATAATGTAACTTGTTTTATTTCAACACTTTAACGCCTCTACACGCTGGATCGTCCCTTGCTGTCTCCTTGGTCACGCTCGCCCAGGACGGGTTGGCGGCATGTCGCAAGACGCGAAGGAGACCAGGAGATGCGGACGTTCATTGGTGCGGCGGTGGTGGCGGGAGTCGTGACGATGGCGACGGGGGCCGGGGCGGCCACGATCAAGATCGGCAGTTGTGCAAACAGCGACTGCGTGGCGAGCAACATCACGGGCCACGTGCTGGTGGACCTGCAACCGGACGGGAGCACGGACGCCGACGGCTTCGCCAACGTGCTGGTGACGCTCACCAACAACACGAACGGCTTCATCGACTACGTAGCGCTCTACTACCAGGGCGGGCTGCCCAGCAAGACGGCGGTGACCAGCTTTCAGGTGGTGAGCGGGCACGTCGGGACACCGAGCGTGGAGAACGCCCCCAACGGGACGTTCGGCAACGTGCTCAACTTCAGCTTCGACTTCCCGCAGAGCAACGGCCCGCGGTTCGACGCCGGGGAGTCGGTGTCCTTCGTGCTCGACTCGTCGAAGGGCGCGCTGTCGGCGAGCCTCTTCGGGCCCGACGCCATGGCGCACATCCAGGGGTTGGCCAACGGGCAGAGCGCGAAGATCGTGGACTGCGTCCCGGGCGATCTGCGCTGCTCGCCCCCGCCCACCTGCACGGCCGGAGTGAACTGCGACAACGCCCAGGTGCCGGAGCCGGCGTCGATGCTGCTGCTGGGGCTGGGGCTGCTGGGGCTAGCGGCGAAGGTGCGGCGCGGCTAGGCTTGGCCAGCTCATTTGAGAGACACGACGGGGCGGGGCCGGAGACGGCCACGCCCCGTTGGCGCGTACGGGCCCGCGGCACCCTCAGACTCTCTCCATGGGCTGAGACAAAAGACATCCCACAATTTGACATCCGGACCACTCCTCGACCCTGATTCAGCCCGGCCATGACCACCTAAGGCATTGAATCAAATGCCATTAGCGGCACACATCACGCGCACGTCGAAACTTGGATCCGACCTTGCGTACAGGTGGGCAACCAGACTGCGACGAACGTAGCTCCGGGTTTGCAGGGAGTGCCTCTTATGAAGAAGTTCCTGGCGGCGGCAGCGGCCATGGTGGTGTTGGGGTGGGCGGGGACGGCGAGTGCGGCGCCAGCCTACTGCCCAGGTAACCCAGCTACTTTGAGCGTCAACGACGTCACATTCCGTTCAAATCCCGCGGACAATTGCTATGGCGTTGTCATGGGCAACGTTAACGACCTGACCGACGTTCAGAATCTGTTTGGCGTCACCTGGACCAACCAACTGGATCAGTCGTCAACCTTGAACGACTACCTCGTGCTGAACTGGACGCTATCAAATCCCGGCACTGGGACGAGTGGATCGTGGACCCTCACGGTGTCCGACCCACCGCCGGTCAGCTTGCCGGTCACGACGGACATTTTGGTGGCCCTCAAGGCGTCCGACCGGTGGGCGGCTTACTACTTCGCGGCAGAGACATTCACCATCACCGGGGGAAACCAGGGTTCATTCGACATCGAGTTCAAGAACAACGGCGGTCAGATCCCAGGTCTCTCCCACATGACGTTGTTCTTCGGGAATGGCGTAGCCTGTGACGACGACTGCGACTCCAACATCCCCGAGCCCGCCTCGATGCTGTTGCTCGGCGCCGGCCTGCTCGGCCTCGCCGCTCAGGCGCGTCGGCGGCGGTAGGTAGCGCAGGCCCTGACCCGGGCCCCCTCGCACTGGTTGCGCGGGCGGTGGGGGCGGCCACCACCCCCCCCGGCGGCGTGGACGGCGCCGCCGGCCCCGCCGCCCCCGCGCCCAGTCCCACCGGGCGCGTACGACCTCCACCGCCCGCGTCGTCTTGTACGGCGCCTCCGGCCGCTCGTCCCCGTCGACATGTCCAACGGGACGCTGCCCCGCCACCACCCAACCCACCATCTCCAGGCGTGACTGTCGGCCCACCAACACTCAGCGTCGAGCAAGAGTGTCGCAATTACATTCCTGTAGCTCTTCCGGACAGCAAGACACCTCCCGGGCGGCCTGTTCCAAGTGGCCAACCCATCTCCTGAGACAGCATTAAGTTCCTTATCTTCCAATCCTTTGTCCGGATGCCACCTCGTGGCACCCGCAGACCACGACGACCCTGGCGCCAATCTTGCCCTTGCGGTGCGCCAGGAGTCGTCGGAATGCCATCATCCACCCGCCGCACCGCCATCACCTCGATCGTCGCCGTCCTGACCGCATCCACCGCCTTCGGCGGTCTGCAGGTCCCCAAGTCGGTCGCCGAACGGGCCCGGGCCAGCGAGCACGTCGTCGTCGCCACCGTGGCCGACGTCGAGGCCGCCTACCAGACCAACGAGTTCGGCGACCGCCTCATCGTCAGCCGAGTGGTGCTCGACGTCACCGAGGCGATGAAGGGCGCCGGGGGCCGGCGACTCGAGATGGACCTGGAAGGGGGCACCGTCGGGGAGATCACCCTCAAGGTGTCCGACCTGCCGGCCCTGAAGAAGGGCGAGCGGGCGGTGTTCTTCCTGGCGCGCGGCCGCGGTGGCCGCCTCGAGCCCAGGTTCAGGGGTCAGGGCATCCTGAAGCTCGACGCCCGCCAGAAGGTGGCCGGCACCGACGTGGACCTGTCGGAAGTCCGCGCCCTGGTGCAGGGCGCCCGCTAGCCGCCCCCTGGCACGTCCATCCCCCAGTCACCCGCGAGCGCCGCCATGTTCTCCACTCCTCGCCATCGTCTCCTCGCCGCAGCGGCCGTCGTCGCCGTCGCCAGCTCCACCGTCGCCACCGGCTACGTGCTGAAGGGCTACAAGTGGGCCACCCGTGACGTGCCCTACTACGTGAACCCGGCGAACCTCGACCTGTCGGGCAGCGCCGCGGAAGGCGCCGTGCGCTTCGGCGCCGACACCTGGGCGACGCAGTCCGGGGCGAACGTCGCCCTCGTGTACGCCGGCACCACCACCGGCACCACGGTGGCGAACAACGGCAAGAACGAGGTGTTCTTCCGCGACGGCAGCAAGGACACCGCCATCGCCACCACCTACTCCTACTACTCGGGCGACAAGATCGTCGATGCGGACATCGTGTTCTGGGACGCCACCTACACGTTCTACACCGGCGCGTCCGGGTGCTCCGGCGGGGTCTACGTGGAAGACATCGCGGCGCACGAGTTCGGGCACGCGCTGGGGCTTTCTCACTCGGCCTCGTCGGCGGCGACGATGTATCCGACGATCGGCTGGTGCTCGCAGGCCTGGCGGACGCTGGACGCCGACGACATCGCCGGCATCGAGGCCATCTACCCCTCGTCCACGACGCCGCCTCCCGCTGCCCCGGCCAACCCGGCGGTCACCGTGTCGAGCGCCGCGCCGTCGAGCGCGCTCGTCGTCTCCTGGGCCGACCAGTCCGCCAACGAGGACCGCTTCCGCGTGGAGCGCTCGGCGGACGGCGTGAGCTGGGCGCTCGCCGGCAACGCCTCGCCCAACGCCACATCGTTCACCGACAGCGGCCTCGCCGCCGCCACCACCTACAGCTACCGCGTGCGCGCCGAGAACACCGGCGGCGAGTCGGCCTACGCTGGCCCGGCCAGCGGCGCCACGCAGGCGCCGGCACCGCAGCCGCCCGCCGCGCCCGGCGCCCCGTCGCCGGCGAGCGGGGCCACCAACGTGGACGTGAACGCCGACCTCGCCTGGGGCGCGGTCTCGGGCGCCACGAGCTACGACGTCTACTTCGGCACGTCTTCGTCGCCGGCGTTGTACGCCTCGAACGTGGCGTCGCCGTCGCTCGCCCTGCCGACGATGCCCGCCGGCGTGAAGCACTACTGGAAGGTGGTGGCGAAGAACGCCCATGGCGCCACGAGCGGCGCGGTGTGGAGCTTCACCACGAAGGCCGTGAAGGTGACGGGCAAGCCCAGGCGGTAGCGGCCCTTCGACTCGGGAGACGGGCCAGGCATGCCTGGCCCGTCCCCTGCCAACCGCCAACTCGGAGCAGGATTCACCTCAACTCGGCGGATCCTGTCGTCACGACCCCACGAGCTTCGAGATCTGTCCCAGGCGCTCGGTGGCCCCGAGCAGCGACAGCACGTCGCCCGCCTGGATGCGCTCGTCGGCGCTCGGCGCCACGATGGTGATCGTGGGCATGCTGCCGCTGCCCTTGCGCTTGATGGCGATCAGCGTCAGCCCGTAGCGCGGCCGCAGCGCCAGTTCCTTCAGCGACTGCCCGACGAAGGCCGGCGGCGACTCCACCTCGACGATGGCGTACTCCTGCGACACCTCGATGTAGTCGAGCACGTTGGGCACGACGAGGCTGTGGGCCAGCCGCGTGGCCATGTCGCGCTCGGGGTAGATCACGCGCGACACGCCGAGCTTCTCGAGGATGCGCCCGTGCAGCGGCGTCACGGCCTTCGCAATCACCGTCGGCACGCCCAGGTCCTTCACCTGCATCACCACCAGCAGGCTGGCCTCGATGTTCTCGCCGATGGAGATGACGGCCGTGTCCACGTCCTGCACGCCCACCTCGCGCAGCGCCTTCACGTCGCTCGCCTCGAGCTGCACGGCCTGCGAGAGCACGTCGGCCAGCTCCCGCACCTTGTCCTCGTTGGAGTCGATGCCGATCACGTCCTCGCCGAGCTCGGCCAGCGTGCTGGCCACCGCCGACCCGAACCGCCCGAGGCCAATCACTGCGTAGGTGCGTCGTTTGGACATGGGTGCTTCGCTTGCAGGCTTGGGCCTTGGGGCTCGAGCCTTGGGGCCTCGCGTCCCGCTGCGCTGATCTCGCTCGTGTTCCACTTCGCTGACACGCTGGGTGCTCGCCTCTCACCGCCCTTCGGCGTTGCTCAGGGCGCCCTGAGCTTCGTCGAGGGGCGCACCCCGCGCGCCACATCTGCCACTCGCATCCCGCTTCGCCGATCTCGCTCGAGTTCCACTTCGCAGTCGCCGTCACGCTGCCAGGCCGCAAGCCGCAAGGCCCACGCCGCAGGCCGGCAGACCTACCCGATCATCACCTTGCCCTCGGGATAGTGCACGTGCGAGTGCTCCCGCCGGCCGGCGAGCGCCACCGCCACCGTGAGCGGGCCCACGCGCCCGAGGAACATCATCAGCACCAGCAGCAGCTTGCCCGCGTCCGAGAAGTGGCCGGCCAGGCTCAGCACGCTGCCGGACTGCCCCATCGACATCCCCACCGTGCCGAACGCCGACGTCGTCTCGAACAGCGTCTTCATCAGGTCCTGACGCTCGACGACGAGGATGGCCCCCGCCACGAGGTTCAGGGCGAGGAACGCCAGCAGGCTGATGAAGAAGGCCCGGGCCACGACCTCGGCCGCGATCCGCCGCCGGAAGATCACCGGCTCGGTCTCGCCACGCACCGTGGCCCACAGGGCCAGCACGGTGATGCCGAACGTCGTGGTCTTCACGCCGCCGCCCGTGCCGCCCGGGCTCGCCCCGATGAACATCAGCACGATCGTCAGGAACACGGCCGGCACGGTCATGGCGCCGACGTCGATGGTGTTGAAGCCCGCGGTGCGCGGCGTCACCGCGGCGAACCACGCCGCCAGCACCGACTCGTGCCAGGGCAACGGCCCGAGCGTGCGCGGGTTCGTCCACTCGAGCCCGAGGAACGCCACGAACGACGTGCCGAGCAGCACCGCCGTGAGCACCAGCGCCAGCCGCGTGTGGAGCGTCACGTGCCCGAGCAGGCGCGCCAGCCCGCCCACCTCGTGCTCGCGCCGCCACACGTGGCCGGCAAGCGCCCAGACCTCGCGCAGCACGAAGAACCCCAGGCCCCCGGCGATGATCAGCCCGGTGATCACGAGGTTCACCACGAGGTCGCCGCGGTAGCGGACGAGGTTGTCGGGGAACAGGCTGAACCCGGCGTTGTTGAAGGCCGACACCGCGTGGAAGGTGCCCAGCCACGCCGCGTGCCCGAGCTCGTACTGCCGCCACCACCACAGCGTGAGCACGACCGCCCCGGCCGCCTCCACCAGCAGCGACACCTTCACCACCGTCAGGAGGAACTTCACGAGCCCGGCCCGCGACTGGACGTTGAGCCCTTCCTGCAGCGCCGCGCGCTCGCGCAGCGTCAGGCGCTTGCCGAGCGCGACGACGAGCATCGCCGACAGCGTCATGTAGCCGAGCCCGCCGGCCTGGATGAGGACGAGGAGCACGGCCTCGCCGAAGGACGAGAACGCCGTGGGCGTGTCGACGACGATGAGGCCGGTGACGCAGACGGCGGAGGTGGCGGTGAAGAAGGCGTCGACGAGCGAGAGGCGGTGGCCGGGCTCGGCCGACACGGGCAACTCGAGCAGGAAGGTGCCGGCCACGATGAGGCCGACGAACCCGATGGCGAGCACCTGGGCGGGTGAGAGCCGGTGGTGCGGCGGCACGTGCCGCTCGCGCCCCACCACGACCCTCGCGGTGTCGTTCGCCATCCAGCGCCAGATGTTAACAGGTGCCAGGCACAGGAGGCCTGCCCTGAGCGAGCCGGGACAAGCCGCCGCCGAGTCGAAGGGCCCGCCCGCATCGACCGCCCTTATGACCGTCGTCATGCGGCGCCAGGCCGGGGTGCGGTAAGCTCCCTGCCCATCCAGACAACTGCGCCGACCCGATCCGCACTTCGGTGGGCGAGGCCATGGACGACGATCGCAGCTCCACGCTCCTGGCGAGGCTGGGCGACGAAGACGACGCCCATGCGTGGTCGGAGTTCGTCGAGGCCTACGCGCCCCTGCTCCTGCAGGCCGCCCGCAGTGTGGTTCGCGACGCGGACGAGGCGGGCGACGCGTTCGTCTTCGCCTGCGAGCGCCTCGCCGAGGACCGCTGCGCGCGCCTGCGCCGGTTCGACCCGCAGGGTGGGGCCCGCTTCACGACCTGGCTGCGCATCGTCGCGGTGAACCTGGCCCGCGACTGGAGGCGCCACCGCCACGGGCGCCCCCGCATGCTCCGCGCCGTACGCGCCCTGTCGGCGCTCCACCGGGCGGTCTTCCACGCGCGCTACGCGCAGGGCCTGACGGCCGCCGAGACGCACGGCCTGCTCTCCACCGGCCGCCTGGCGGCCGACGCGACCGGCGTGCAGGAGGCCGAGGCCGACATCGAGCGCCGCCTGACGTGGCGGCACCGCCTGGCGCTGGCCACGCGCCCCGCGCTCGCCGCCCCGGCGTCGGTGGAGGCCCTCGCCGGGGACGGTCACGAGTTGGCCGGCGGCGAGGAGCACCGGCCGGACGCGGACTTCCTGCGCCGGCGCCGCTCGGCCGAGGTGCGCCGCGCCGTCGCCGCGCTTCCCGCGGCCGACCGGCTGCTGCTGAGGCTGCGCTTCGACGAGGAACTGACGCTGCGCGAGGTGGCGCGCGCCGCGGGCCTGAAGGACGCGCAGACCGCCGACCGCCGGCTCCGCGCCGTCCTGGCGCACCTTCGCTCCACGCTCGAGCACGGGCCGGCGCGGGTCGCGGAAACCGCACCGGACGAGTCCGTGTAACCCAATCGAGCAGGCCGAGCGCCCGCCCGACGAGGACACCCCGCATGACGTCTTCCTGCCCCGACGAGACCACGCTGGCGGCGTTCGTGGACGGGGCCCTGGACACGGACCGGCACGCCGCCCTGGTGGCACACGCCGCCGACTGCGCGCGATGCGCCGAGTTGCTGGCCTCCGAGGCGCGCGCGGCGGAACGAGGCGCCGCGACCGTCCCACCGGCCCTGCTCGCGCTCGCCCACGAGGCGGGAGCCAGCGCGCCGCGCCGGGACGGGCCGGGTTCCGGCCCGCCGCCGCGGCGGCCGCCGTGCTGCTGGCGACCGTCGTGTGGCAAGGGTTGCCGCCTGGTTCGACCGACGCGCCGGCCACCTCCAACACCGCGCCCGCGCGGCCGAACCCTGGGTCCGAGGCCTCGTCCCCGCGGGAGCGCCGGGCGGTCCAGGCGGACGCCGTCTCCGCGCCGCACATCACGACGCCCATCGACGGCGCCATCGTCGCGGCCGTGCCCTTCGAGCTGGCCTGGACGCCCGTCGCACACGGCCTGGGCTACGAGGTGCAGCTGCTGGGGGCGGCAGGCGAGATTCTCTGGCAGGTTGCGACCGAGACCACGCGCGTGACGGTGGCCGCCGACGCCCTGGTGCCCGGCCACACCTACTACCTCCGTGTGGCCGCGACGCTGCCGGACGGACGCCGGGTGCCGTCGCCAGCCGTCGGCTTCCAGTTCGGCGGGACTCGCTGAGGTTCCGGAGACGGCGGCCGTGCCACGACCCGACTGGACCTGCCCTGCCTGGAAGATCGCACTCGGCGTGGCGATGGCGCTGGCGCTCGCCGCGTGCCGCCGCGGCAGCCCCTCGCCCTCCACCACCGACGCGCAGCTGGAGCAGGCGCGCGCGGTGTACGAACAGGCCGGCGCGAAGGCGGCGCTGCCGCAGTTCGAGGCCGTGCTCACCGGCTATCGCGCCGAGGGCAACCGCCGCGGCGAGGCGATCACGCTGGGCCTGATCGGCAACTGCCACAAACGGCTCGGGGATCGCACGCGCGCCCTGGACCTGCTCAGCCGCGCGCTCGAGATGAAGCGCGAACTCGGCGACGAGGAGGAGGTGGGCCGCACGCTGAGCCACCTCGGGCTGGTCTACTGGGAGCTCGGCGAGTACGACCGGGCGATCGCGCACTTCACGGAGGCCGCGCGTTCCGGCGAGCGGCTGGGTTCGCCACGGCTCGAGGCGTCGGCGCTCAACAACCTGGCGCTGGTGCGCGACGAGCGCGGCGAGTACGCGGAATCACGGCGGCTCTACGAGCGGGCGCTCGCGCTGCACCGGCAGGCGGGCTTCACACGCGGCGAGAGCGACACGCTCGGCAACCTCGGAGGCCTGCACCTGCTGCTGGGCCGCTACCGGGAGGCCGAAGACCACTACCGCCAGGCCCTGGCCATCAGCGAGCGCGCGGGCGACACGAGCGCGATGAGCCAGGACCTGGGCAACCTCGCCGCGTGCCGGCTCGGGCTCGGGCGCCCGGACGAGGCCATCGCCCTGTACGACCGGGCGCTGTCGCTGGCGCGCGAGGCGGGCCTCGCCAAGGAGGAGGCCGACTGGCTGCGGGGCCGCGCCACCGCGCAGCGGCGCGCGGGGCGCGTGGGCGCGGCGTTCGACGACCTGCAGGCGGCGCTGCAGGCGTACGAGCGCGCCGGCCTCGATCGCGAGCTGGTGGACGCCCTCGACAGCCTCGCCACGATGCACCTGGCGGTGGGCGATCTCGCAGGCGCGGAGCAGGGGCTCGCGCGAGCCGGCTGGGTGGCCGACGCGATTGGCTATCACCGCGGAGCCACGCGAACCAGGCTCACGCTCGGGGCGCTCGAGTGGCGGCGTCGGCGCCCCGCGCAGGCCTGGGACGTGCTGGCAGACGCGGCGCGCCGGGCCGGCGACGCCGGCGAGCAGGCGCTCGAAGCGGAAGCCCTGGTGCTGCGCGCGCGAACCGGCCTCGCCATCGGGCGTCTGACGGAGGGACGCGCCGCCGCGGCGCGGGCGCTGACGACCGCGGAATCGGCGGGCGCCGCCTACCTCCAGGCGGAGGCCCACCACGCCCTGGCCGCCATCGCGCTCGCCACCGGGCACCCCGACGAGGCGCTCGCCGCCGCCGGCCGCGGCGCGAGCGTGGGCGGCCCTCACGGCGACCCGGACATCAGCTGGCGCCTTGCCTTCGTGAGGTGCCGGGCCTTCGAAGCGAAGCGGCAGGTCGACGCCGCGATCGCGGCCTGCATCGACGCGGTCAGGGCGATCGAGGACGTGCGCTCCCGGCTGCGCGAGGAGCGGTACCGCGCCGGGTTCCTCGAGGACAAGCACGAGGCGTACGCGACGCTCGTGCGGCTGCTGGTGTCCCGCGGCCGCGCCGGCGACGCCTTCGCCGTGGCCGAGCGGCTGCGCGCGAACACCGTCGCCCGGCTGGCGGCGACGGCGCCGCCGCCCCAGGGAGGGGACGCGGCCCGCGCTGCCGCCGGGCGCGAACTGGGTGCACGCATCACCGCGCTGCTCTCGTCGCTCGACGTCGAAACCGCGAGGCCGCCAGCCGAGCGGCGCACGGCCGCGATCGACTCGCTCTCGGCGGAGCTCGATGCCGCGCAGCGCGAGTACCTCGAAGCGACCGATGCGGCCGCGGCCGGCGATGGCGGGCGTCCGGCCACGCGTGTCGCGGCGACCGCACCAGAAGCGCTGGCACGTGCGCTGCCGCCAGCGACGGCGCTGGTCGCGTTCGTCACCGCGGAGGACGCCTCCACCGTCTTCGTCCTGTCGAGCGACGGCCTGCGCGCGCGCAGCCTGCCGATCGGCCGCGAAGCGCTGCAGGCGCGCGTGGAACTCCTGCGCGACCTCGTTTCGCGCGAGGGCGACGACAACTGGGAGACGCCGGCGGGCGGCCTCTTCGAGGTGCTGCTGGCCCCGCTCGAACGCGCCGGCTGGCTGGTGGGCGTCCGCCATCTCTACCTGGTGCCGCACGGCGTGCTGCACTACCTGCCGTTCGCGGCGCTGCGCGACGCGCGGGGCAGGACGCTCGCGGAGCGCTACGCGCTCACGGTGCTGCCGTCTGCCGCGCGGCTGGTGAGCGCACAGCGGCCCGGGCAGGCGCCGCGGGACCTGCTGGCGCTCGCCCCAGCCGAGGGCGGTCTCGCCCACGCGGGCGACGAAGTGCGCGCGGTGGCGGGGCTGTTCGCCGAGGGCTCGCGATCGGTGCTGCTGGGCCGGCAGGCCACCGAGGCGGCGTTCAAGCGTGAGGCGCCTCGCCACCGCGTGCTGCACCTCACCGCCCACGGCGCCTTCGACCGCCTCAACCCGCTGCTCTCGGCCATTTCGCTCGAGCCCGGCGGCGAGGACGATGGGCGGCTCGAGGCCTACGAGATCCTCGACCTGCGGCTCGACGCCGACCTGGTGACGCTCAGCGCCTGCCAGACGGGGCTCGCCGGCGGCCTGCTCGCCGACATCCCGGCCGGCGAGGACTTCGTCGGCCTCACGCGCGCCTTCCTCGAGGCGGGCAGCGACGCCGTGCTGGCCACGCTGTGGGACATCGACGATCGCGCCACCGGCGCGCTGATGCGCCGCTTCTACGAGCTGTCGCGCGAGACCACGCGCGCCGAGGCCCTCGCGCGCGTGCAGCGCGAGGCGCTGGCGCGTGGCGGCCGGGAGGCGCACCCCCATTTCTGGGCGCCGTTCGTCATCGTCGGCGAGGCGCCGGCCGCCCCGCCGGAAACCGGCGTGGCCGTGTCCGTGAGATCCCAGCGAACCCGCTGACTGGAGACCGCCATGTCGCACCGTCCGCTCCGCGTGTCGCTGCTCCCCGTGCTCGCGCTCGTCGTCCAGTTGCAGGTCAGCGCCGGCCGGGCGCAGGCGCAGGTGACGGTCACCGCCGCCGACCCGCCCGCGGCTGAACAAGGCCTCGTGCTCGACGTCGAGGTGCTCGGCTCGGGGTTCAAGAAGAACGCCGTCGCCCGCTTCTACGTGGCCGGCACCGGCGACCCGGGCGGGGTCCTCGTCAACTCCACGCGTTACGTGAACAGCGGGCGGCTCGTCGCCAACATCACGATCGCCGATGCCGCTGCCCTCGGCCGCTTCGACATCGAGGTGGCCAACCCCGACGGCCGCACCGGCAAGGGCACCGAGCTCTTCAGCGTGCTGCCCAAGCTGAACGGGGCCGCCGCCTGCGTGCCGCAGCCTGCGGAGTACGGCTCGCCGATCGGCTCCTTCAACGCGCCCATCCTCGCGAACCCTGACGGGACCGGCGTGGGCCTCGGCATCGGTGCCGACACCAGGGTCGTCACGATCGGCGGCCAGCCAGTGCTGCTCGCGGCGATTGGGTCGGCCAACGGGAACCTCGAGGTCTTCTTCCTCGATCCGGTCTCAGGTGCGCTGCTGGACAACACCACGATTGGCGGCGTGCTGCAGCCTCACGCCACGCTGGTCGGGGCCGGCGGACGGCACGTCCGCGTCGGCGACTTCAACGGCGACGGCGAGCCCGACGTGGCGGCGGCATCGCAGGGGCGCAACGGCGTGTTCGTCACGATGGGGTCCCGCACCGGCGCAGGCGCCCTCGCGTTCGGTTCGGCGGAACGGCTACCGTCGCCCTCCGTCGCGGTCGGTGGGACGGGCTACTCGGTGGCCGTCGGTGACATCGACGGCAACCCCTTCACCGACGAGATCGCAGCGGGCTTCCTGGCGACCTCCGGCGGCAAGTCCGCGGCGCCGGCTCGCCTGGCGGTCTACCGCTACAACACGTCCTCCAGCGCCTTCGAGATCGCGGCGCTCGTCACACCGTCGGGTTACGGCTCCGGGGATTCGATGGGCGGCAACCTGTCGGTTGGGGACGTGACGGGTGACGGGAAGGCCGACCTGATCGCCGGCGCCGCGCAGAAGGCTGTCGGTAGGCTCAGCAACGCCGGTGAGGTCGCGGTGTTCGCGCAAGCAGCAGACGGTTCGTTCAACAGCGTGCCGACTTTCGTGCTGCGCGCCGCGAGCCCGCGGAGGGACGACAACTTCGGGTTCCGAACCGTGGTGGAAGACGCCGATGGCGGCGGCGATCGCGATCTGCTGATCCTCACGGCGTGGATGGGGTCGGACATCCGCGGCGACCTGGTCGCCGGGCCCATCGCGGCCAACGGGAACATCGTCCCGGCGAAGACCGTTCGGCCCATCCCTGGCTTCGGCGGCGGCTGGGCGACGACGGGTGCGGAGATGATCGATTGGGACGGCCAGGGCGGCCTCGACATCTTCGTCGGCGCGCCGAACGCGGCGCTGTCCAACGGCTGCAACTCGCCCGGCGCGGCCTATGCCTACGTCGATGGCACCGCGCGCAAGCTCTTCCAGCCGCCCACCACCGACGTCGATTTCGGCGGCTTCGGCTGGGCAGTGGCCGCGACCCCGGGCTCGCCGGTGGTGCTCGTGACCGAGCACGGGCGCAACATCGGCGGCGTCGTCGGTGCGGGGCAGGTGTGGGTCTACGTGCGACAGTGAACCTCGACGGCCTCACCGTCACGGCGCGCTGACGCGTCGCCGCCTCACCCGGGCGGCTGGCGGTGCTCGACGGTGGCAGTTGGACGACCGGCGGTCCGCCGCCGGTCGCCCCGCCGCCCTGTCGCCTCACGCGGCGCTGCGCGGACCCCACCCTGCCCGCGACAAGTCGCCAGAATCGTTGACAGTCGCCAGACGATTCTCCATGCGGCCGTGACCTCTTGCGCCGGCAATGGCGCTACGCTCCAGCCACCGCCCCACTGGCGTTCGTGGAGAGACGCATGACCGCTCCATCACGTCCCCCGTCGGTCCGTGCACGCAGAGGCTACGGGCGCGCGCTGGTCGTCGTCGCCACGCTCCTCTCGGGAGTGCCGCCGGCTGCCGGCGTTGCGACGGCCGCGACCGACGAGGTGCGGTGCCAACTGCGAATCCACGTCATCGACGCGGTACCTGTCGGGCCTGCGGCGCTCGACGTCGCTCGGCGGCAGGTGGAACACATCTGGGAGCCGAACGGGGTGAGGTTCGACTGGCGGGCGGGACCGCCGGCGCCCGCCGCCGATCACCGAGGCGTCGTCGTGGCCATGCTCTCGGGGGTGCGCGAGAGCTTGACGCGTGGGGACGTCGCGTGGTGGGCGGGCGGGACGCTCGGCACGGTCGGCTTCGCCGACCCGGTCCGGCCGCTGAACGTCCTCCGGATCCTGCTGTCGCCCGAGGACCTGGTGGAGCGGGCCCGGCTCCAGGGCCGCAGCGCCTCGGAGTGGCCACAGGCATACGGGCGGCAGATCGTGGGGCAGGCGGTCGGCCGGGTGCTCGCCCACGAGCTGGGGCACTACCTGCTGGCCAGTCGCCAGCACAGTCCACGGGGCCTCATGCGCGCCAGCTTCTCGCTCAGTGACCTCCAGAGCCCCGACCTCCGGCCGTTCCGGCTCGACGCCCCGCACGCCGCGCTGCTGGCGACGTCCTGGCTCGGGGCCACCGCGTGCCGCGCGGACCTCGCGGCGGCGCGCCGCTGAAGGCGAGGCGTGTTGCCAGGCGGAGGTGCCAATGGTTTCCATCCCAACCACGAGGTGGCGGGGACGGGCGCTGGTCCCGAGGTGCGCGGCCGCCGTCACCGCCCTCGGATTGGTCGGCGTCACGCCGGCCATGTCCGCATCGCGCCGGGCCGCGCCGCCTCCACGACCAGGAGCCGCCGCGGACCCCTCGGCGACGGTCGCCAGGGTGCTGTTGCCCGCCGTGGCCGAGCAGTGGTCGCTGGACCTGCTCCTCCTCGTCCTCGGACATCCCCTGCTGGTGACGAGCGACGGCGGGGACCCCGGCACGCGCTGGCTGGTGCACGCCCGGCACGACCGCCGCCTCGTCATCGAGGTCGCCGGCCACGACGTGACGGCCGCCCTGCTGACGGTCCGGACGACGGCCTCGGATGCGCGCGACGCCGCGTTCGTCTCCCTGTCGGGGCTCCTCGGTCCGCCTCGGCATTCGGGGGCGCACGAGGCCCGGTGGTCGCACGACGGCGTGGAAGTGCGCCTGGCTGGGTGGCGCGGCGAGTTCAACGTCGAGGTGCGAAGACCACGAGTGCCGTGAGGCGCCCGCCGCGGCCCCACACTCGCCGCTGACGCGTCGGCGGCCCCGCTCGGGGGCGCTTTCGACGGGTGTCGCCTGCCAGTTCACGAGGTCGTTTCGCGCCTCTGATCGGTGGGGGTTTCGGCGTTCGTCGTGCGCGCGGTCGGGACCGAACCGTCACCAGGGTTCGTCGGAGGTTCTCGACCATCGTTCACAGGAGTGTGACCGTCGGCGCCTTCGAAAACGCTACGCTCCCGCCACCGACCCACTGGAGGTGCAGAGGGCGCGGCGCCAGCGCCCCTGCGGCGGCGCGTGTGCCGCGCGCCGCGTCGGGACCGACGCACCGGAGGCCCCCATGACCTCACGGACGCGCACGTGCCTGGCATCGCTCGTGGTCGCCCTCCTCGCCCTGCCGGTTCGCGCTCACGCCTCCTGGACGCGCGATGCCGACGGCCCGCAGGCGGCCGGGCCACTGGAGCCCCGGCGCCTCACCCCGGTCGCCGCCTCGCCCGGCGACAGGGAGGTCGCCGTCAGGACGACACGGACGGGTGACGAGTTGCCCGCCTCCCTCGACTTCCCGGCCTGCCTGCGGTCGGAGATCCGCGGTCTCTGGCAGGCGTCAGCGACCTTCAGGCGCCAGTGCACCCGCCTCGCCCAGTCAAGCCTCGAGATTCGCGTGCTCGTCGTCGGCCGGGTGCCCGTGGCGGGGCTCCCGCGTGCGGCCACGACGCTCCGCATCGAGGGGAGCCGCGTGCGTGGTGCCACCGTGTGGCTCGACGGGTCGAGCCTGCTGCGTTCCGGCGACGCGCTCGCCGAGTTGCTGGGCCACGAGTTCGAACATGTGATCGAGGTACTCGATGGTGCCGACTACGCCGTCGAGGCCGCGACCGCCCGACGCCGCGCGCCGCGCGGGATCATCGAGACCGAGCGCGCCCGGCGCGCCGGCGCGGCCGGCGCGCTCGAGGCCCGGGCTGCGCGCCCCTGACGCGGACCACGGAGACGACCGATGCCGCCCATTGGCCGCGCCGGTGCGCTGTCACTCGTCGCGTGGCTGGTCGCCGCGGGATCGCCGATTCGCGCCCAGGCCCTGCTGACGCTCGCCCAGCAGGATCGCCATCCGGTGACGGGCCCGGCCTTCGTGTCGTTGAGCGCGGACGGCAGGTTCGTGGCGCTGAGCACCTTCGCGGCGCCGCACGCAGTCGACGGCGACGGTGCCGAGGTGTGCGTCGTCGACCGGCACACGGGACAGCGCTGGCTCGAGAGCCGGACGCCGCTCGAATGGCCCACGCAGGTCTTCATCGGCAACCGCCGCCCGCGCCTCAGCGGCGACGCGCGGTGGCTGGTCTTCGAGGCCACGATCGACTACGGGGGCATCCCCCGCGTCGGGCCACTCCTGAAGGACCGCGTCACGGGGACGGTCAGGGCCGTCGCCCGCGGCCGCGACGGCGAGCCGCCAGACAGGCCGAGCACCAGCGGCGTCCCGAGCCACGACGCCCACCTCGTCGCATTCACATCGTCGGCCACGAACCTGGTGGCTGGCACCGACGCCAACGGCCACGCGGAGGACGTGTACGTGCTGGACGTCGAGACCGGCGTCACGACCCGCGCGAGCGTGGACAACGAAGGCCGACAGCGGCCCTCGGGCGCCAGCTTCGCGCCGGCGATCAGCGGCGACGGGCACCTGGTCGCCTTCGTCTCGACGGCCGCGCTCGAGGCGCCCGCGCAGTCTCCATCGACAGACCGGCGTGGCCGGGCCTCGCGCCCGACGCCGCAGGTCTACGTGCGCGACCTCTCGCTCGGACACACCACCAGGATCACCCGGGGACGACGGGGCGAGGGTCCCGACGGGAGCAGTACCTGGCCGTCGTTGAGCGCGGACGGACGGTTCGTCGCGTTCGCGTCACAGGCGACGAACCTCGTGCCGGGCGATCGCAACGACACGTGGGACGTGTTCGTCTTCGACCGCCACACCGGCGTGACGGAACTCGTGAGCCGCCCCGCGAGCGGCGGATCGGCCAACGGCGACAGCACCCACCCGGTGATCTCCGGCGACGGGCGATTCGTGGTGTTCCAGTCACGGGCCTCCGACCTGGTCTGCGCGAAGCGGTGCGCGCCGAAGGACGAAGACGTGAACCTGGTGTGGGACGTCTTCCTGTTCGACCGGGCCACGGGCACGACGCGGAGGCTGAGCGCCGACGGGTCGGGCGGCTGGATGGCTCCCAGCCTGCTGCCGGTCATCGATCCGAGCGGGTCGGTGGCCGCCTTCAGCTCGTACCATCCGACCGGCCCCGACGACCTCGCGCACGACCTCGATGCGTTCCTGGTCGAGGTGGACGCGAGTCCGCCTCGGCGCACCGCACGCTGAAGGGGACGGACGGCGGGCCGGGTGTTTCAAGTAAGCTGGCCGACGGGACGGAGCCGTGGGACGTCGGGCTGGACGCCAACGGCGACCTTCTCGTGGTGGGTGTCAGCAAGGTCGGGGGCGCGTCGAGGGCGACGCTGGCCAAGTTCCTCCGGTGAAGGCCGCCACGGCAGTGGCCCTCCGTCTGGTGGCAACGCATCGAACCTGCGATGGTGTGAGGCAGGGGCCCTCCGACTCGCCGGCGGATCGCCCCGGCTCGCTCGGGGCTGGCCTCGGCATGTCCGGCCCCTGCCACGACGTCGCGGCGGCGTGGCCCCTACCGCACGTGCCGCCCGCCGTCGACGCGGATCGTCTCGCCGGTGATGAAGTCGGTATCCACGAGCGCGAGCACCGCCTTGGCGATCTCCGGCTCGCCGCCCCAGCGGCCGAGCGGCGTGGCGCGCTCCACCTCGCGGATCTCCTCCTCGCTCGTCCCGGGCGGCGCCACGATGGGGCCGGGCGCGATGGCGTTGACGAGGATCTGGTCCTTCGCCACCTCCAGCGCCAGCGCCTCGGTGAGCGCCACGACGCCGGCCTTCGCCACGTAATACGGCAGGAAGCCTGTGTAGCGCGGCCGGCGGCTCGCGGCCACCCAGTCGGCGAAGTTCACGATGCGGCCCCCTCCGGCCGCCCGCATGTGCGGCACCGCCGCCTGCGACACCAGCCACGTGGCGCGCAGGTCCACCGACAGCTGCCGCTCCCAGTCCTCGTCGGTGAGCGCGTCGAAGGCCTTGTGCGCGTAGATCGATGCCATGTTGACCAGGACGTCGAGGCGCCCGAAGCGCGCCACGACCTCGGCCACCAGCCGCCGACACTCGTCGGGCACGCCCAGGTCGGCCTGCACGGCCTCGGCGCGGGCACCGGCGGCGCGCAACGCCTGCACCGCCGCGTCGGCCTCCCCGGCCGACCGGTTGTAGTGCAGCGCGACGGCCGCACCGCGGGCGGCCAGCTCGTTGGCGACGACGGCGCCGATGCGCCTGGCGCCGGTGATGAGGGCGACGGAGTTGGTGAGTGTCATGACCTTGCGCCTTGCGCCTTGCGCCTTGCGCCTTGCGCCTTACGCCCTGACCCTGCGGCCAGTGCCCGGCGCCCTCGTATCCCGCTGGTTGGGACGCCTCGCCCGCCCGGTTGGCCCCGTGGGCCCGCAGTCCCGGGCGCGCCGGGGTCTGAGAACCGGCTCCCCGGGGTCCAAGGACCGGGGTCCAAGGACCGGGGTCCCCGGGGTCTAGAGACCGGGCTCCCCGGGGTCTAGAGACCCCGGGCTACACCGTTCGGCGAACGCCGGCGACGAGCACCCTACACGCCGGCCTTCTTCAGGATCTCCTGCAGCGTCGTGTGGGCGCCGGCCAGGGGCAGGTTGCTCAGGTAGACGTGACGGATGCCGCGGTCGAACAGCGCGCGCACGGTGCGGGCGCACACGTCGACGGGCGAGGCGCCCTCGGCGAACTCGCGGCGCAGCGCGTCCATCGGCACCGGCAGGAAGCGGCTGAGCGCCTCGAGCGTGCGGGGATTCGCGCTGCGGTAGTAGAAGACGCCGTAGAGCAGCGGGACCTGCAGCCGGTCGCCCGCCGCCTGCAGGAACGCCTCCACCGACTCGAGGTGGTGGTGGCTCACCACCTGCGTGAGCGCGAAGTCGGCCGTGTTGCGCGGCGCCAGCAGGAAGTCCACCTGGCGCTCGGCGTCGCGGTGTGGGTTCGCCCAGCCGCCGAGCGCGAGCGCCGGCTGCCGCGCCTGGATGTGCTGCCGCAGCTGCCAGGCGTGCTCCACGCAGCGCGGCACGCCCACGGAGGTGTCGCCGCCGAGCACCACGAGGCTGGGAAAGCCCGCCTCCACCGCCCGGTCGGCATAGTTCAGGCAGTAGTCGAGCGAGTGCTTGGCCGTGAGGAACGGCACGATCTGCGTGCGCGGCACGTCGCGCCCGAGGTTGGCGACGAGGTGCCGGAGGTTGTCTTCCTCCTCGGTCCCCACGGCGCTGTCGGTGAGGAAGACGTAGGTGCCACGCCGCGCGAGCATCCGCACGGCGTGGTAGGTGTCGATCCAGGCGTCCATGCCCGCGCTACGCCCGAGCGAGGCCCGCGGCGGGCGCAACTCCACCGCGACGACGTGCGAGTCGGTGGAGAGCGCCTCGAGCAGGGGCGTGCGGGCGACGGCCGCAGGCCTCGGGAACGCGCGGGTCATCTGCCGTCGGCTACCGCTGCTGCTTCACCTTGAAGCCTGCCGGCACGGCGAACATCGCATCGTCGATGGGCCCCTCGGTGATCTTCGTCACCGTGGAGGTCATGTTCATGCCGCCCATGCGGCTCATCATGCCCGCCATCGGCCCGCCGCCCTCGAACTTCATCTGGATGGTGGTGACCAGCGGCACCCCGGCCTCGGCCATCTTGCGGTAGAGCTCGAGCATGCCCTTGGCCTGGCCGGGCGCGGCCTTCGCCTGCCGCGGGTCGCCGAGCACGAAACCCTTCTCGGCGGCCGTGCGGTAGAACGCCTGGTAGTCGGCGAGGCCGGGCGCGTTCTTCGCCACCCACACCGGGCCGCCCATCGAGACCGACAGCTGCATCTCGCTGCCGCCGCCCTCCGGCAACTGGAACGGCACGACGACGTTCATCTCGTACTCGGCGGCGTCGTAGCCGAGCACCTGCTTCTTGTTGCCGGTCGGGGTCACCCGGGCGCGCACGTCCTCGGCCTTGAACACCTGCATGGACTGCGCGATGGCCGACACGTCGGTGACCTCGGCCTCCTTCTTGTCCTCGTTGATCGAGATGAACTGCTGCCTGTCGAGGTCGATGATGGTGATCGTGCGCTTTCCGCGCATCACCGACTCCACCCGCATCTTCCCGCCCTTGAGCATCGTCACCGACTCGCCGTCGAGGCCGATGGGGCCGCCCTTGCCCGTGGTGGTCTGCACAATCGTCACGTCGGCCCGCAGCGGCACGGCCACGGCCAGGGCCACCACGAACGCCAGCATCATCCGTCGCATGGACATCTCCTCCAGGGGGAACGTCTCAGTGTATCGCGTAGGGGCCAGGCATGCCTGGCCCGCGTCACGCTCGGGCCGGGACTGCCCGGCCCGCCTCGGGAACTGGGGTCGGGCCCATTATCGGTGGGGCGACGGGAGAACGAAGCGCCCCCGATGTCACAACCACGATCTCCTTCCGAGAAATCGACCCGACCCGATTCCTGCCGTCCCGATTCCTCGCGCTACTTCGTCCCGGCCGCGGCCGCCGCCTGCGGCCGCAGCGTCCGCACGATGAAGTCCACCATCGTCTGCCGCATGTGCTTCACCAGCATCGGGTCGGTGACGCCGTGCCGCGACTTCGGGTAGAGCATCAACTCGAACGGCCTGCCCGCCTTCTGCAGCTCGTAGGCGAACTGCACGGTGTTCTGCGCGTGCACGTTGTCGTCGAGCAGGCCGTGGATGAGCAGCAGCCGGCCGTGCAGGTTGGCGGCGGCCTTCACCGCCGAGGTGCGCGCGTAGCCGTCGGGGTTGTTCTGCGGCATCTTCATGAAGCGCTCGGTGTAGATGGAGTCGTAGAGCCGCCAGTCGGTGACCGACCCGCCCGCGATGCCCATCGCGAAGCTCTTGCTGTGGGTGAGCGCGTAGCTCACCATGAAGCCGCCGTAGCTCCAGCCGTTGATGCCGATCCGCGTGGCGTCCACCCACGGCTGCTGCTTCAGCCACGCGATGCCGTCCTCGATGTCGGCCAGCTCCGACTCGCCCAGCCGCTGGTAGGCGGCCCAGGCCGACTGCGCGCCCTTGCCGCTCGCGCTGCGGTTGTCCATCACCCAGACGACGATGCCCTGCTGGGCGAGGAACTGGTGGTACATGTAGTTCGTGCCGCCCCACGCGTTGCGCACCTGCTGGGCGTGCGGCCCGGCATACGTGTGCTGGTAGACGGGATACCTGCGCGCGGGATCGAAGTCCGGCGGCTTGATGAGCAGGGCCTCCATCACGAACCCGTCGCGCGCCCTCACCTGCAGGAGTTCCGGCGTGCCCAGCTTGTACTGCGCGAGCGCCTCCACCTTGTTGGCCTCGATCACCCGCACCTCGGTGCCGTCGGCCTTGTGCAGCCGCGTCTGCGTCGGCGTGGTGAGGTCGCTCCAGGTCCCGATGTAGTGCGTGAAGCCGGGATTGAAGTTCGCGGCGTGCGTGCCGGCCGGGCTCGAGAGCCGCGTGAGCCCGGTGCCGTCGAGCTTCACGCGGTAGACGTCGCCGCCGACGTGGCTGCGTTCGGTGCCGGCGAAGTAGATACAGCCGCCCTCGTCCACCCCGTGCAGCTGGCGAACTTCCCACGCGCCGTCGGTCACCTGCCGCACCAGCGTGCCGTCGGCCTTGTAGTGATAGAGGTGGGCCCAGCCGCTGCGCTCCGAGATCCACAGGAAGGTGCCGTCCTTCAGCCACGCGGGCACGGCGTCCTGCCGGTCCACCCAGGCCTTGGTCGTCTCGCGGAACAGGGTCTTCGAGGCGCCAGACGTCGCGGTCGCCGTGTTCAGGTCGAGCCAGGTCTGTTCCCGATCCTGCAGCTGGTAGACCACCGCCTTGCCGTCCGGCGTCCACGCGACGGTGACGATGAGGTGGTCGGCCGCGGAGTACTTCGCCGTGTCCACCCACGTGACGCCGCCCTCGGCCGGCCGCACCAGGTTCACGGGCAGGTCGGTGCGCGTCACGCCGCCCGCGGCGCCGACGATGCCGAGGCGGACGGCGGGGTTGGGATCGCCGGCCTTCGGGTAGTCGAACACCTCGAGGCCCTGGCGGTTGGGGATGTGATCCACGAGCGTGAACTCGGGCACGGGCCGCTGGTCGAGCTGGAGGAACGCGAGGCGCGTGGAGTCGGGACTCCACCAGAACGCGCGGTAGGTGCCGCGGCCGTAGAGCTCTTCCTGGTAGACCCAGTCGAGCCGGCCGTTGAGGACCTGGGCGCCGCCATCGGTGGTGAGCTGCCGCTCGCGGCCGCCGGCCACCTCCACGACGAACAGGTTGCCGCCGCGCGTGAAGGCCACCAGGCGTCCGTCCGGGCTGAAGGTGGGGTCCAGCTCCTCCGCGGGGTCGTTGGTGAGCCGCGCCACCTTCGCGGCCGCGAGGTCGTAGTGATAGAGGTCGCCGCCGATCGTCACCAGCGCCGCCGTCCGCGACGGGTTCAGCGAGAGCCGTCCCCGCGACAGGCGCCGGGCCTCGTCGGCGCCCACGCCCGGCAGCGCCGCGAGCGCCGCCTCCATCTTCGCCGCGTCGAAGAACGGCGACGTCTGTCCCGTGAGGGCGTTCACCTTCAGCAACTCGACGGCGCCACCGCCGCCACCGGGCCCGCTGCCGCGCTGCCCCTTCGCCCACAGGTAGGTGGTGTCGTCGAGCCACACCAGGCCCGTGGGCACGGTGCCGGCGAAATCCACCCGCTTCTGCGGGTCGTAGAGCTCGTCGAGGGTGAGCAGCTTCTGCTGGGCGCGGGCGGGCGAGGCCAGCAGGGCCGCCCCGATCAGCAACGCGAGGACGCGACGGGACGGGATGGGCATCCGCGAATTCTATGGCCACGAGGTGGACGCCACAAACGCGGCGTGTCCGCTCCCGCGGTCTGATAGAGTCAGCGGTGCCGCCGGGCCACCTGGGGCCGCCGCGGCGGGCCGGGAGGCGTTCGTGCCGAACCTCACCTTTCTCGGGGCCGCAGAGTCGGTCACCGGGTCGAAATACCTCGTCGAAGCCGGCAACCATCGCGTGCTGGTGGACTGCGGGCTCTTCCAGGGCCTGCGCGAGCTGCGCCGGCGCAACTGGGACCCGCCGCCCGTCGACGCGGCGTCGATCGACGCCGTCGTCCTGACGCACGCGCACCTGGACCACACGGGCTACCTGCCGCGCCTGGTGCGGCAGGGGTTCAAGGGCCCGGTCTACTGCACGCCGGGGACGGCCGACCTGTGCAAGCTGGTGCTGCCCGACGCGGGCCGGCTGCAGGAAGAAGACGCGCGCCAGGCCAACAAGCACGGCTACACGCGGTGGTCGCCTGCCGAACCGCTGTTCAGCGAGGCCGACGCGTTCACGGCCCTGACGCGCTTCAAGCCGGTCGGTTTCGAGCGCCGCATCTCGCCGCTGCCCGGCATCGAGATCGACTTCACCCCGGCCGGCCACCTGCTGGGCTCGGCCTACGTCCGCATGACCTTCACCGGCAACGGCGGCGGCCGCGACATCCTGTTCGGCGGCGACCTCGGCCGCTACGGGCGCCCGGTGCTGCCCGATCCCACGCGGGTGGCCCGCGCGGACGTGCTGCTCGTGGAGAGCACGTACGGCAACCGCGATCACGTCGCCGACGACGATGGCGAGGAGCTCGCCGAGGTGGTGCGCAGCACGATGAAGCGCGGCGGCAAGGTGATCGTGCCGGCGTTCGCCATCGGCCGCGTGGAGGAGATCCTCTACTGGCTGAAGCGGCTGGAGGACGAGCGGCGCATCCCGAGCGTGCCGGTGTTCGTCGACAGCCCGATGGCGGTGGAAGCGCTGAAGTTCTACGGGCAGCGCACGGGCGAGCTCGACCCCGACCTGCGCAACCACGGCCGCCGCGTGATGGAGGTGTTCGCCACGCGCCGGTTCCAGACGGTGAACTCGACGGCGCAGTCCAAGGAACTCACGGCGGCGAGGACGCCGGCCATCGTCATCTCGTCGAGCGGGATGGCCACCGGCGGGCGCGTGCTCCACCACCTGAAGGCGGCGCTGCCCGACGCGCGGTTCACCGTGCTGTTCGTGGGCTACCAGGCCGAGGGCACGCGCGGGCGCGACCTGGTGGACGGCGCGCGCGAGGTCAAGATCCACGGCCAGTTCGTGCCCGTCAACGCCACCGTCGCGAAGATCGACTCGATGTCGGCACACGCCGACCGGGGCGAGATCCTGCGCTGGCTGGGCGGCTTCACCGAGGCCCCGGCGGTCACCTACCTGGTGCACGGCGAGCCCGCGGCCCAGGCCGAGCTGAAGGGGCGCATCGAGCAGAAGCTGGGCTGGAAGGTGGAGATCGCGAAGTACCGCCAGTCGGTCGAGGTGTAGGGGCGGCCCTTGTGGCCGCCCACCGGCCCTTGTGGCCGCCCACCGGCCCTCGTGGCCGCCCATACCTGGCCCCCGTGGCCACCCGCACCGGCCCTCGTGGCCGCCCGCACCGGCCCTCTCACGCTGAGCAACCCGGCCACCGGCACCCAGCAGGTGGAAGTCGCCAACGCGCAGGGCGCGTTCGTCTTCCCGTCGATCCCGGTGGGCACCTACAAGCTGTCGGTGGAGCTCGAGGGCTTCAAGACCGCGGTCTACGACCAGGTGGTGATCAACGTCGGCCAGGAGTACTCGCTGACGGCGCGCCTGGAGATCGGCAGCCTCGCGGAGACGGTCGAGGTGACGGCCGGCGTTTCGCTGGTCACGACGACGACGCCGCAGGTGACCAACACCGTGCTGCAGAAGCAGGTGCTGGAGATCCCGCTGGCCAACCGCGACATCACGAACCTGATCCGGCTGCAGCCTGGCGTGCAGGCGATGACCAACCGCGCCAACACGGTGATCAACGGCGGGCGACCGACGTGGACGCAGGTGACGCTGGACGGCATCAGCATCCAGGACAACTTCATCCGGACGAACTCGCTGGACTTCCTGCCGAACCGGCCGACCTCCGACAACGTGGCGGAGTTCACCATCACCTCGTCGGTGCAGGGCGCCGACGCGGCCGGCGGGGCGTCGTCGGTGCGCATGGTGACGCCGTCGGGCACCAACACCTTCCGCGGCAGCGCGTTCGAGTTCTGGCGCGACAACTCGATGGCGGCCAACTCGTTCTTCAACAACCGGACCGGCGTGGCCAAGCCCGACCTGAGCCGGCACCAGTTCGGCGGCCGCCTCGGCGGGCCGATCAAGCGCAACCGGCTGTTCTTCTTCGGCTACTACGAGGGCTGGCGCCAGACGACGCAGACGGCGCAGAACCTGGTGGTGCCCGCCAACGCCGGCCTGCTCAACGGCGAGTTCCGCTACGTGGACCTCGGCGGCGTGGTGCGCTCGGTGAACGTGATGCAGCTGAGCGGGCTGCCGATCGACCCGCGGCTGCGCAGCGACTTCCTGTCGAAGATGCTCAGCTCGTCGCTGGTCAACAACTACGACGTGGGCAACTCGCGCGCCGATCGCATCCTGAACACGGCCGGCTACCGCTACAACCAGACCGACCTCAACAACCGTGACAACTACGCGTTCCGCCTCGACTACGAGATGAACGCGAACCACCGGTTCGAGGCCGTCTACAGCTACTTCAAGGAGACCGACGACCGCACCGACCTCGACGCGGTGAGCACGGATCGCCCGCTCGTCTACACGAGCTCCGACCCCAAGCGCATGGCGCTCGCGTGGCGGTGGCTGGCCGGGTCGCGCTTCCAGAACGAGCTGCGCTACGGCTTCAACCTGGCGCCGGTGGCCTTCGAGAGCGACTGGGACTACGCCAGCATCGGCACCATCTACACGACCCCGCTCAGCCTCTCCAACCCGCTGGGCGGCAACCCCTCCACGACGCAGGCGTTCCAGCCGCAGGGCCGCTTCACGGACACGTACCAGCTGAGCGACAACGCGTCGATGATCCTGGGCAGCCACGAGCTGCAGTTCGGCGGCAGCTGGCAGCGCAACCGCGTCAACCCCTACAACTTCGCCGGCATCTACCCGACGGTGAACTTCGGGTTCAGCTCGGCGGCGCCCACGAGCGTCCAGCTCAACTCGGGCATGTTCCCGGGCGGCATCAGCGCGGCCGACCTCGCCAATGCGAATGCGCTCACCGCGTTCCTCGGGGGCATCGTGACGTCGGTGAGCCGCACCTTCAACGTCACCGACGCGAACTCGGGCTACGTGCCCGGCGTGCCGTCCGACGAGAAGTACACGCTCGACAACATCGCGCTCTACCTGCAGGACAACTGGCGCTGGAAGCCGAACTTCACCGTCCGCGCCGGCATCAAGTGGGAGTACTACAGCCCGCTGACCGAGGACAACAACCTCGGGTTCCTGCCGGTGACCAACGGGCGGCCGGTCGACCAGTTCATGCTCGACCCGAACACGACGCTCACCTTCGCCGAGGGCGAGTTCTGGAACAAGGACCTGAACAACTTCGGCCCGACGATCGGCTTCGCGTGGGACCTCACCAACGACGGCAAGACGGCCGTCCGCGGCGGTTACTCGCTGACGTTCGTGAACGAGGAGGCCGTGACGGTGGGACGCGGCGTCGGCCGCAACAACACGGGCCTGACGAACACGCCGACGCTGAGCAACCAGTTCACGACGGTGGCGGCCGGCGTGCCGCAGATCCCGGCGCCGGCGTTCCTCTCGACGCGCACGCTGGCCAACCAGATGGCCACGAGCGCGACGGCCGTCCTGTGGGGCATCGACCCCAACATCAAGGCGCCGCAGGTGCACCAGGTGAGCATCGGCATCCAGCGTGAGCTGCCCTGGTTCATGGCGGTGGAGGCACGGTTCGTCGGCTCCTACGGGCGCGACATCTGGCGCGGCATCGACTACAACCAGATCCAGATCAGCCCCGAGTTCCTCGCCGACTTCAACCGCGCCCGCGCCAACGGCTACGCCGCCCAGGCGGCGGGCCTCGCGTTCAGCCCGGTCTTCAACCCGAACGTCCCCGGCAGCCAGCCGCTCACGGTGCTGCCCAACTTCGGCCTGCTGACCAACGCCACGGTCATCAACAACATCCAGACGAACCAGGTGGCGGGCCTCGCCGACTTCTACATCTCGAGCCGGGTGGCCGGGTCGCTGAACACCTTCATGCAGAACCCGGGGATCTACTCGGCGAACGCCATCCTCAATGGCGGGTTCAGCGACTACAACGCGCTGCAGCTCGACCTGCGGCGCCAGTACCGCAACGGGTTCTTCGGCGCGGTCAACTACACGTTCTCGAACACCAAGACCGACTCCACCGGCACGGCGCAGAACCGGTTCGAGGCGTTCATGGACAACAGCCGGCCCGGCCTCGACACCGGCCGCGCCGTGTTCCACGTCACCCACGTCATCAACGGCAACGCCATCTACGAGCTGCCGTTCGGCGAGGGCAAGAAGTGGCTCAACCGCGGCGGGCTGATGGACGCCATCGTGGGCGGCTGGCAGGTGAGCGGCATCTTCGCGTGGCAGAGCGGCTCGCCCATCACGATCTTCTCCGGCCGCGGCACCTTCAACCGCGCCGGCCGGTCGGGCTGCGGCGGCACGGGCTGCAACACCGCCTTCTCGACGCTCTCGGCCGACGAGATCAAGAAGCTGTTCGGCTGGTTCGAGCAGAACGGCAACATCTACTACATCGACCCGAAGGTGATCGACCCGGCCACGGGGCGCGCCGTCGGTGCCGACAACCTGAGCAACTCGGCCGGCTTCCCGGGGCAGGTGTTCTTCAACCCGGGCGCCGGCGACGTGGGCAACCTCCAGGTGCTCAGCTTCGACGGGCCGTCGCAGTTCCGCATCGACATGGCGCTGTCGAAGCGGTTCCGCCTCGGCGGCCGCTATCGCCTGGAGTTCAAGGGCGAGGCGTTCAACCTCACGAACACGCCGAGCTTCTTCGTGGGCGACCAGAACATCAACAGCGCGACGTTCGGCCGCATCACCTCGGTGAACGTCGGCTCGCGCGTCATCCAGTTGTCGGCGCGGTTCGAGTTCTAGCCTGCCCTGAGCGAGCGCCTCGAACATGGGCGCGAGTCGAAGGGGGCCTTGCGGCCTGAGGCCCCGAGGCTGAAGGGAGTGGGCGTGGGATCGGTCACGGACCGGTCCCACGCCCTTTCTGTTTGCGCCCACGAACGAAGAGAGGATCTTGGGGTCAGACCTTGAATTTCAACATCGCGACGAGGCCCGGAAACATTGGGGCTTTCGCGAGCCCGGCGGACTGAAACGACGAGAATCGCCTGGAGCGACCGCTCGTCGGAGACGTAGCCCGGATGTCTTCAGACCCCGGGGACTTCGTCCCTACGCCGCCGCGACGGCCGCCGCCGCGGCCCTCCGCCGCGACCGGGCGTAGAGCCAGAGCCCCACCGCCAGCGGCACCACGGCGCCAGCCACCAGCTTCAGCTCGAACACCCAGACGTTGTCGACCTCGGCCGTCGGCACGAAGGCGAGCGCGGCGCCCGCCGCGGACACGACGAAGCCCACGACGCCAGCGGCCCGCTGCCACCACGCCACGTCGGGGAGCCGCGCGAGCGCGAGGAACATGTAGCAGAACGGCACCAGCGTGGTGACCGCCGACGACTTCAGGAACACCTGGTAGGCCTCGGCCACCGTCGATCCCGCCAGCGTGACGACGACGCAGAAGGCGGAGAGGGCGCCCTGCACGAGCAGGGCGACGTGCGGGGAGCCCCAGCGCGGGTGCACGCGGCCAAGCGCCTCGGGCAACGCGTTGTCGAAGCCCGCGACGAACGGCACGCGCGTCGCCCCCACGTACCAGGCCGCGAGGCCCCCGCCAATCGACACCGCCATCACGAGGGCGAGGGGCCCGGTGAGGGCCTCCAGCCCGAGGCGGCGCGCGCCCTGGTCCACGCCCTGGAGGATGCCCTGGATCGCGCCGATGTCCTGCGCCGGCAGCAGCGCCTGCAGCGCCCAGGTCACCGCCAGGTAGGCGACCAGCGTGACCCCGCCCGCGAGCAGCGCCGCCCGCGGCAGGTCCCGCTGCGGGTTCCGCATCTCGTCGCCCATCGTCGACGCCAGCTCGAGCCCCATGAACGCGAAGGACATCACGGTGAGGCTGGCCAGCAGCTCGAGCGGCGCCGCGGTGGCGAAGGGCACCACCGGCGCGTCCGGCGCCCACGCCGCGCTCACGCCGGCCCCGACGATCAACGCAAGCGTCAGCGTCGTCCCGATGGCGCCGACGTTGGGCACCCACTTGCCCACGCGCAGCCCGACGATGTTGGTGCCGGTGGCGATCAACAGCCAGCCGAAGGCCACCAGCGCCACGAACCACCGCGCGTCCACCAGGTGCGCGTAGCCGGCCCCGCCGCCGTAGGCCAGCACGCCGGCGAGGTAGACCAGCTGCATCGGGAAGTAGAGGAGGTTGCCGACCCAGTAGCACCAGCCCGAGATGAACCCGTGCAGCGGCCCGAACGCCCGGCGCGTCCACAGGTAGATGCCGCCCTCGCCCGGGTGGCGCCGCGCGAGCGTGAGCACGGCCACCGCCTCCGGGACGAAGAAGAGGAAGAAGGCGGCCACCCACAGCAGCAGCGTGACGCGGCCGTAGCCGGCCACAGGCGGCAGCAGGCTGACGTTGATGATGGCCACCAGCTTGAGCAGGAGCAGGTCGCGGAACCCGAGCGCCCGCGGCAGCTCGTGCCCCTGATGGTCGCGCATGGAAGCGGGAGCGTAGCACAGCCGCGCCGGCACGGATGACCTGGGCGCGCCGGACCGCTCCGGCACGGCCGACCTGGGCGTGTCAGGGCCCTTCCGGGCGCGAGTCGAAGGGCCCGCCCTGAGCGAGCGCCAGAACCCTTCCGGGCGCGAGTCGAAGGGGCTACACTACCCCTCGCCCCGTTCCCGGAGGACCCATGGCCGCGCGACTCACCGCGCTCATCGTCGTCACCATCGTGACCGTCACGGTGATCGCCGGGCTCATCGTCGGCGCCCAGCGCGACGACACCAGCGGACCGGTCGACCTCATCGTCTACAACGCCAAGGTGTTCCCCGCCGACGGCACCGCGCCGTTCGAGGGCGCGGTGGCCGTGCGCGGCAACCAGGTGCTGCGCGTGGGGACGACCCGCGAGGTGCGCCGGCTGCGGCGGTCGCAGACGGTGGAGATCGACGCGGAGG
>JADHED010000770.1_pt1 | contig 32872 bp, 33 predicted proteins | sample 8952041 | NCBI WGS metagenome assembly JADHED01 (sample SAMN16124423, study PRJNA663239) | bioreactor sludge metagenome | isolation source: sludge (control) | place: India:Bengaluru | collected 2018-09-08
CATTCTTGGAACGGAAACCCAGCAACTGGGCGATGGCGGCATAGGACGGCAGCACCCTATGTTCGGCGTAATAATCCTGAAGCTGGGCGAGATAGTTGAGGTCGTTATTCATGCAACAAAGATACTGTACGTACGTACAGCAGTCAACTATGAAATAAGCACCATCTTATGGTGCAAGGAGCGCTTCCATCTTATAGCATCAGAAAACCAGTATCTGAACTTAGCCGTGGGTCTGCGAACTTAAGAGATAACTCAAAACATCCATTTTCGCCGTAACCAAATGTGACTTTCCTAAATGACTGACTGTAGCTTGCAGCTAGTTGCAAGTTGCAAGTGATTATGTAAAAAATAGCGTAACCAATGCTCAGGAGAGCACAAATGCAAGAGCTGACGAACGCGAAACTGTACCCGCTGGAAATGCGGAAAATGATTTACCGGATGGGGACGCTAGCAGTGGCGATAGCCAACCGGTGGATGCTGGGCTGGCCAAGCCGAGTACAAACCCTGCTGGATAAGAGCGAACTGCTGGACTATTTGACGATACAGGTCGAGAAGGAGCAGAAAGCGCTGGCCGAAATGACCGGGATGGAACACCTGGCGCAGCACGAAAAGATGGCAATGCTGGAAATCAACCCGGCGCCTCCGCTGATCGAGTAGATGATTTTCTGCTTGCTAAGCACCATGACTCCGATACAAAGACAGTACGTGTATCCAAAGGCGGAAGAGATAATCGAGACCGGTGAGTATCCTCCCCGGGTGGGATCTTACACCCCAAGACCAGCATATATGCCAATAAGGCCGAATTCTTTAAACGGCACCGAGAAACCAATTCTCTCAGCACCCGACAGTGGTGTACCTCGTTGGTTAATAGCTGAATTTTAAAAGATCACGCTTCTGTTGGCGCAATGTCTGAGCCAGCTCGCGGCAAAGCGGGCGCAGGCCGCCTTTCCAGGCATTCTGCGCAGAAGTCGCTTTCCCCTCTTTACTTTTGGGTCCGGTGCTTTGGCACCAAGGTTGCCATTTGCGTATCAGTTCCGCCTGCCGTGCGCGTCGCTCTGGTGTCCATCCGTTCGCCATTTTGTTGCTCCAATAGTTCGTTTTGCGCATTTGCTTTTTTCCGCGTGCGCGTGGGTTGTTGATTATTGACCTGAACCTGTCTGCCGATATTGGCCTGCTGCACGAAGGCAAACTGTTTGGGCTGTTTGATTTCTGCCAGAGTTTGAATGGTGGCTCTCGCCTGATTCTGTGCTCGCAGGGCAAGTCGCAAGAAGCGATCCATCAATTCGACATTGCCTGCAGTAACACTCTTGCTTGCCATCTTTGCGAACAGCCCATCCAGTGTGTGTGCTTGTGCCGTGAGCATGCTTTCTAATCGGGAGAGATCATCACCGCAAACCGCAGCTGATTGACGCTGCAACTCACTGACCATATCCACGACCTGTTCTTCTTCAAGGTTGTGACACAGGGTCAGCAACGAAGCGCTCAGGCACTCGGGAGTAGTCACGCTCCTCACAAGCGGGTTCTCTGCTTGCTTCTGCTGCTTGATTTTTTCTTTAGGTTCGATTGTCATCCGCGTCCTCTTATCTTCAAATAGGCATTAGCCGTGCACTGTTCCGCCTCGTAAGCCTCGTAACCCGCTAACCACTTTACTACTGACAGCTTCTTCTTAACGACAGTGTCTACACCCTGATAGCCATTCTTACTGGTGGCCGTATTACCGTAGTTTGGCGCACACGTACTTTGAATTGGCTGTAAGCCTTTATCTGTAAGGGATAGAGCCGATTCCTTGTCCGGGATTCTTGTCCGGATGTTGTCCGGATGTTGTCCGGATGATGTTTGGATACTGTTCGGAAAAAATGCCTGTCGAATCGTATCCGCCTCGATCTCCAGAAGACTTATTTTCTTATTAATGAACCGTCCGTTTTGAATTGGAGCCACAAACAACAACCCTTTGAGATTACCCATATAATCGTGAAAATTCGACAGCCTCGTTGGAAATCTCAATTCTGTACGCATCCAAAACTTGTAGAATTCATGCCGCTTGGAGACTCTAAATTGTTTTTTGGGAAGTGGGTCCTGCTTCTTTCCAGTGTGCGTACCTCGGGCACGATTAAGCTCAACATTAAAAATTGCATAGGCATCACCCCCTGTAGTAACAGAGGAAAACTGCATAGTAACGCCCGGCCATTTGCTTTTACTGTAATAGCCCGTCGAGTAGCCGGTATATTCAAATGCGTCAAAATTAAGGGCAAGCAAAACTTCTCGAGTAAGCTCGAATGCATGTCTTTTTAGCCACTCATCAGGTGCAGGCGTGTTAGTAGCCGACCTAATCGTCAATCGCCCATGCTCGATCGAAATCGTGTAGCCACGATTCAGAAGTGTGAGTACGTTAATGGCCATGACGCTAAATACGATCTACTGACCGTCTCTCGCGCTAATCTTAGCCTCAAGCCAAGCATTGATTTCTTCAACAACGTAGTACGCCGTGGCCTGCTTGCTATCACTAAATTTTATGGGTTTGGGGAAAGATGGGTCTTTCTTACGCAGCTTATCCAAACCAGAGCGGCTCTTGCCCAGGACTTTATAGACCTCAGTCTGTGGAATCAGTGCTTGACTGATTGTTGGATGATTTTGATGCATTTGTGCGCCTCCATATCAATATGAGGCGCAGATTAACTTAGTCTTACAAGAAATTTTTGCTAATCATAAAAGGGCCTTATGGTTACCTAGCCATGCCTACTAACTCATTCAGAACATCATCAGGAAGGCACTCAAGACCATTTTTATACCGTTTGTAGGCTTCATTGGCAGTACTGGTACTGATACAGCCTATTAAATTTGCAGCTTTGTCTAGTGACACCGGCAGCGAGTAATCTTGACGTTTATGAAAATAAATCACGGCAGCAGCAGCTCTTAAATCCCGAAGAAAGGTATCAACGCGCTCATACTTTCCCCGGATGGGTGAAAAACCGAAAGACTGATCAGCTGTATTTCCTTGCATGATCGATGCAAAAACTGGCTTCATAAATTCATACAACAAATCTGAATCAACGTATTCGTCTTCCTGCATGCGCTCATGAAAGTACCCTATCAATTTTTTAGCAAGGCCAGGAGATAGAGGGTGAAGCTTAAAAAGCTCAATCGTGTTTATTAACTCTTTGCGAGTCACTTTGTCTGATTTGATCATTCGATTAAGTCTCTTTTAATCTTCCAGATTTATGAAACATTGCGATTGAACTGAACAACATTACCGGCTGCCAACATATCAAGATAGTCGGCGTACCACTGCATCATCACCTTACGCTGCTCCAGATAAGTGCTTTTGTCGTAGACCCCCCTAACACCTTCCTTGACATGAGAAAGCTGAGCTTCTACATGCTGCGAGTCAAACCCATTTTCATTCAAAATGGTACTGGCTAAATGACGGAAGCCGTGCGGAGTTTGCCGACCTTCATAGCCAAGTCGGCGCAAAGCCATGAGAAATACTGTATTGCTTCGCGGTTGCGTACTATCGCTGCGCCCAGGGAAGAGTAACGCAAACGTACCTGTAAGATTATGCAACTGATTTAGTAGATCGACGGCCTGAATAGCTAGCGGGAGTATATGCTCGCGCCGACGCTTCATACGCTCAGCAGGAATTACCCAGACACCAGCCTTGAGGTCGAACTCTTCCCAGCGCGCTTCACGTAGCTCAGATGGGCGACAGGCGAGCATTGACAGCAGCTGAAGCCCAATTCGTACATCAGGCGCATGAGGATATGCTCGGATTGCTCTTAGAAGAACATGGAGTTCCTCAATTGGCACATGAGCGTAGTTAACTGCCGGCTTGGTCAGAAGGAATTTGTGCAACCCCTCTAAAGGGTTATGAGTAGCGCGGCCTGTTACACGGGCAAGATCATAAATCTCTCGGCACATACCCCGAACCCGACTGGTTTGCTCGACGATTCCGGTTTGCTCCATGCCACGCAAAAATTCCATCCACTCCATCGGCAGGATACTTGTATATGCCCGCTTCCCAAATACGGGAAAGACATGCTTCTCAAGAGCGCCAATAGTGCGAACTGCGGTTCCATCAGTCCACATTTTTCGCTTGGCTGCATGCCATTCTCGTGCCAGATGCTCAAATGTGTTGTTTGCCGCCTCGATTTCAGCAGCCTTTTTGGCACGCTTTGTCGCCATGATGCTGCCATCCTTGGCTGTGCTGTCCCGCAATTCGCGAACCTTGCGGCGGGCTTGCTCACCAGTCAACTGATGCTCGCCTGAACCATAGCCGCCCAAACCCAGCCATGACCATTTACCGTCAGACTTCTTGTATCGCAACTGCCAGGATTTCGAGCCATCGGGTTTTACCCGGAAATACAGTCCATCGCCATCCAGCTCTCGATACTCTTTTTCTTCCGGCTCCAAGCTGGCGAGCACAGTATCTGCCATGGGGCGGCGCTTAATCTGACTTCGCTTCATCTTGTATCCCTATGGTTCAATTTATTTCCTAGGATACACACCGGGATACAAGAATGGCAAGTGCATGATGATTTGTACGGGGATATATAGGTACAAGAAAGCCCGCACATGGCGGGCTTTCAGGGTGTTTTCCAATCATGCGGGAGCATGTGGATTCTTACATTTGGTGGAGCCGGCGGGAATCGAACCCGCGTCCGCAAGTCCTCCACAGACAGTTCTACATACTTAGCTGTGTTGTTTGATTTAACCGCACATCCACCAACGAGCAAGCGAATGTGAAGCGAGTCACCTTGGATTTAATGTCGTATCAAGTAACCCGATACAACACGAGTCTCTCTATATGACGCTGCTGCGGTTGCCCGCCCGACCGAGAGACCCTTCGGTGCAGCGTCCAGCCGGGATTAAGCGGCCAGAGCGTAAGTTTCGTCGTTTGCGACTATACTTTTTCAGATGGATTTACGAGGAAACCTGAATCCTCGGTATGCCCTGCACTGCTTTGCAACCCACGTCGAAACCGGGTCGGCCCCTGAAAGTTTCGTGCGTTTGTAACGTAGCGATTCTATGACTGAGCGAAACTGAATAAAGTTCAGCCATATGCAAAATTATACCCGATTAACCCACAATCGCCTTATTTGTTGTGGGCGCGCATGATGCGACCGCGCTCGCGCTCCCAATCGCGCTCCTTCTCTGCCTCCCGCTTGTCGTATTGTTTCTTGCCGCGAGCCAGCCCGATCTGCAGCTTGATGCGGCCGCGTACGTAGTGCATGTCGAGCGGCACCAGCGTGTAACCGGCACGCTCCACCTTGCCGATAAGCTTGGCGATTTCCTCGCTGTGCAGCAGCAGTTTGCGCGTGCGGATGGCATCCGGCCGGATATGGGTGGAAGCAGCCCCCAGGGGCGTGATATGGCAGCCGATCAGGTAGATCTCGCCACGCTGGATGATGACGTAGGCTTCCTTCAGGTTCACGCGATTGTCGCGAATGGCCTTGACTTCCCAGCCTTCGAGGACGATGCCGGCTTCGTATTTCTCCTCGATGAAGTAGTCGTGAAAGGCTTTTTTGTTTTGCGCGATGCTCATGTCAGGTCAGTTGGACTAAAATCGTCATTTTACTCTAGTTGGTTTCCGAGATTGGTAGCGAATGGCGCAGGTTGAAAAAACAGTGCTGGTGGGTCACTCTGCCGCACGCATGTACGCTCTGGTAGACGAAGTGGAACATTACCCCGAATTCCTGCCCTGGTGTGGTGGAGTCGACCTGCTGAAACGCGACGAGCAGTTCACCCGCGCCACCCTGCACATCGATTATCACGGTATCAAACAGAACTTCACGACCGAAAACGAAAAAGTCTATCCCAGCCTGATGGACATCAAGCTGGTACAAGGACCCTTTCGTCACCTGGAAGGTGTCTGGCGCTTCATTCCGCTGGCTGAGGATGCCTGTAAAATCGAGTTCCGGCTCAGTTACGAATTCTCCAGCACGCTTCTGGAGAGGCTGATTGCGCCAGTGTTCAGCCACATTGCGAATACATTTGTCGATGCGTTCGTCGAACGCGCAGAAAAGGTTTACTGATGACTGAAGACAACAAGGACATCATGGTGGAAGTGGCCTACGCCCTGCCGAAACAACAGCTGATCATTCCGGTCAACGTGGCCGAAGGCACGACCGCAGAAGCGGCCGTACTCGCTTCCGGCATCATGGAAAAATTTCCGGAGATCGACCTCAACGCCAACAAGCTCGGCATTTTCGGCAAGCTGGTCAAATCGGATACGGTGCTGCGCCACCTCGACCGGGTGGAAATCTACCGGCCGCTGATCGCCGACCCGAAGGAGGTGCGACGCCAGCGTGCCGCCGAAGGCAAGGTCATGAAGAAAGGTGGCGGCTCCGCCGAAGGCGAAGCCTGAATCGGCTAACGACGATCGCTGCAGCGCTCAGTCACAGAATTCTTCGATTTCCTTGCGCGCCTGCTCGGCGCCTTTCGCCAGCGCCTCGTCATCCAGATACTCGCGCTCGCCATTTTCGTTCATGCGGCTGATGCGGCCACCCTGCGTATAGGTCTGCAGATTGGCGCGCGCGGTCGAGCAGTTCTGTGCGCGTATCTTCTTGTTCTCTGCTTCCACCCGCTGCTTCTCCTGCATTTGCTCGGGCGTCTCCGCTGGCGCCTGAGCATTTTCAGGCTGTGCCGGCGCAGGCTTGGCCGCAGCGTCCGGCACATCTGCAGCCGGCTTGCTCGGCAGCTTTCTGGTCCCCATCGATTCGTAAGGCATGCCTGCCGGCGGCGGCGTATCCGAGTAACGTGTCACGCCGTCCTTGTCCTTCCATTTGTAAATGGCAGCGCCTGCCGTTTGCGAAACGCCGAGCATCAAGACCAGAGCCAGCCATGCGAACTTGTTCATTACGGTATCTTTCCTGAAACAGGTGGATTTACGTGAACATTAAGTCGCTTCAAGGCCGCCGTCAATGCATGGCTTGATTCCGGTTTAACACCTTGACTCAAATGGCGAACTCAAGTTTGAGATTTACCAGAATTTGTGCAGCCGGTATAATTAGCTTTTGCCAGAAAGATATTCCATGCGTCTGTTGCAAACCGCTCTTACCTTTGATGATGTACTGCTGGTTCCAGCCCATTCCAACGTACTGCCGCGCGAAGTTGACCTCGCCACCCAGTTGACCCGTTCCATCCGACTGAACATCCCCTTGGTGTCCGCTGCGATGGATACCGTGACCGAAGCGCCTCTGGCCATCGCATTGGCTCAGGAAGGCGGCATCGGCATCATTCACAAGAACATGGTCATCGCCGATCAGGCCTATCATGTTTCCCGCGTCAAGCGTTTCGAGTCTGGCGTCGTGCATGACCCGGTCACCATCCATCCGCAGATGACCGTGCGCGATGTGCTGGCCCTGACGCAGAAATACAAGATTTCCGGCCTGCCCGTGGTCGACGAAGGCAAGGTGGTCGGCATCGTAACCAACCGTGACCTGCGTTTCGAATCCAATCTGGACCAATCCATCGTCCATATCATGACCCCGCGCGAGCGCCTGGTCACGGTGCGCGAAGGTGCCAGCCGTGAAGAAGCCATGCAACTGATGCACAAGCATCGCCTGGAGCGCGTGCTGGTGGTCAACGAAGCCTTCGAATTGAAAGGGCTTATCACCGTCAAGGATATCCAGAAATCCAGCGACCACCCGAATGCCTGCAAGGACAGCCAGGGCCGCCTGCGCGTCGGTGCCGCCGTCGGTGTCGGTGAAGGCACGGAAGACCGCGTGACTGCTCTGGCAGCAGCCGGCGTCGATGTTATCGTCGTCGACACCGCCCACGGCCACTCCCAGGGCGTGCTGGACCGCGTCACCTGGGTCAAGAAAAATTTCCCGCAAATCGAAGTCATCGGCGGCAACATCGCAACGGCTGACGCTGCCAAGGCACTGGTCGATGCCGGCGCTGACGGCGTCAAGGTCGGCATCGGTCCCGGCTCCATCTGCACCACCCGTATCGTGGCCGGTGTCGGTGTGCCGCAGATCAGCGCCATCAGCAACGTCGAGGAGGCTCTGCGCGGAACCGGCGTACCGTTCATCGCCGACGGCGGCATCCGCTTCTCCGGCGACATTTCCAAGGCGATCGCCGCCGGCGCCTACTCCGTCATGCTGGGCGGCATGTTCGCCGGCACCGAGGAAGCACCGGGTGACGTCGAACTATATCAGGGCCGTTCCTACAAATCCTACCGCGGCATGGGCTCCATCGGTGCCATGCAGAAAGGCTCCAGTGACCGCTACTTCCAGGATAACAATGGCAACGCCGACAAGCTGGTGCCGGAAGGCATCGAAGGCCGGGTGCCTTACAAGGGTTCCGTGCTGGCCGTCATCCATCAGCTGATGGGCGGTTTGCGCGCTTCCATGGGTTATGTCGGCTGCAAGACGATCGATGAAATGCGCAACCGCGCCGAGTTCGTGCAGATCACTTCTGCCGGCATGCGTGAATCGCACGTGCATGACGTGCAGATCACCAAAGAAGCGCCGAACTACCGCATCGATTAGGACGTGAGCCGTGGCTGCCCAGAATAACCGCTATGTAGTGGAATCCGCCCTCCTCGGCGCGTTTCTGTTCGCCGGAGTTCTGGGCGCCGCCTACCTGCTGGCGAACAGTATCGTCGACATCAAGCAGATGGAGCGCACGGTCGAGGTCAAGGGCCTGTCTGAGCGCGAAGTACCGGCCGATATCGCCATCTGGCCGATCAGCTTCAACATGGCCGACAACGATCTGGTCAACCTGTACCAGACCATCGAACAGCAGAACGCAAAAGTGGTCGACTTCCTCAAGGCTCGCGGCTTCACGGAGAGCGAAATCACGATCTCGACGCCCGCAGTCGTCGACAAGCTGGCACGGGAATACGACTCATCCTATGCCTCGCGCTTTCGCTATACGGCAAGTTCGACCATTACCGTCTATACCAGCCAGGTCGATCTGGCGCGCGAGAGCATGATCAAGGTGGTTGACCTTGGCCGCGAAGGCATCGCGATCGCCGGCGATAACTTCAGCACGCAATTCATCTACAGCCAGCTGAACCAGATCAAACCCGAAATGATCGAGGAAGCGACCAGAAACGCGCGCCAGGCCGCGGATAAGTTCGCAAGCGACTCGGACAGCCGGCTCGGCAAGATCAAGCGCGCCAATCAGGGCACTTTCAGTATCGAGAACCGCGATTCCAGCACGGCGCACATCAAGAAAGTGCGTGTGGTTTCCACGGTCGAATACTATCTGTCCGACTAGCTGAATCCGTTTATTCCATGTCACCCCTGCCGCTGCGGCGGCATTTTTCATTATTGGCTTTCCCATGACCCAGAAAATTCTCATTCTTGATTTCGGTTCCCAGTACACACAACTGATCGCCCGCCGCGTGCGCGAGGCCAACGTCTATTGCGAGCTGCACTCATGGGATGTGGACGACAACTTCATCCGAGACTTCGCGCCGACCGGCATCATCCTTTCCGGTGGCCCGAATTCTGTCTACGAGGACGAAACACCGAAGGCGCCGAACGCTGTGTTCGAACTGAGCGTGCCGGTGCTGGGCATCTGCTACGGCATGCAGACCATGGCCGCACAACTTGGCGGCAAGGTGGAAAACGCCGCCAAACGCGAGTTCGGCTATGCGGAGATCCGTGCGCGCGGCCACTCCGCCCTCTTCCGCGAGATTGAGGACCGCAGCAACAGCGAAGGCCACGGCTTGCTCGACGTCTGGATGAGCCACGGCGACAAGGTGACCGAACTGCCGCCGGGCTTCAAGGTGATCGCCAGCAACGAATCGACGCCGATCGCCGGCATGGCAGACGAATCGCGTCACTACTATGCCGTGCAGTTCCACCCGGAAGTGACTCACACCAAACAGGGCAAGGCCATCCTCAGCCGCTTCGTGCACGAGATCTGCGGCTGCGACCGCTCCTGGAACATGCCGGACTATGTCGAGACCGCCGTCGCCCGCATTCGCGCCGAAGTCGGCAGCGACCAGGTCATCCTCGGCCTCTCCGGCGGCGTCGACTCCTCCGTCGCCGCCGCGCTGATCCATCGCGCCATCGGCGATCAGCTCACTTGCGTCTTCGTCGACAACGGCCTCTTGCGCCTGAACGAAGCCGAACAGGTGATGGAAACCTTCGCCAAGAACCTCGGCGTACATGTCATCCATGTCGATGCCAGCGCCAAGTTCCTCGGCGATCTGGCCGGCGTCACCGACCCGGAAGCAAAGCGCAAGATCATCGGCCGCGAATTCGTGCACGTGTTCCAGGAAGAGTCCGCCAAGCTGCCGCAAGCCAAATGGCTGGCTCAGGGCACCATATACCCGGACGTGATCGAATCGGCCGGCGCCAAGACCAAGAAGGCGCACACCATCAAGAGCCACCACAACGTCGGCGGTCTGCCCGAGACCCTGCACCTGAAACTGCTGGAACCCTTGCGCGAACTGTTCAAGGATGAAGTGCGCGAACTCGGCATCGCTCTCGGCCTGCCGCACGACATGGTCTACCGCCACCCATTCCCGGGCCCCGGCCTCGGTGTGCGCATTCTCGGCGAAGTGAAGAAGGAATATGCCGACCTGCTGCGCCGCGCCGACGCGATCTTTATCGAAGAATTGCGCACGTCCGGCTGGTATGAAAAAACCTCGCAAGCCTTCGCCGTGTTCCTGCCGGTCAAATCGGTCGGTGTCATGGGCGACGGTCGCACCTATGACTACGTCGTCGCCTTGCGCGCCGTCGTCACCAGCGATTTCATGACCGCGCATTGGGCCGAACTACCCTACGATCTGCTGGGCAAGGTCTCCAACCGCATCATCAACGAAGTTCGCGGCATCAACCGCGTGGTCTACGACATCTCCGGCAAACCGCCGGCCACCATCGAGTGGGAATAACGAGCGTTTCATGCTTTACGCTGTCCAACCGCCCGTTCATCGCAATACAGGAAGGAATCGATATGAGCCGTGCTTTCGTCAATGAAGATAACGTCGGCCAGGCCGGCGCCGAACTGGCCGAACGCCCCGTCAGCCCGCATCCCAACTACGTGACGCCGACCGGCGCGCTGGAACTGCAGACCTGGGAGGAAGACCTGGTCGCCAGACTGGAAGCACTGAAGAAGTCAGCTGACGACACCTTCACCAAGGAAAGGATCGCTGAAGTCGAACGCGACCTGCGTTATGTTCGGGCGAGGCTGGAATCCGTCATCCTGGTCGACCCGGCGACCCAGAACCACGACACTGTACTGTTCGGCGCCACCGTCGAAGTCGAGGACGACGAAGGCGAGCGTCACAGTTTCCATATCGTCGGCGAAGACGAAGCCGACGCGCAACTCAACAAGGTCAGCTGGATCTCGCCGCTGGCCAAGGCGCTGATCGGCCACAAGGTCGGCGACACCGTCGTCTGGCAACGCCCGGCCGGCAACATGAACCTCGAAATCCTGGATATTCATTACGAATCATGAACGTAGAACACGCCATCATCGAACGTCGCGCCGTCAAGGCGTATGACCCGCAACACCGCATGACCGAGGACGAAATCAACAAGCTGATGTCGCTCGCCATGCTCTCCCCCACAGCGTTCAACATCCAGAACTGGCGCTTCGTGCTGGTGCAGGATGGCGCCCTTCGGCAGGAGATCCGCAAGGTCAGCTGGGATCAGGCGCAAGTCACCGATGCCTCTTTGCTGATCGTGCTGACGGCCGATCTCAAGGCCTGGGAAAAACAGCCGGAACGCTACTGGCGCAATGCGCCGAAACCGGTACAGGACTATCTGGTGCCGGCCATCGGTCAATATTACGGCGGACGCGAGCAGGTGCAACGCGACGAGGCCATGCGTTCCTGCGGCATGGCAGCGATGACCATCATGCTGGCCGCGAAGGAAATGGGTTACGACACCTGCCCGATGGACGGTTTCGACTTCGACGCCGTCGCCAAATTGCTCAACCTGCCGGCCGACCATACGCCGGCCATGTTCGTCGTCGTCGGCAAGGCGCTGAAGTCCGCATTGCCGCGTGGCGGCCAGTTGCCGATGGAAGAAGTCGTCATTCGCAACAAATTCGATTAACACTGTTTTCAGCCACAGAGAGCACAGAGGTTCCAAAGAATCGGGACCTGGTTTTTCTCTGTGACCTCTGTGCTCTCTGTGGCTAAAATTTTTAAGGATTCATTTTGCTCATCGTTAACAACATCACCATGCAGTTCGGCGCCAAGCCGCTGTTCGAGAACATCTCCGTCAAATTCGGCGAAGGCAACCGCTACGGCCTGATCGGCGCCAACGGTTGCGGCAAGTCCACCTTCATGAAGATTCTGGCCGGCGTGTTGGAGCCGTCTGCCGGCAACGTCACCATCGACAGCAACGAACGTATGGCATGGCTCAAGCAGGACCAGTTCGCCTACGAAGACCAGCGCGTGCTTGATGTGGTCATGATGGGCCATGAGCAGATGTGGGCCGCCAACGTCGAGAAGAACGCCATCTACATGAACCCGGAGGCGACCGAGGATGATTATATGCGCGCCGCCGAACTGGAGAACGTCTACGCCGAATACGACGGCTACACGGCGGAAGCGCGCGCCGGCGAACTGCTGCTCGGTGTCGGCATCCCACTCGACCAGCACAACGGCACGATGAGCGCCGTTGCTCCAGGCTGGAAGCTGCGCGTGCTGCTGGCACAGGCGCTGTTCGCCAATCCGGATATCCTGCTGTTGGACGAACCGACCAACAACCTCGATATCAACACCATCCGCTGGCTGGAAGACGTGCTGAACGACCGTGCCTGCACCATGATCATCATCTCGCACGACCGCCACTTCCTGAATCAGGTCTGCACCCACACCTGCGACATGGATTACGGCACGCTCAAGGTCTATCCGGGCACCTATGACGACTACATGGAAGCCGCGCAGCAGGCCCGCGCCCAGCAGGCCAAGGACAACGCCCGCGCCAAGGAAAAGGTGGCCGAACTGCAGGAGTTCGTGCGCCGTTTCTCGGCCAACAAATCCAAGGCCAAGCAGGCCACCAGCCGCCTGAAGATGATCGACAAGATCAAGATCGACGAATTCAAGCCATCCTCGCGCCAGTACCCGTTCATCCGCTTCGAATTCGACGACAAGGAAAAACTGCATCGCAACGCGCTGGAGGTAGAGAAACTGTCGCACGGTTTTGACAAGCCGCTGTTCAACGACTTCAACCTCATGGTGGAAGCCGGCGAGAAGATCGCCATCATCGGCGAGAACGGCATCGGCAAGACCACACTGCTACGCTGTCTGGCCGGCGACCTCAAGCCCAACCACGGCAGTGTGAAATGGGCGGAAAAGGCCAAGCTCGGCTATTTCGCGCAGGACCACGAATACGAGTTCGAGCAGGGCGAAAGCCTGTTCGACTGGATGACGCGATTCACGCAGGAAGGCGACGACGACCAGGCCGTACGCAGCATGCTGGGCCGTCTACTGTTCTCCGGTGAGGATACGAAGAAATCGGTGAAGGTGCTGTCCGGCGGCGAGAAAGGCCGCATGCTCTACGGCCGCCTGATGCTGCAGCGTACCAACGTGCTACTGATGGACGAACCGACCAACCACATGGACATGGAATCGATCGAGGCGCTCAACACCGCGCTCGACCGCTACAAGGGCACGCTCATTTTCGTCAGCCATGACCGCGAGTTCGTCAGCTCGATCGCCACCCGCATCCTCGAAATCAAGTCGGACGGCATCGTCGACTACCGCGGCAACTACGAGGAATATCTGGAAAGCCTGGACATCTAAACGGGCCCGTTCGTCCGGGCCGGTCAACCCGGATGAACTTGTGACGTTGATGCAAGGTCTGCTGCTGGCCGGCCTTGCATTCATCAGCGAGTACCATGTGTCGCGGCAGACAGACATTCGCCGGATAAGCAGTATCATATCCACTTGAACCAACTGACTAACTGAATTGATTTCCCGACCTTGATCGCACGCACGTTCCCAATCCGTACTCGGCAGCTTGGCCTGCTGCTTTTGCTGGCTTCATCCGGCGTTCACGCCGAGAGCAGCATCTGGTACCGTAGCGACGATCCGTTCGCCACCGAAACGCTGGCCCCGCCGATGATTCCGCAGGATTATCTCGATCCTGCGCGCGGCTTCGAATGTACCGTTCCCGATTACAGCAGCGCTCTGTCCCTGGCCGATGTCGTCAACAGTGCGCTCTGCAACAACCCGCAAACGCGCGAAGCGTGGGCCAGCGCCCGACAACAGGCGGCGCAGGTCGGGGTCGCGCGTTCGGCCTACCTGCCATCGATCAACAACACAACTTCCGGCAGCCTCAATGTCGCCAGCCCGCAATCAGCGACCCGCGACAACCCGTACAGCAACCTTTCCAACAATCTGGTGGCATCCTATCTGCTTTACGACTTCGGCAGCCGGGACGCCAATCTGGAAAACGCCCGCCAGCTGCTACAGGCTGCCAGCGCCAGCCAAAGCAGCGTCATCCAGAGCCTGCTGCTCTCCGTCGTCCAGTCTTACTTCCAGGTCCAGGCCGGCATCGCCTCGGTCGAGGCCGCACTGGAATCGGAACGCGCCAGCGAAGAAAGCTTCAAGGCGGCCGACGCCCGCTACAAGGCCGGCGTCGCCACGCCGGCCGACAAATTGCAGGCACAGACCTCGCTCGCGCAGGCCACGCTGACGCGCATCAGTGCCGAAGGCAGCCTGAAAACCGCTTACGGCAGCCTGGCCAATGTCATGGGCCTGGATGCCAGCCAGCCATTGATGCTGGCGCCTAGAGCGGCGGTCAGCCCGGAGCAGCACATGGAGCAGGACATCAATGCGCTGATCGAGGAAGCTCGCCAGCGTCGTCCGGACCTGCTGGCCAGCGAATCACAGTTGCGCGCTGCCGAGGCGAGCATTGCCGCCAGCCGGGCGGCCGCCAAGCCGACCGTTTCGCTGTCGGTTTCCAACAACTCACAGAACGGCAGCGATCTCTCCTCCAGCAACACCGGGGCCATCGGCCTCAGCGTCTCTATCCCCCTGTTCGAAGGCTACGCGCCCAGCTACCGCATCCGCAGTGCAGAGGCGCTGGCCGAGACCCGGGCCGCACAGCGCGACCGCTTGCGCCTGCAGATCTCGCTCGATGTCTGGAACGCCTATCAGGCGCTGCGCACTGCCGGCCAATCGGTACGCGCAGCCGAAGTGCTGCTGGAAAGTGCCGAAGAATCCTCGCGGGTGGCGCTGGGACGCTACCAGGCCGGCGTCGGCAACATCCTCGATACGCTGAACGCACAAAGCGCCCTCGCCAGCGCCCGCCAGCAGAAAATCCAGGCTGACCTCAACTGGCACATCGCCCGCGCTACGCTGGCACAAGCCATGGGCGCGCTGGACAATGCCATGATCCAGTCGCTGCCTGCCGCCGAAGTTTCCGCGCTGGCGCCATAATCCATTGCAGAACAAACACATGAACATCGGGAATAAAGCCGCATGACAAGAAAATGGTTCATCCGCCTGCTCATCCTCGCCATCGCGGCGACAGGCATCTATTTTTATCTGCAAAGCCAGAAGCCAGCGCCTGAGGCGCGCTACCGCCTGCAGCAGATCACGCGCGGCGATGTCGCCAGAAGCGTCTCCGCCAACGGTACGCTGAACCCGGTGACCATCGTCAGCGTCGGCACCCAGGTGTCCGGCCGCGTCAACAAGCTCTATGTCGATTTCAACGACAAGGTCGAGGCAGGCCAGGTGCTGCTCGAACTGGACGACTCGCTGCTGACCGCGCAGATCGCGCAGACCATGGGCAATATCCGCAACATCCAGGCCTCGGTCGACCTCGCCGTCGCCAACGAGGCGCGCATCCGTTCGCTCTACGAACAGGAATACGTGTCGAAACAGGAGCTGGACCAGGCGGTACAGGCGCTGAAATCGGCCCGCGCGCAGCTTGAGAGCGCCCGCGCACAGCTGAAGCGCGACCAGACCAATCTCGGTTACTCTGTGATCCGCTCGCCGGTCGCCGGCGTCGTCATCGACCGCATCGTCGATGTCGGCCAGACGGTGGCCGCCAGCTTCCAGACACCGGAACTGATCCGCATCGCGCAGGATTTATCGAAGATGCAGATCAACTCCAGCTTTGCCGAGGCCGATATCGGCAACATCCGCGAGGGCCAGGTCGCCAGATTCCATGTCGACGCCTTCCCCAACCGCGAATTCCAGGGCGTGGTCAAGCAACTGCGCCTCAACCCCACCGTCACTTCCAACGTCGTGACCTACGATGTCGTCATCTCGGTCGACAATCCTGAAGAGATTCTGCTGCCGGGCATGACCGCCTACGTCAACATCGAGATCGAGCGCAGCGGCGACGCGCTGCTGGTTCCCAATTCCGCGCTGCGCTTCAAGCCGGAAGAAGAAGAGGACGCCGACAGCGCACGCGGATCGGCTGGCGGACGGCCAACAGAACCCGGGCAAGGCAAGGTACATGTATTGCAGGACGGCAAGCCCGTCGCCATTGTCGTCAAAACCGGCATCACCGACGGTCGCGTGACGGAAATCTTCAGCGACAGCCTGCAACCGGGAGAGCGCGTCATCGTCGGCGACACGCTGCAGCAATCGGCCAACAGCAGCAGCCGCACCATGCGATTCCGGATGTTCTGATGCCGGCACCGCTGATTCTGGTGCAGGACCTGCACAAGCAGTATGAAACCGCACTCGGCCCCTTCCCGGTGCTGAAAGAGGTCAACCTGCGCATGGATCGCGGCGATTACATCGCCATCATGGGGCCTTCCGGTTCCGGCAAATCCACCTTCATGAACATCCTCGGCTGCCTCGACCAGCCGACCAGCGGCGAATACATCCTGAATGACCAGCCTGTGGCCGGAATGGACAAGAACGCGCTGGCACGGGTACGCAACCGCACCATCGGCTTCGTCTTTCAGGGCTTCAACCTGCTGTCCCGGACCAGTCTGCTGGACAACGTCGCCCTGCCACTGGTCTACGCCGGCGTGGACAAGCAGACCCGCCATGCGCGGGCCAAACACCTTCTGGAACGGGTCGGGCTCGGCAAATATCTGCACTCCCTGCCCAACCAGATCTCCGGCGGCCAGCAACAGCGCGTCGCCATCGCACGCGCACTGGTCAACGAACCAAGACTGATTCTGGCCGATGAACCGACAGGCAACCTCGACAGCAAAACCAGCCAGGAAATCATGAGCCTGTTCGACGAACTCAACCGCGAAGGCATCAGCATCGTGCTGGTCACCCACGAAACCGACATTGCCGAACACGCCAAACGACAGGTACATTTTCTCGACGGCCGCATCGTCAGTGATAACGCTACCGCAAAACCCACCGAGAAAAACATGGAGGTCGCCTGATGTTCGGCGCCATGCTGGGGGAAGCCTGGCACGCGATGGGTGCCAACCGTCTGCGCACCTTTCTGACCATGCTGGGCATGGTGATCGGGGTCGGCGCCGTGGTACTGATGCTGGCGATCGGTCAGGGCGCGCAGGAGTCGGTCAAGCGCTCGATCGACACCATGGGCAGCAATCTGCTTATCGTGCTCTCCACCCCACCCGGCATGGGCGGCGCCCGCGCCGCCACCGGCAGCATGCCTTCGCTGACGGTCAAGGACGCCGAGGCGATCGCAGAACTCGATGGCGTCAGTGCCGTCGCACCGACAGTCAACGGCAGTGCACAAATCATTTTCAGCAGTAACAACTGGAACACCAGCATCATCGGCACCACGCCGCAATACCTCGATGTGCGCGCATGGTCATTGGCGGACGGTTACGCCTTCACCGATTCCGACATCCGCTCCGGCACGCGCGTGGCGCTGGTCGGCAAAACCGTGGTCGACAACCTGTTCGGCGATGTATCGCCGGTCGGCAAGACCATACGCATCAACAAGAGCCCGTTCATCGTCATCGGCGTACTGGAAAGCAAGGGACAAAGCCTGGACGGACGCGATCAGGACGACACCATCATCGTGCCGCTGACCACCGCCCAGCGCCAGTTGTTCGGCAGCCAGTTCGCCGGCAGCGTGCGCATGGTCATGGTGCAGGCGGAAAGCACGGAAATCATGACGCTGGTGGAAAACAGCATTAACAGCCTGCTGCGTCAGCGCCACAACATCCGCGATGGCGCCGAGGACGACTTCTTCGTGCGCAACCTGACGGCAGCGGCGAATTCCGCGGCAGAGACCACGCGCACCATGTCGCTGCTGCTGGGCGCGATCGCCTCGGTCTCGCTGCTGGTCGGCGGCATCGGCATCATGAACATCATGCTGGTGTCGGTCACCGAACGCACACGCGAGATCGGCATCCGCATGGCCATCGGCGCTCGCGAATACGACATCCTGCTCCAGTTCCTGTTGGAAGCCATCATGATCTCGGTGGTCGGCTGCCTGATCGGTCTCGCGTTCGGCATCAGCGGCGCACTGCTGATCAATCAGCTATCGGAGACCGCCATCGTCATCTCCAGCCAGTCCGTAGTTCTGGCTTTCAGCGTGGCGGCCACCGTCGGCATCTTCTTCGGCTTCTATCCTGCCCGCAAGGCCGCACGCATGAATCCGATCGAAGCCTTGCGCTATCAATGACCGGCAAACAGACCGAGATCACTCCAGACCCAGCGTCGATTTGATGATGTACTTGGCCGCAAAGCCTACGAGGCCGAGCGTCAGCCCGAGAAACAGAACAAAAGTCCCGAACCTGCCCGCCTTCGATTCCCAGGCCAGGTGACCGACGATAAATACCATCATCAGCATGAGGCCGCCGATGCCGAAGGTCATGCCCAGTTCGGTCAGCTCTGCTTCCGTCAACCCAAACAGCGTGTTTTGCATGCAAATCCACCTGAAACAATCGAAGGCGCCAGTCTGCTGTTGCTTTCTTGCACACTCAAGCACTAAATCGCGCATGTTTGACTTATATCAAGTGCAATCAGAAACAGCCCCCATAAAATGCGTCCAACTCAATTGTTAATTTTCTTTATAGGAGCCAGGGAAATGAAAAAAACACTGTTGGCAGCTGCGATCGCATCTGCACTCTTGCCGAATTTCGCTTTTGCCGAAGAAGGTGACTGGGTCGTGCGCCTGAGAGCCGTCAATGTCTCGCCTGACGAGAGCAGCAAACTCGGCAAGACCGTGAACAAGAACGTTCTGGCAGGTGCCATGACGCCGGGCGCAGATCTGAAAGTTGACGACAACGTCATCCCTGAACTCGACATTTCCTACTACATCACCAAGAACATCGCGGCAGAACTGATTCTGGCATTGGGCACCAAGCACGACGTCAAGATCAGCGGCGACTCTGTCGGCACCATCGGCAACCAGAATCTGGGCGAAGTCAACCTGCTGCCACCGACTCTGACCCTGCAATGGCACTTCCGTCCTGACCAGACCTTTGACCCATACATCGGTGCCGGCATCAATTACACCCACATGCTGGACCGCAACCTGAAGTTCAAGAGCGGCGCCACCGCTGGCGACAAGATCAAGATCGACAGCGACAGCTGGGGCTTTGTTGCTCAAGCCGGCTTTGACGTCAACCTGAAGGACGGCTGGATGATCAATGCCGACGTCAAGTACGTGACGATCGACACCGATGTCAAAATGAAAGGCGCCATCACAAACAACGCATGGACCAAGATCGACTCGCTCGACATCGATCCATGGGTCATCGGCATCGGTATCGGCAAACGGTTCTAAGCAGTACCCGCTGGTTCAAGTCTCCACATTCGCCTCTGTAGTTATCTGCAGAGGCATTTTTTTGCCCGCAGACAACTAAAGATAACAGGAGCCAATAAAGAAAACGGCACCCCTCGATATCGCGGGATGCCGTTTTGTCTATCTGCAAGAATCAGATGATGCTTCAGATAATCTTGGAGAAGCGGGTTCGATTGCGATCCGCCTGCAGATAGCGGTCGAACACCATGGCGACTGCCCGCACAAAGAACCAGCCGGTCCCTGTGACTTGTATGCCAGTCTCGTCCATCTCGACCAGACCGTCCTTCTGCAAGGATTCCAACCTCTGCAGCTCTTCAGCAAAGTAATGCCTGAAGTCGATCAGGTAGGCCAGATTGATGGATTCGAACAGCACCTGCCCCTGGCACATGATCGCCATGATGACGGCACGCCGCACCAGATCGTCGCGAGTCAGCGCAAGACCACGCACGATGGGCAGGCGACCCTGGTCCAGGCGATCGTAATATTCTTCCAGCGTCTTGGTGTTCTGGCTGTAGGTCGCGCCGACGCGGCCGATGGCCGACACGCCGAGGCTGATCTGGTCGCAATCCGGCTGCGTGCTGTAACCCTGGAAGTTCCGGTGCAGCCTGCCTTGCCGCTTGGCAATCGCCAGCGCATCGTCTGGCAAGGCGAAATGGTCCATGCCGACATAGACATATCCGTTGCCAAGAAAGGCCGCGATGGCATTCGACAGCATGCCGACCTTGTCCGCCGCCGGCGGCAGATCGGCCTCGTGGATCCGGCGCTGGGGTTTGAACCGTTCCGGCAGATGGGCATAGGCATAAAGCGCGATGCGATCAGGACGCAAGCTTGCGACCTGTTGCAGCGTGCGCTGGAAGGAGGCAGCCGTCTGTTTCGGCAAACCGTAGATCAGGTCGACGTTGATCGACTGGAAACCCAACCGGCGGGCAACCGCCACCAGGTCGAACACCTGCTCGGCCGGCTGCACGCGATGGACCGCTTTCTGTACTTCGGGATCGAAATCCTGCACGCCGAAACTGAGCCGGTTGAAGCCGATGGCCGCGAGATGCGCCAGTCGCGCTTCCGTCACCGTGCGCGGATCGACCTCGATCGCATACTCACCGTGTGGCGCCAATGTAAAGTTGCGCCGCAGCATGGACATCAGCTGTGCCAGCTCGTCATCGCTGAAAAAGGTCGGGGTACCGCCGCCCAAGTGCAGCTGGCTGATGGTCTGCCCCTCCCCCAGCTTTGCCATGTAAAGATCCAGTTCACGCTCGAGATAGCGCAGATACTCCGCCGCGCGTTCGTGATGCTTGGTCACGATCTTGTTGCATGCACAATAGAAGCAAAGCGAATCACAGAACGGAATGTGCACATAGACCGAAAGGGGCAATGCCAGACCACCCATTTGTCGCTGCTCCAGTGCCAGCATGAAGTCATCTTCACCGAAGGCCTCGACAAAACGGTCGGCTGTCGGATAGGAGGTATAGCGCGGTCCCGGCACATCGAATCGCTGCAAGGTCTCAGGCGTCATGACGCCTGTAGTCTCTATGGGAGGTTGAACGGTGTCTGCGATCATATCGGTCTTCCACTTGTGGCATTCCACTGTATGGCGTGACTTTGCTCGCATATGGACACTGCTGCATTGACGCACGTCAAATCTCCGCCAATATCTGTTCCTCCCGGACATCGCGATTTTGAATTTTCCGCGCTCAAAGCTACCATCCGCCGGCCAAAACCGGTAAGCTAGTCACGTTCCAATCACGGTCTCGACTATGCTGTCAGAAACCCTCAAAGTCGCCTGCTCCAACTGCAATCTGCGCGAACTCTGCATGCCCGTCGGGCTCAACCAGCAAGAGTTGCAAAAACTCGACGATGTCGTCGCCACCCGGCGCAAGGTCAGTCAGGGGGAGTCACTCTATCGCAGCGGCGATTCGTTCACCTCGCTTTACGCCATACGCACCGGCTTTTTCAAAACCTGCGTTTCAAGCCCGGATGGCCGCGAACAGGTCACAGGCTTTCAGATGGCTGGTGAGATCATCGGTCTTGATGGCATCACCAGCGACCATCACAACTGCAATGCCGTTGCGCTGGAAGACGCCGAAGTCTGCGTCATGCCGTTCGCCAATGTCGAGGAGATCTCGCGTGAATTCCCGGTCTTGCAGCGCCATGTGCACAAGATCATGAGCCGCGAAATCGTGCGGGATCAAGGTGTCATGCTGCTACTCGGCAACATGCGGGCGGAAGAACGGCTGGCCGCATTCCTGCTCAACCTGGTTCAGCGCCTGAATGCACGCGGATTTTCAAGATCGGAAATGGTGTTGCGCATGACGCGCGAAGAGATCGGCAGCTATCTTGGCATGAAACTGGAAACCGTCAGCCGCACATTCTCCAAGTTCAGCGAGGAAGGCATCATCGAAGTCAAACAGCGCTGGGTGAAGATATTGCAACCGGAGGCACTGAAGCGGATCTTCGATCCGGAGAATGCAGCCTAGTTAATAAACGTCCTACGGTTCCAGCGAACCGGCTTCCGCGCCTTCTGCCGGTGTTGCCGCGTGATTGCGGCCCTCGACGGCCGGCATCAGCTCCTTTGCCTCCAGCTGCCTGTTGATCTCGATACCTTTGCGGTAGTAGTCATCGACCACCGGATCCGGTGTTTGCAGCGCCAGATTGAGGGTGATGATCGAGGCGATGATGACCGCCAGCGGACCGCCCAGAATCAGCCAGACATAGCCGTATTTCCACCAGGGTTTGCTGTCCCGTCCGTCCGAAATTGCATTTGCCGTCATTGCGTCCTCTGCTTTCAACTTCCAGTTATATGCCATTTCCTTACGCTATCAGAAACTAGCGCGGCACCAGAAATACCGACTTTTCTTCCAGTCGCTTGTCGCTGCCTGTCATCTCGATGTCGAACCAGACGCGGTGCGAACCCGGCTCCAGTTTGCCATCAGGTATCTGCAGATACAGCGTAATCCATTTCGATTCGGCCGGCTGCAGCGTGACGCCTGCGTTCTCGTCGATATCGGGCGACTTCAGCAGCAGGCCGTCCTCGCCCCGGGCACTGATGCGATAGGACTGCGGACTTTCCGTCGCATTCATCAGTTGCATGCGATAGACATTCTCAAGCAGACCACCCTCGACAATGCGGGACATGACCCCGCGATCGCGGATCACATCGGCCATGAATGGCGTGCGCAGGGCAAGACTTGTCAGCAGGATGATGACCAGAAGCGCAAGAATGCTGAAGTAGATCATCACGCGCGGACGCAACACATGCCGGAACATCTCGGCCTTGCTCCAGTGATTGCGCATACCGTTTTCTGTCGTATAACGGATCAGGCCGCGCGGATAACCGACCTTGTCCATCACGCCGTCGCAGACGTCGGCGCAGGCACCGCAACCGATACACTCATATTGCAATCCCTTGCGGATGTCGATGCCGGTGGGACACACCTGCACGCAAAGATTGCAGTCGATACAGGAACCCAGTCCCAGACTCTTGGCGTCATCCTTGCGCGAGCGGCTGCCACGGGGCTCGCCGCGCTCGTCGTCATAAGTAACGATGAGCGTGTCCTTGTCGAACATGGCGCTCTGAAAGCGGGCATACGGGCACATGTATTTGCATACCTGCTCGCGCATGAAACCGGCGTTGCCGTAGGTGGCGAATCCGTAAAAGAACACCCAGAAGGTTTCCCAAGGTCCCATCTGCAACACCATCCAGTTCTGCAACAGCTCGCGGATGGGCGTGAAATAGCCGACGAAGGTGAACCCGGTCCATAAGGCGAACAAGCCCCAGACCAGATGCTTCAGGCTCTTTTTGGTGAGCTTCTCCGCCGTCATGCCGCTCTTGTCGAGTTTCATGCGGGCGGCCCGGTCGCCTTCGATGGCCTTTTCAAACCAGAGGAAGATCTCGGTGTAGACCGTTTGCGGGCAGGTGTAGCCGCACCACAAACGGCCGGCCACTGCAGTGAACAGGAACAGCGACAGCGCCGAGATGATGAGGATGGCGGTGAGATAAATCAGGTCCTGCGGATAGAGAACGAGGTCGAAGATATAGAAACGTCTGGCCTCGAGATTGAACAGCACGGCCTGGCGCTCACCCCATTGCAGCCAGGGGACGCCGTAGAAGACGATCTGCGTGATCCAGATCATCACCCAGCGCCACTTGCTGAACAGCCCTGAAACGCTGCGAGGGTAGATCTTCTCCTGCGCAGCGTATAACGAAACCATCACTTCATCCGGAGCTTCGGCCCGCTTGGCGCCTGCTGTATTTTCGGCCATGCCTGTTTCACCGCACTTTCATTACTTGTTGGACAAACCCCAGACATAGCCTGTCAGCACATGGATCTGTGCCTCGCTCAGCTTGTCGGCCTGTGCAGGCATTTGATTGGTCTTGCCGTTGTTGATCATGGCCATGATGTTCTTCTCGCCGGCGCCGTGCAACCAGATGCCATCGGTCAGATTGGGCGCCCCCATCATCTGGTTGCCCTTCCCTTCCGGACCGTGGCAGGCGGCACAGACCATGAACTTCTCCTTGCCGAGTTCGGCCCGCGCAGCATCGTGCTCGCTGCCGGAGAGGCTCAAGACATAATTGGCCACGTTCCTGACATCGTCCTCGCTACCGACCATGGCGGCCATCGGGGGCATCATGCCCATGCGGCCGTTGACCAGCGTGGTCTTGATGTTTTCCGGTTCGCCGCCATGCAGCCAGTCGTTGTCGGTCAGATTGGGGAAGCCCTTGCTGCCGCGCGCATCGGAGCCGTGACACTGAGCGCAGTTGTTGAGGAACAGGCGCCCGCCGATCGCTATCGCCTGCTCGTCTGCCGCGACCTCCTGCACCGACATCGCCATGAACTTGTCATACAGTGGCTTGGTGACTTCCTCGGCCTTGGCCATCTCGGCCTCGAACTGGCCGACCTGGGTCCAGCCCAGCTTGCCCTGATAGGAGCCCATGCCGGGGTAGATGATCAGGTAAGCGACGGAGAATACGATGGTGATGATGAACAGCCACACCCACCAGCGCGGCAGCGGGTTGTTCATTTCACGCAAATCGCCATCCCAGACGTGACCGGTGCTCATGTCCTGCGACGCCTGCACCTTGGTCTTGTTGGTCAGCCACAGCAGTAGTGCGCAGCCAAGGATGCCGAGTACCGTGATCGCCGAGATAAACAACGGCCAGAAACTGCTGGTGAAATCGAAATCACTCATTTTTTATTCCTCAATCCTGTTCAAAAGGCAGATTGGCCGCTTCTTTGAAATCCGCTTCGCGCCGGCGTGACCAAGCCCAGACCACGATGCCGATGAAGACGACAAAGCTGGCGACGGTTGCGATGATGCGTAACGTATTGATATCCATCAGTCTCACCCCGCTATTTCAAGGTTCTGCCCAAGCCCTGCAGATAAGCGATCAGGGCATCCATCTCGGTCTTACCTTCCACCTCGGCCTTGGCATTGGCGATCTGCTCGTCGGTATACGGCACGCCGACCTTGCGTAGCGCCCGCATTCTCTGCGGAATGCCATCGGCATCGACCAGATTCTTCTCCAGCCACGGGTAATACGGCATGTTGGATTCAGGCACCACATCTCGCGGATTGATCAGGTGGATGCGATGCCATTCGTCACTGTATTTGCCGCCGACGCGGTGCAGGTCCGGACCGGTGCGCTTGCTTCCCCACTGGAACGGATGGTCGTAGACGAACTCGCCGGCGACCGAGTAATGGCCGTAGCGCAAGGCCTCGGCGCGGAACGGACGGATCATCTGCGAGTGGCAGTTGTAGCAGCCTTCGCGGATGTAGATATCGCGACCCGCCAGTTGCACCGGCGTGTACGGTTGCAGGCCCTTGATCGGCTCGGTCATCGTCTTCTGGAAGAACAGCGGGACGATTTCCACCAGGCCGCCGAAGGAGACGACGACCAGGATCAGCACGATCATCAGGAAATTGTTGGTTTCGATCTTCTCGTGAGAGAAACCGGACTTTTTATTGTGGTCAGCCATTTTCATTATTCCTTAAGCATGAGCCGCAACGGGCGGAACAGGGACATTGACGGATTGACCGTTCGATGCGGTCTTCAGCACATTCCACAGCATGACCACCATGCCGCCGAGGTAAAGCAGGCCGCCCAGGAGACGCAGCGCGTAGAACGGATAGGTCGCCTTCACGCTTTCGACGAAGGTATAGGTCAGCGTGCCGTCCGGATTGACGCCGCGCCACATCAGGCCCTGCATGACACCGGCGATCCACATCGCGGCGATATAGAGCACGATGCCGATGGTCGCCATCCAGAAGTGCAGTTCGATGGCCTTGATGCTGTACATCTGCTTCTGGCCGAACAGACGCGGGATCATATAGTAGAGCGCGCCCATGGAAACCAGGCCGACCCAGCCGAGAGCGCCGGAGTGTACGTGGCCCACGGTCCAGTCGGTGTAGTGCGACAGCGCGTTGACGGTCTTGATTGCCATCATCGGGCCTTCAAAGGTGCTCATGCCGTAGAACGACAGCGACACGATGAGGAAGCGCAGGATCGGGTCGTCACGCAGTTTGTGCCACGCGCCGGACATGGTCATCATGCCGTTGATCATACCGCCCCAGCTAGGTGCCAGCAGAATCAGCGAGAACACCATGCCGAGCGACTGGGTCCAGTCCGGCAATGCGGTATAGTGCAGATGGTGCGGACCCGCCCACATGTAAGTGAAGATCAGCGCCCAGAAGTGCACGATGGAGAGGCGGTAGGAGTAGACCGGACGCTCGACCTGCTTGGGCACGAAGTAGTACATGATGCCGAGGAAGCCGGCAGTCAGGAAGAAGCCGACGGCATTGTGACCGTACCACCACTGCACCATGGCATCCTGCACGCCTGCATAGGCCGAGTAGGACTTCATGAAGTCGGCCGGGATCGCGGCACTATTGACGATATGCAGCAAGGCGACGGCAATGATGAATGCGCCAAAGAACCAGTTGGCGACATAGATATGCTTGACCTTGCGCTTGCCGATGGTACCGAAGAAGACGATGGCATAAGCGACCCACACCAGTGTGATCAGGATGTCGATCGGCCATTCCAGCTCGGCGTATTCCTTGCCTTGGGTAAAACCGAGCGGCAGCGAAACGGCGGCCGCAACGATGACGATTTGCCAAGCCCAGAACGTGAACGACGCCAGCGGCCCGCCGAATAGCCGGGTCTGACAGGTGCGCTGCACGACGTAATATGACGTGGCGAACAGCGTGCTGCCGCCGAAGGCGAAGATGACGGCATTGGTGTGCAATGGTCGCAAACGGCCGAAACTGGTCCAGGGCAAGCCCAGGTTCAGTTCCGGAATATACAACTGGGCTGCGATGATCACGCCTACCAGCATGCCCACCACACCCCAGATGACCGCCATGATTGAAAACTGCCGTACAACGGTATCGTTGTACATCACTGCTTCAGAGCTATTTAGACTCATTTTCCCCTACCCCAAGTTGACGATGCTGTGTGTCATTCTGTCGCAGAGTGCTGCAGCCCAATTTGACATAGGTCAATCGTCGTGCAAAATCCGCTCGCCTTCCTGCTCTATGTCTTCGAACTGATCGTTGTAGATGGCCCACCACAGCCCCGCGAGAATGGCGAGCACCAGCACAACGGAAAGAGGAATCAGAAGAAAGAGGATGTCCATGAATTAATCCTTTATTTTGGCCAGTCTGGCCGCGTTCAGAATCACCAGCAGGGAACTGAGGGCCATGCCGAGCCCGGCGATCCAGGCATTGATCCAGCCGGTGACGGCAAGGGGAATGCAGACGGCGTTGTAGAGCGCGGCCCATATCAGGTTCTGGCGCACGATATGCATCGTCCGCCGCGCCTGCAGGAACAACTGCGTCACCGTCGTCAGCTGCGCACCGAGGATGACGAAATCCGATTGCGACTGTGCCAGCGGCGCGGCCTGTCCCAGCGCGATTGAAACCTGGGCGCCGGCCAGCACCGGACCGTCGTTGAGGCCATCGCCGACCATGGCGACATGACGGCCGGCGTCCTGCAATGTCCGGATATGTGTCAGCTTGTCCTGCGGCGTGCTGTCGGCAGCCACGCGATCGACCTGCAGTTTGTCGGCCACCCGCTGCACAGCCGCTTGCCGGTCGCCGGAAAGGATCTCCACTCTCATGCCCGCCGCGCGCAACTGCGCGATGCTTGCGGCCGCATCGGCGCGGATATCCTCGTCCAGATCGAAGCTCGCCAGCCAGCCCTGCTCATCGGCCATATGCACCTGCATCTGCGCATGCCCTGCCGCGTCGATGCCGCAGAAACGTGCCGAACCCAGCCTGACTTGACCATGCGCCGACTCCGCCAGCAGGCCCTGTCCCGAGACTTCCTCGACCTTGCCGACGACCTCGCTGCTTTGCGGGCAGGCTGCCAGCAAGGTACGCGACACCGGATGCAACGATTGCCGCGCGATGGCTGCCGCCAGCTGCAAGGCGCGATCCGCGCTCCAGCCGTCACGCACGCTGATGCGGCTGACCTGCATGCGATCATGGGTCAGCGTGCCGGTCTTGTCGAACACCACGGTGTCGATGCCGGCCATCATCTCCAGCGCCTGCAGCCTGCGCGTCAGCACGCCGCGTCGCGCCAACGCACCGGCCGAGGCCAGCATCGCTGCCGGCGTGGCGAGCGACAAGGCACACGGACAAGTGACGACCAGCACGGCCACCGCTGCCATCAATCCGCGCGCCGGATCGGTCTGCCACCAATAGGCGATGGCAGCGATCGAAGCCAGCAAGACCAGAATCAGGAACGGTCGTGCGATACGATCGGCAAGGATCGCAAGGCGCGGCTTGTCGGTCGCCGCCTGCTCCATCAGCGCCACGATCTGCGCGTAGCGCGTATCTGCCCCCACATGTCTGACCCGCATCAGGATGGCTGACGCCAGATTGTGGCTGCCGGCGATCAGTTCCGCATGCAAGGTCTTTTTCACCGGCTTCGATTCGCCGGTCAGCAGCGCCTCGTCGGCCAATGTCTCACCGTGTATCAGCTCGCCGTCGGCAGGGAACGCCTCGCCCGGCAATATGCGCAGGATATCGCCCTGCCGCAGGCGCCGCACGGACACGCGCTCGAAACTGCCGTCCGCCAGTTGACGCTCCACGCTTTCCGGCAGTCGCCGCATGAGGTCATCGAGCGCGCCGGCGGTCTTGTTGCGCAGCCGCGTCTCAAGCCAGCGCCCGGTGAGCAGAAAGAAGACGAACATGGTGATGGAATCGAAATAGACTTCGTCCGCCCACCAGCCCTGCGGCCAGAAGGTGGCGATGGAACTGGCGATGAACATGATGAGGATGCCGAGCGAAACCGGCAGGTCCATGCTGACCTGACGCTGGCGCACATCGCGCCAGGCGTTCTCGAAAAAGGGTCCGCAGGAGAACAGCATGACCGGCAGCGTCAGCACCCAGGAAGCCCAGCGCAACAGATGCAGGATGTCTGGCGTCATGTCGCCCGGTTCGGCGACATAGATCGGCGCCGCATACATCATGACCTGCATCATGCATAAGCCGGCCACCAGCCAGCGCCAGAGCGCCAGTCGCTGGGCCTTCTTGCGGACGGCCAAAGCCTCGGCATCGGATGCCGGCACTGCCCCGTAACCGGCGCGGTTGACGGCGGCCACCCAGTCCGACGGCCGCGTGATACCAGCCGACCACTTGACCGCAGCCCGACCGGTGACGCCGTTGACTTCGGCCTGCAGCACGCCGGGCACAGACTTCAGCGCACGCTCGACGGTATTGGCGCAGGCCGCGCAATGCATGCCCTCGATCACCAGATGCGAATCCCACAAGGATGCATCGGCCTGATCCTGACGGCTGAAAGCCGGCCATTCGAGCGGGTCATCGAGCGCCGCGGCGGAACGCGGCTCTGCCATGTTCGGTGCAAGCGGTCGCTCAAGTGTCTCGTTGTTCAGTGTCATTTCCTGCATCCCGACAGCCTATTGCAAGCACAGGCAGCGTTGCTTGATATAAATCAACTGACGGCGCGATAGGCACGCCTGAGCCGCTTTCTATGCGCTGACACGGATTGCGCCAGCGCCGAACTGCGGCTACATTTGAGCTATATTTGAACCATGCAGCTCCCACGCAGACTACACCCAACAAGGAGTGAAATCACCATGTATCGTCATCTTGCCACCCTGCTTTGCATTGCCCTGCCGACCATCGCCGCCGCCGACACCGATGCCGAACCGCTCATGTCGCGCGGCGAGATGCTCTACCGCAACCACTGCATCGAATGTCACAATCAGCAGATACACTGGCGAGATGCCCGGGTCGCCAAGGACCTCGACGGCATAGAGCGCGAAGTCAAGCGCTGGCAGGATGCCATCGGCGTGCACTGGACCGACGACGAGATCAACGAAGTCAGCCGCTATCTGAACCGCACCTATTACCTTTATTGATATTTCGGCACACCGGCAGACAAGGACAGGCATGCAACAGGAAGCGCGGCCACAGCACACAAGCAGCGAAGAAATACACTGGCATGCCCTCAGTGCCGATGAAGCGCTGGCCAGACAAAAAAGCCGGCATGAAGGTCTCGCGTTGGAGGAATCGTCGACCAGGCTCCGGCGATACGGGAAGAACCGATTACCCGAAGCAAGACCCCGCCCCCGCTGGCTGAGCTTCCTGCTGCAATTTCATAATCCGCTGATCTACGTCCTGCTTGCCGCCGGCATCGTCACCCTTCTGCTCGGCGACTACATCGACGCAGGCGTCATTTTCGGCGTCGTGCTGATCAATGCGCTGATCGGGTTCATTCAGGAAGGCAAGGCAGAAAAGGCGCTGGAGGCGATACGCGCCATGTTGGCCAGCCACGCCACCGTCTTGCGCGGCGGCATGCGACACAAGATCGATGCCCATGAACTGGTACCGGGCGACATTGTGCTGCTGGAATCCGGCGACAAAATCCCGGCCGACCTGCGCCTGATCAGAGTCAAAAGCCTGCGCGTCAGTGAAGCTGCGCTGACCGGGGAATCCGTGCCGGTAGAAAAAGGCACCGGCGTAGTCAACGCGGAAGCCGCCCTCGGCGACCGCAGCTCGATGGCATACTCAGGCACCCAGGTGGCCTATGGTCAGGCGCACGGCGTGGTCGTCGCCACCGGTAGCCAGACCGAAATCGGCAAGATCGGCAATCTGGTCGGCAACATCCAGCCCCTGTCTACGCCGCTGACACGCCGTCTCGATCAGTTCGCCCGCCGCATCACCGTATTTATCCTCATCGTCGGCCTTTTCACCTTCCTCTACGGTCACTTTATCGCAGGCATGGATACCTTCAGCATCTTCCTCGCGGTTGTCGGCCTGTCCGTCGCCGCCATTCCGGAAGGTCTTCCCGCCGTTGTCACGATCGTGCTCGCCATCGGCACCGGCATCATGGCAAAAAACCGCGCCATCATCCGCCGCCTGCCGGCCGTCGAAACGCTGGGCTCGGTCACCATGATCTGCACCGACAAGACCGGCACGCTGACACGCAACGAAATGACCGCCGTCAGGCTAATGTTGCCGGAACACAGCCTGACCGTAAGCGGCACCGGCTACAACCCTGCCGGCAAGTTCCATCTTGAAGAAACCCCCATCAACCCGGAAGAACATCTTCCCTTGCATGTGCCAGCCCGATGCGCGCTGCTTTGCAACGATGCCGAACTCAGACACGACGGAAACGGCGACTGGCAACTGGTGGGCGATCCGACCGAGGGCGCCCTGCTCACCCTGGCCATCAAGGCAGGGTTTGACCCGGACACGATCTCCCGGCAGTTCCCGCGGCTGGATGACATTCCGTTCGAATCCGAGCGTGCCTACATGGCGACCCTGCACCATGATCACCAGGGCGGCACCTTCTCGCTGCTAAAGGGTGCTCCAGAAATCGTGCTGGCCCTGTGCAAGACCGAAGCCGGCGGCAAGCCGCTGAACAAGGCCGACTGGCTCGCACGCGTCGAACACGCCGCCGGCGAAGGCGAGCGCGTTCTGGCGCTGGCCTGGTGCGAGATGCCGGCCGGCACCACCACATTGAACACCGCAGACATCTCGCCGCGGTTCGAACTGCTGGGCATGGTCGGCCTCATCGACCCGCCACGCGAGGAAGCGATCGCCGCCGTCGCAGAATGTCAGCAGGCCGGCATACGCGTAAAGATGATCACGGGCGATCACGCCGCCACCGCCACGGCCATCGGCCGTCAGTTGGGACTCGATACGAATCACCCGCTGACGGGCGAAATCATCGACACCTTGAGTGACGAGGAACTGAGAAAGCGGGTGCAGGAAACAGACGTGATTGCACGGGCCAGCCCCGAGCACAAATTACGCCTGGTCGCCGTCCTGCAGAAAGCGGGGCATCTGGTCGCCATGACAGGTGACGGCGTCAACGACGCCCCTGCCCTCAAAGCGGCCAACATCGGGGTTGCCATGGGCCAAAAAGGCACCGACGCCGCGCGCGAGGCTTCCGACCTCGTGCTCACCGACGACAATTTCGCCTCTATTGCTCGCGCCGTGCGCGAGGGCCGCGTCGTCTTCGACAACATCAAGAAAGCGCTGCTCTTCATGTTACCTACCAACGGTGGTGAAGCCGGTGTAATCCTGACCGCCATCTTTGCCGGCCTCGCCCTGCCGGTCACGGCCGGCCAGATCCTGTGGGTCAACATGGTCACCGCCGTCACGCTGGCACTCGCCATCGCCTTTGAGCCGGGCGAGCAAGGCGTCATGAGCAGACCGCCGCGCCCACCGGAAGAACCTCTCATCACCGGCGTCCTGCTTGCCCGTATCCTTTATGTCAGCCTGCTGATGGTCGCCGTCACATTCACGGCATTTCAGTGGGAACTGTCGCAGGGTAGCAGTATCGAAACCGCCCGTACCTCGGCGGTCAACATGCTGGTTTTCAGTGAACTGGTATATCTGTTCAATATCCGGCACTTCACCGCTTCGGCACTCAACCTGGAAGCGCTCACCGGCAATCGTACCGCCTTGCTGGTGTCAGCCATTCTAATTGTGTTGCAACTGCTGTATACATACTCCGCGCCGCTGCAACACCTGTTCCAGAGCGTACCGTTGGGAGGCATGTCCTGGAGCATCATCATCGGCCTGGGACTACTGCTGTTTCTTGCCATCGAGCTGGAAAAAAGCGTCTGGCGACGCTTCGGCATTTATCACATGTAAACAGGATATTGTAGCTGCTGGATGCTTAAAGAATCGTTTTGGCGGGTTGATTGCTGACAGTAACTGGCGGAGAGGGAGGGATTCGAACCCTCGATACGCTTGCACGTATGCCTGATTTC
>JADHED010000771.1_pt1 | contig 32840 bp, 20 predicted proteins | sample 8952041 | NCBI WGS metagenome assembly JADHED01 (sample SAMN16124423, study PRJNA663239) | bioreactor sludge metagenome | isolation source: sludge (control) | place: India:Bengaluru | collected 2018-09-08
TGGTGGGCGAGACCTACTACTGCAGCTTCCGGGCGAACGCGGGTTTCGCTGGCAATGCCCAGTATCCGCAAATCTGGTTGGCCAATGACAAGGTGGGCATGTTCTTCACCACCGATGACCGCCAATTGCATCCGGGTGATCCGAATCCCGCACCGCCTAACTATGCGCACATACTCTACCCGCAGGTCCTTGCGGACACGGTGGGCTGGACCTTGGTGAGCGGCAGCTTTGTGGCGGACAGTGCCTACCAGTACGTGATGATCGGGCAGTTCTTCAGCAATGCCTTGACGGATACGCTGCACTTTTCTCCAGAGGGCGTTCCTTGGTACTGGTTGCCGCGCGCCTACACCTTGGTGGATGCGGTCTGCGTTTCACCAAGCCCGGAGGGTTGCGACATGGGGCTGGGCATTGTGGAGGGCCACGATATAGGTGCCGCACTTTTCCCGAACCCGGCGCACCACGAATTGGTGGTGGTCCGGGCGGATGGTGCCCAAGCTGCGGTGTACGACGCAGTAGGCCGGGAAGTGTGGCATGGACGGATCATCGGCGACAGGTGGGCCTTGGATGTGGGCAGATGGCCGCGTGGTGTGTACGTACTGCACATGGCGCGGGGAACGAGGGTGGATACGTTCAAGTTCGTTTTGATCAATCAGTAGAACACCGTTCCGGTCTTTTCAACGTCAACAAACACAACTCGACATGAGAACGAACAGGATCTTTCAGTGCCTCCTTTACCCCCCCGCAGGGTCTGTCCGCGCATTTGGCGGACGACCCTGCGCTCGAAGTCATGATCTTTGATAGCGAAGAATGGTTCCTCTCTTACCGCGCCTACTACAAGATGTAACCAATAAGCAACAAGGATCCGATCCGCCAAGGCGTAGAGACGAGTTCATTTAGAGAACCAACGCAACCCACGAACAAATGCAGCCATCATCCCCACGCGGCAGGGCGTGTGCCGAAGCACAGTAGGCAGCGCCCACCGGCCCCCGACCGGGTTACTTTCGGGATGCCTTGACGGAAACCGCGACGAACGAAGGCATCATCTATAGCGGAAGAAGGCCGGGCCTGCTACTCGGTCGACATGAACTTGAAGAAACGATGCTTCCCACAACGATGAACAACAGGCGGCCCGGTGCAGGGCTTGGCTTTGTGCTGGGCTGCCTGCTGTTCGTTGCCGCCTTCTGTTGCGAAGCGCAGGGTAACCTCGTGCCCAACCACTCTTTCGAGGAACGTGATACCTGCCTTGAAGTGAACATGGCGTACCCCTTGGGAACAGGCCCCCTTGGCTGGTTCTCGGCGGGTGGCACAGGGGATTACTTCCTGAGTTGCCTGCCTTATGGTGCGTTCAATGGGGTACCCCTCAGTTCTTGGGCTTTCCAATATCCACAGGATGGAGAGAACTTCGTGGGGGTCGCGACCTATAGTCAGAGCAACGGGTATCGGGAGTACTTCATGGTGGAGTTGACCGAGCCGTTGGTGCAAGGGCAGACGTACTATGCCAGTTTCTACGCGAACCCCACATGGGGTGGGAGTGAGCTCTATCCCCAAACATGGTTGGCATCGAGCCATGTGGGCATGCTCTTCACCATGCAGCCCCGCCCGTGGTACTCAGGCGATCCATTGCCCGTACCGCCAAGCAATTTCGCGCATGTGTATCATCCTTGGATCATCGCCGATACGGTGGGCTGGACGCTGGTGAGCGGCAGCTTCGTGGCGGATAGTGCCTACCGATATCTGATGATCGGCAACCACTTCGACAACACAATCACCGACACACTCCACTTTGGCAACTATCCATGGAACCCAGCAGCACATACGTTGATCGACAACGTGTGCGTGTCTCCGAACCCGGATGGTTGCCCTTTGGCGCTTGGGCTTCCTGAACCGGTGTTGGGCGGTGTGGTGCTTTTTCCAAATCCAGCGGTCGGCGAAGTGTACATGAATGGCCTGTCGCCGGGTACACGGGTGGCGATCCACGACGCCTTGGGTCGGTCGTTATGGACAGGGAATGCAGTAGCTGGAACATGGCATATGGATGTGAGCGCGTGGGCGCGTGGCGCTTATGTGTTAGGTGTGGAGCAAGGTGGGAAGCAACGTTCGCTCAAGTTCATGTTGGCCGAATAGCATCGGCCGGTCTTGTCGGTAACAACAAACACGAAGAACAATGAGAGCGAAGAATTTTCTACGGTCATCCATGATGGCCGGATGCATGCTGGTCCTTGCGGCCGGGCATGCGCAGGTAACAACGCCAGCGAACCAACCATTGAACCCCGGCGACTTCGTCGGCTGGGACAACACGGTAACGAACGATCCGTTGGAGATCCGCCACAACGCGAACCAGCCGATCCAGTGGTACACGAACAACGTGCATCGGATGGTGCTCACGCCCACGCTGGTGAACCAGAACTGGGCGTGGTACCAGCAGAACAATTTGAACTTGAGCGGCCACCTTGGCATCGGCAACCCTGTGCCCCAGCGTCCACTCACCTATCTGCACCTGAACTCGGCGAGCCTGACGGGGATCACCGTGGGCTACCGGCCATGGATGCGGGTGGGGGTGTTCAGCACACAGGGCTCGGATGGGCTGTACGCTGGCATGCGCTCGCGCAGTGGCCAGACGCAGGGCGTGGTGAACTGGTCCGATGACACAGGTGCCGATCCGCTGAGCTTCGTGTTCACCAGCACGCCGGACAATACGAGCGTGGCCAACACGCTTGACGGTTTGGAGATCGCCCGGATGGTGGCTGCCCCGAACGGCAATGAGGGCTACATGGGTGTGGGTGATTTCTTCACCGCCGGTGCGGTGCCCACCGAGCGGTTCCATGTGCTGAATGGTCGCGTCAGGGTAGAGGGGCTACCCAATGACACGGAACACAGCGGAGCATACAAGGTGATGGTGGTGGATGACGCACCGGCGCCCAGCGCCGAGCGCGGAGTGGTGAAGTGGCGTACCCCATCTGCCCTATGGGCTACCGACTGCCGCTGGCGCATGAACACCGGGGTCAACAACCATCTTTCGACTGCATTCGGAGCGGCGGATCCCAACTGCCCTGACGCTGTGGATGCGGTAGCGATCGGTTTGGATCTGTCCGGCATTCCAGCACCCAACGGAAAATTGACCGTGCTGACCAACAACCGCAAATATGGGATCGATGTGGCGCAGGTCACATCGACGTCAACGGGCAGCGGGATCAATGTGGTGGTGAACGGCCCATTCAACACCCCTCGTGGCATCGAGGTCGAGTCGAGGAAAGGTGCGGTCGCCAATGCGGACAATCGTGGTGTGTTCGCTACCGCGATCAGTACTGGTGCTGCAGGCGAGGACTTCAACTTCGGTGTTTTTGGAGTGGCCCAAGGGCCTGTGAAACGGTCGCGCGGCGTGCATGGGGAAAGCAGCGGTGCCACGTACTTCGGTATAGGTGGCGAATTCATCAGCAACGATGATTCAGAGTATGCCGCTGGTGCAGAAGGCTATGTGACCGGAGGGCAGTTCACGGCTGACGGACTTTGGGGCTACTCGGTATCGAACGCGGACGTGAGTTCAGGCGTTCGTGGTTTGGTCGCGACACCATCACCATCGGGCGCGAACAAGCGGTACAATGGTGTCATGGGGGTTTCCTTGGTCACACCAGCAGCAACACAGCGTGCTTGTGGGGTGTATGGCGATGCCCCGACCGTCACCGATAGCTGGGCCATTTATTCCAATGGGAGCCAGTTCAGCACCACCACTGGCACATGGTCCACCTCGGATGCCTCGTTGAAGCTGAACATCCGACCGGTGGAGAACGCCATGGATGTGCTCATGCGGATGGATCCCAAGACGTACGCCTTCGATACGGAGGGGTTCCCGCACCTGAATCTTGCCACCGAGGATCAGATCGGGTTCATTGCTCAAGACTTGGAGCAGGTGATCCCGAGCATGGTCCGCGATGTCTACATCCCTGCCGAACTGGACTCTGCCGGTCAGGTGGTCCATGCTTCGATGACCATAAAGGCAGTGAATACCGAGGGCATCACGCCACTTATAGTGGCGGCGATGAAGGAGCAGAACGCAGTGATCGAGGAATTGCGCGCCCAGCTTTCGGAACTGCGCGAACAAGTGGCCGCCTGCTGCGCCAACCCCGACGGCAACCGCGCCCTGCAACAACCAACTGGCGCAGTTGAGGAGTTGCCCGGCACAATGCCCGCCGCCACTGACGGTCTGCTCCGCATCGTGCCCAACCCCTTCAGCGAGCCACCCACGGTACACTACACTTTGGAGCGCGGTGGCCGCGCCCAACTGATGGTACACGGCGGTGATGGCCGCGGCCTGCGTGTGCTGCACGAGGCCACCATGGAGCCGGGCAACTACCAACTGGTTTGGGACACCAACGCCCTCGCCCCCGGCATGTACTACGTTACGCTGCTGCTGGATGGGCAGCCCGTGGTGGAGAAGGCGGTGAAGGTGGCGCGGTAGTCCTTGCGAGGTATTCAGTAGCGGCCCCGGGGACGAAAGCTCCGGGCCGCTGCGTTATCCATGATCGCCGGAAGCTCCGCATCTTCACGCCATCATCCGCATGCCCCGCGCCATCGTAGCCGTCACCAACGACCTCTGCACCGACAACCGCGTACACCGCACCTGCACCGTGTTGCAGGAGTTGGGCTATGAGGTACTGCTCGTGGGCCGTGCGCTGCCGGGTTCGCTTCCGTTGGATCGGCCTTATGCCACCAAGCGCATGCGGTTGCTCTTCCGCAGGGGGGCGCTCTTCTATGCGGAGTACAACGTACGGCTGTTCCTGCTGCTGCTCTTCGCGCGGTGCGGACTGGTGGTGGCGAACGATCTGGATACGCTGCCGGCCTCGTTCGTGGCGGCGCGTATGCGGGGGAAGCAACTGGTGTACGACAGCCACGAGTTCTACACCGAAGTGCCCGAACTGGTGGGGCGCCCTGCGGTGCGGCGGGTGTGGCTCGCCATCGAACGGTGGATCTTCCCGAAGCTGCGACACGTCATCACGGTGAACGACAGCATCGCCAACGCATACGCCGAACGGTACGGAAAGCGGCCTGCCGTGGTCCGCAATATCCCCATGCCGCGCGAGTTGGGACCATTGCCAACGCGCCGGGAACTGGACCTTCCCGGGGATCGTTTCATCCTGATCCTGCAAGGAAGCGGCATCAACGTGCAGCGCGGGGCCGAGGAGGCGGTGGAAGCCATGCGCGAACTGCCCGGCTGTCTGCTGCTGCTCGTGGGCGGTGGCGATGCGTGGCCCGTGCTGGAACGCATGGTGAAGGACCTTGCCCTGGACGACCGCGTACGCATGCTGCCGCGCATGCCCTACGAACGCATGATGCAGTACACGCGCAATGCGGACCTGGGTCTTTCGTTGGACAAGGACACCAACCTGAACTACCGCTTCAGCCTGCCCAACAAGCTGTTCGACTATTTCCGCGCGTCCATCCCAGCGCTGGTGACGGACCTGCCCGAGGTGGCGGGCATCGTGCGGAAGTACGATGCGGGTATCGTGCTGCCGCATGCACACCCCGATGCCATCGCCCATGCGGTGCGCGCGCTTATGGCCGATGCTCCGCGCCGGGAGGCCCTTCGGCGGAATGCTATTTTCGCGGCCGCTTCGCTGGACGGTTCCCGCGAACAGGACGCGCTGAAGGCCGTTCTCCAAGGGCTTGGTTGAGCAACACCTCCATATCATCAGCTTCGATGTACCGGCACCGCCGGACTACGGTGGCGTGATCGATGTGTACTACAAGGCCAAGGCGCTGGCCGAGGCGGGGGCCAAGGTGCACCTGCATTGTTTCGAGTACGGGCGCGGCCGGGGGAAGGAGCTGGAACGGTTCTGCGCATCGGTGCATTACTATCCCCGCCACACCGGCAAGCACCAACTGTTACACGCCTTGCCCTATGTGGTGGTGAGCCGCCGGAGCGAGGCGCTCATGGGCCGGCTGTTGAAGGATGCGCATCCCATCCTCTTCGAAGGCCTGCATAGCTGTTACCACCTGGGTGATCCGCGGCTGCAAGGGCGCAGGCGGTTGGTACGCGCCCACAACGTGGAGCACGACTATTACACGGCGTTGGCCAAGGCGGAGGGTAATGCCTTCCGCCGCACCTACTTCTTGAACGAGGCCCGCAAGCTCCTGCGTTTCGAGCCGGTGCTGTGCGAAGCGGACCACATCCTCGCGATCAGCCCCAAGGACCAGGCCTACTTCGACGGGCATTTCAAACACGTGTCGCACATTCCGGCCTTCCATGCCTGCGATAGGGTGGAGGTGGCCGATGGCCTGGGTGATTTCGCCTTCTACCACGGTGCGCTGGGTGTGCCGGAGAACGACATGGCGGCGCTGTTCCTCGTGCAGAAGGTGTTCAAGGGAGCGCCGGTGAAGCTGGTGATCGCCGGCAGCAACGCCAGTCGGGCGTTGAAGCGCGCGGTGGCCTTGGCGCCGAACGTGGAGCTGCGCGAGGGGCTCACGACAACGGAGATCCAGGACCTGGTGCGCGCGGCCCAGGTGAATGTGCTGCCCACCTTCCAAGCCACGGGCATCAAACTCAAGCTGCTCCTCTGCCTGTACACCGGCCGCCATGTGGTGTGCAACACGCCCATGGTGGAAGGCACCGGGCTGGCCGAGCTCTGCCATGTGCACGATCGCGCAGAAGCCATGCGCACGAGCATCCTGGCCTGCATGGGCACACCGGCGAACGGGCAGGCCATCGAGAAGCGCGTGGAAGTGCTGGAGGAGCGGTTCAGCAACCGGCGCAACGCGGAACGGATCCTGCGGCTGCTATGACCCCTGCCGCCTTTCGAGGCCCGATGGGCCGTGGACTAGGCTTGCGCCGCCGCGCTTAACTCCAGCAGCTTCGAGTCCTCGCAACGCACCACGCGCGTGTTGAATTTCTTCATGTGCGTGTAGTCGTGCGTGGCCATGATCACGCTACGCCCCGTGTGGCTGATCTCGAACAGCAGGTCCAGGATCTCGCCGGTGGTCTCGGGGTCCAGGTTGCCGGTGGGTTCGTCGGCAAGGATCAGCTCAGGGTCGTTCAAGAGCGCCCGGGCGATGCTCACGCGTTGCTGTTCGCCGCCGCTCAGCTCGTGCGGCATCTTGTAGCCCTTGGTGCTGAGCCCCACCTTCTCCAGCACTTGCTGCACCCGCTCGTCCATGCGCTTGGTGTCCGTCCAGCCGGTGGCTTTCAGCACGAAGAGCAGGTTCTCGTTCACACTACGGTCCGTGAGCAGTTGGAAGTCCTGGAACACGATGCCGATCTTCCGGCGCAGGAACGGGATCTGCGACCGTTTCAGCTTGCGCAGGTCGAAGCCGCAGCAATGGCCCTCGCCCTCATGCAGCGGAAGGTCGCCGTACAGGGTGCGCAACAAGCTGCTCTTGCCGGTGCCGGTACGTCCCACCAGGTACAGGAACTCGCCTTTGTACACGGTGAAGTCCACATTGTTCAGGATCAGGTTCTCGCGCTGAAAGATCCGAACGCCGTGAAGCAGGATGATGGGTGAGCCTTCCATTCGATGGATTTCTGATGGCCGATCGTCGATCCCTGATCGCTGGTGGGCTGGTCGTACCCCAGCGGGGCAGGGATCGGCAATGGGAAATGAGCGATGGGAAATTCCGGAACGAAGGTTGCCGTTATCCTTCAGGATGGATGGACCGATCGGAGGATCACGTGAACACGCGCGCGTGGATAAGTGCGACGCATTCCCGCCGATCGCCCCTCTGGCTCCCAAGAACTTTGATCCCAGATGAACATCATATCCCCCGCCCTGCGTAGGGTGCCGCTGGGCTTGGCTGCGCTGCTGCTGGCCACGGGTTCGCTGGCCCAGCGACCCGCCCATTACGAGCATCGTGGCGCCGACCTGGCGCATGCCCTTGAACTGTTCGACAAGGCGAAGTACGGCGCTGCCCAATACGAGTTCGAACGCGTGGTGGAGCGGGTCACGGACGATCACGCCCCCGAACGGGTGGAGGCCGAATATTACAGCGCCCTTTGTGCCGTGCGCCTCTTCCACAATGATGCCGGTTACCGCCTGCACGCCTTCATGCAGGACCATCCCGACGACCTGCATGTGGGAACCGTGAAGCTGGAACTCTTCAAGCACACCTTCGCCCAGAAGAAATGGAAGGAATCGCTGTCGTGGAGCGAGAAGGTGGATCGTTTCGCCCTTTCGCCCAGCGAGTTGGAGGAGTACCGGTTCAAGCGGGGTTACGCTTTCTTCCAGACCGGCGACCCCGATAAGGCCATCGTGGAGTTCACCGAGGTGCAGAACGGAACCGGGCCCTACGCCGTGCCGGCCACCTACTATGCCTCGCATATCCACTACGAACGGGGCAACCATGGCACCGCGCTCGCCGGGTTCCAGAAGCTCCAGAACGATGAAGGGTTCGGTAAGGTGGTGCCCATCTATATCGCCGAGATCCTTTTCCTGCAGGGGAAGTATGATGAGCTGAACACCTACGTGCAGCCCTTGCTGAACGACCCGCAAGGGGTGAAGCGCGAGAACGAGATCAATCGGTTGGCCGGGGAGGCCAACTACCGGTCCGGGAACTACCAACAAGCCTTGCCGTACCTGGAGAAGAGCGCCAAGCGCGCTGGGCTGGCCCGCGAGGATCGCTACATCCTGGGCTATACCTACATGATGGTGGAGGACCGGCGTAAGGCCCTCGAGCAATTCAACCTGGTGGCCAATGGCAACGACAGTCTGGCCCAGCTCGCCACCTACCACATGGCCGATTGCTACCTGAAGCTCGGCGAGAAGAACCACGCACGCACCGCCTTCAAGAAGGCGTACGATATCGCCAAGGATCCGAAGGTGACCGAAGATGCCCTCTTCAACTATGCCAAGCTGGCCTACGACCTGAGCCTGGACCCCTATCACGAAGCCATCAACGCGCTCAAGAACTACCTCAAGACCTACCCGAACACGCCCCGGCGGAACGAGGCTTATGAGTTCCTGCTGAACGTGTACCTGAAGACCAAGAACTATGAGGCCGCGCTGGCCTCCCTGGACGAGATCAAGGATAAGGACCTGCGGTTGCAGGAGGCCTACCAGAAGCTCGCCTTCGACCGCGGGGTGGAGCTCTATGAAGGCCGGAAGTACAGGGATGCCGCGCTGTTCTTCGAGAAAGCGTTGAAGTATCCGGTGCAGCAGGGCGTGAACGCGAAGGCGCACTTCTGGATGGCCGAATCCTATTACGGCCAGGGGGACTACCCGGCAGCACTGCGCAAGTACGACGACCTGCGGAACTCCCCTGGGGCCTACGCCACCGAACTCTATGAGCAGGCGGGTTATGGCATGGGCTATACCTATTTCAAGATGAAGCAGTATGGCGAGGCGGCCACCGCGTTCCGGCGTTTCGTCGCCGCCGAGAAGCGCGCCACCATCCAGCGGACCGATGCCATGGTGCGCGTGGGCGACTGCTGCTTCGTGACCAAGGAGAACGCCCAGGCCGTGAAGTGGTACGATGATGCCGTGAAGGCGGGCACCGACGACCGCGATTATACCCTGTATCAGAAGGGCGTTTGCCAAGGACTGGACCGTCAGTTCAACGAGAAGATCGCCACGCTCAAGAACCTGCTCAGCGCCCAACCCGATTCGCGCTACGCCGCCGATGCCCGCTTTCAGCTGGGCGAAACGTACGTGGCAACGGATAACGATGATGCCGCCTTGGGGTACTACGACCAGGTGATCCGCCAGCATCCCAATAGCCCCCATGTGCGCACGAGCATGTTGCAGGTCGCCGAGATCCAGAAACGCAAGGGGAACACCGCACAAGCCATTGAACAGCTGAAGGCCGCCATTGCGAAGTACCCGACCGTGGACGGGTCGCGAGAGGCACTGACCGCATTGGAGAACATCTACGTGGAACAGGGCCGGGTGGCCGAGTACGAAGCCTACGTGCGCACCCTCAGCTTCGTGGATCCCGCCACCCTGGATCTGGATGAGAAGTACTACCGCAGTGCGGAAGCCCTCTACCTCGATGGCAAATGCCCCCAGGCCATCGGAGCGTTCGGGGATTATCTGAACAAGTATCCGAAAGGTGCCTTTGCCTTGAACGCGCGCTTCTACCGCGGCGACTGCCTCTATCGTGATGGCAAGTACGACCAGGCGTTCCCCGATCTGGAGGCCACCATTCATGCCGGGGCGGCGCAATTCATGGAAAGCGCATTGTACGGCGCCAGCGACATCCTTTTCCGCGAAGGACGCTGGGAAGGTGCGCTCGAGCACTTCACCGCCCTGGAACCCATCGCGAGCTTCCCGCAGAACCGCCTGGCCGCACAGGTGGGGCAGATGCGCTGCCTGAAGGAACTGGGCCGCTCCGCCGATGCCGCCAAAGCCGCCGCCAAGGTGACCGCCAACTCGGACGCCTCCGCCGACCTGAGGTCCGAGGCCGGGATCGCCGTGGCCAAGGACCTGTTGGACCGGAACGACCTCGACGGCGCGTTCACCAAATTCAAGGCCGTGGCCAATGGAAGCACCAACGCATTGGGGGCCGAAGCGAAGTACGACATGGCCTACGTGCGCTATCTCCAGAACAAGTTCACCGAAACGGAGAAGGAGGTGTTCGACCTGGTGAAGAAGTATCCCGCATACGACCATTGGAAGGCGAAGGCCTTCATCCTCTTGGCGGACGCTTATGTGAAGCTGGATGACCGGTTCCAGGCCAAAGCCGCCCTTCAAGGGGTCATCGACAACAGCAACGACCCGGATCTCGTGGCACAGGCACGCGACCGACTGGCCACCATCAACGCGGAAGAAACACGGCAGACCACGCCTGCCCCGCAGCAAGAACTCCTGGTCCCCATGCCCGGCACCGATAACACCGACGAAGAATGAGCCTGCTACCATTTCGTGCGACCCTGCTGGTCGTACTGTTCACCGGTGCCACAGCCGCTTTGGGGCAGGGCGGAGAGTATGTGATCCAAGGGATCTTCAACCCGACCATTGCCGATGCCCAGAAAAAGGACCTGCGCCCCGAGCCGATCGATACCATTTTGCCGGAACGGCCGGTGCGTTTCGACTTGATCGCCGCGAAGGCCGTGATCCCTGCCAAAGTGGATAGCCTGGCGGCGGCTTCGTTGAACGTGAGACAGGCCCAGCAGAAGCTCTACAAGGGATTCGTGAAAGCAGGCTTCGGACTGTACACCACGCCGCTCGGCGAGCTCTACTACGACCAAGGCCGTTCACGCGACAATGCCTGGGGGATCCACCTCAAGCACCTGAGCAGTGCCGGGGGCTTGGATGATGTAGGCCCCAGCCGCTACAGCTACAACAACGTGGATGCCCACTATGCCCAGTTCCTGCGCAACCATGAGGTGGGCGGCCGTTTGATGTACGACCGGCGGCGGGTGAGCTACTACGGATTCGATGCCACGGATAGTGTGCTCGCCCTTCAGGACCTCCAGGCCGCGGCGGACGATGACCGCAAGCAGTTCTACAACGACATCGGCTTCGCCGCCCGCATCCGCAGCCTGTACAAGGACAGCACCCTCGTGGCGCATGATGTGGGCCTGGAGGTGCACGCCTACAGCAACCTCAGTGGTAGCCGCGAGACCAACATGCGCCTGACCGCCGATCTGAGCAAGGCCGAGCAGGGCGACCGCCTTGGCCTGGGGCTGCTCATCGATAACAATGCCTACCGCGGCGAACTGCGCAATGGCCTCTTCGGCGAGGTGCGGAGCGCCAGCCTGGGCGACCACCGCACCAACGGAACCCTCGTCGGCCTGAAACCCTCCATCACCCGCCAAGGGGACAAGTACATGGTGCGGATCGGCGCGGGCCTGTACATCGATGCACAGGGCAAGACCTCCTTCCACTTCTTCCCGCAGGCCTACGCCAGCTACAGCTTGTTCGATGATATCCTCGTACCCTATGTCGGCATCGATGGCGAACGCCGGCGGAACAGCTTCCGCAGCCTCACCCGCGAGAACCCGTGGCTCATCGCCCGACCCGCCCTGGCCAACAGCAGCCTGCTGTACGACGCCTATGCCGGGCTTCGGGGCAGCTTCAGCAGCCGGGTGGGCTTCGATGTGCGGGCGAGCATTTCCGCCATGGAGGATAGGCCCCTGTTCCTGGCCGCGCCCAACGGACCCTTCGGGGCGCAAATGGCCGTGGTGTACGACCGGGTGAAACAGTTCAACCTGAGCGGCGAACTGAATTACCGCATGGACGAGACCGTTCGCTTCCATGGCCGGATCGATATCACCAACTACACCACCGAAGACCAGCTCGAGCCGTGGAACCTACCGCCCTACCAACTGGCGCTGGGGGCCACCTATAGCATGCAGGGCAAGCTGATCGCCAAGCTGGAAGCGCAGTTCCTCGGCCAGCGCAAAGCCGGCTACTACCTGGACCCCAGCGACCCCAGCCTGACCGTTCCCGTGTCCCCGATCACCAAGGACCTCGATGGCTACCTGGATCTCCATCTGGGTCTGGAATACCGCTATACCAAGCGGTTAAGCCTGTTCCTGGAAATGAGCAACCTGAGCGCCAGCAAGTACGAACGCTGGTACCACTACCCGGTGCAGCGTGGCTTGCTTTTGGGCGGGGCCACATACTCGTTCTGAACAGGGGGGCGGGGGCCTTTGAACCCCGTTGGTGGTTTACATCAAAGGAGGCGGAACGGCAAGTTCCAAGCGCCTGATAATTATCAACAAGCGCGCCGCTATTGTTGGGAAAACGCACTGAAGGACAGGGGCTTTCGTGGTATCTTCGCGAACCTTACGAAATGGGGCGCAGGTGCCCAGTGGAACCATGTCTGAGACAGCAGTTGAAATGAGCGAGCAGAAGAAAGCGGCGGCGAGCTATTCGGCCGACAGCATCCAGGTGCTGGAGGGCCTCGAAGCGGTGCGGAAGCGCCCGGCCATGTATATCGGCGATGTGGGCTTGAAAGGCCTGCACCATCTGGTGTACGAAGTGGTCGACAACTCCATCGATGAAGCCCTGGCGGGCCATTGCGACACCGTGGAGGTGAGCATCACGCCAACCAACGGTATCCGGGTGAAGGACAATGGCCGCGGGATCCCCGTGGACATGCACGCCAAGGAGGGGCGTAGTGCCTTGGAAGTGGTGATGACCGTACTGCACGCCGGTGGCAAGTTCGACAAGGACAGCTACAAGGTCTCCGGTGGTCTACACGGGGTGGGCGTGAGCTGCGTGAACGCCTTGAGCACCCTGCTGCGGGCCGAGGTGCATCGCGGTGGTAAGAAGTACGAGCAGGAGTACAGCGAGGGCAAACCCCTGTTCGCCGTGCGCGAGATCGGTACCACCGACTACCGTGGAACCATCGTCACCTTCCAGCCGGACCTCAGCATCTTCCTGTCAGGCGAGTATAATTTCGAAACGCTGGCCACCCGTCTGCGCGAACTGGCCTACCTGAACAAGGGGATCAAGCTTTCCCTCACCGACGAACGCCGGACCAATGAGGACGGCAGCTTCGTGAGTGAGACGTTCTTCAGCGAACAAGGACTGCCCGAATTCGTGAAATACCTCGATGGTACCCGCTTGCCGTTGATCCAGGACGTGATCCACATGGAAGGGGAGAAGCAAGGCATCCCCGTGGAGATCGCCATGGTGTACAACGATTCGTACTCGGAGAACATCCACTCGTATGTGAACAACATCAACACGCACGAAGGAGGTACACACCTGGCCGGCTTCCGCATGGGCCTCACCCGTACCCTGAAGAAGTATGCCGATGCCAGTGGTGCCACCCAGAAACTGAAGTTCGAGATCGCCGGTGATGACTTCCGCGAGGGACTCACCGCCGTGATCAGCGTGAAGGTGCAAGAACCCCAGTTCGAGGGGCAGACCAAGACCAAACTCGGGAACAACGAGGTGAGCGGTGCCGTGAACATCGCCGTGGCCGAGATGCTCGAGAACTACCTCGAAGAACATCCGAAGGACGCCAAGCAGATCGTGGACAAGGTGATCCTCGCGGCACAGGCCCGACACGCCGCCCGGAAGGCCCGTGAGATGGTGCAGCGTAAGGGCGCCTTCAGCGGTGGGGGCCTACCCGGCAAATTGGCCGACTGCCAGAGCAAGGACGCCAGTGCCAGCGAACTCTTCATGGTGGAAGGAGATTCCGCCGGCGGAACGGCCAAACAAGGGCGCAACCGTGAGTTCCAGGCCATCCTGCCACTACGAGGGAAGATCCTCAACGTGGAGAAGGCCATGCAGCACAAGATCCTCGACAACGAGGAGATCCGCAACATCTACACCGCCCTGGGGGTGACCATCGGTACCGAGGACGATAGCAAGGCCCTCAACCTCTCCAAGCTGCGCTATCACAAGGTCATCATCATGTGCGATGCCGATGTGGACGGTAGCCACATCCAGACGCTGATCATGACCTTCTTCTTCCGGCACATGCAGCAGCTGATCGAGAACGGCTACCTCTATATCGCCACCCCGCCGCTCTACATGGTGAAGAAGGGCAAGGAGCAGGTGTACTGCTGGAACGAGGCCGAGCGCGATGCCACCATCGAACGCATGAAGGGGGCGAGCAAGGATGCCAGCATCAATGTGCAGCGATACAAGGGTCTCGGTGAGATGAACGCCGAACAACTCTGGGAGACCACGATGGACCCCAGCCGCCGCACCCTGCGCCAGGTGACCATCGAGAACGGTGCCGAAGCCGACCGCATCTTCAGCATGCTGATGGGCGACGAGGTGCCCCCGCGCCGCGAGTTCATCGAGAAGAACGCGGTGTACGCGAAGCTGGACGTGTGAGCAGCGCTGAACAGCTCAGTGAAAGCCTCGGGAATTCCGGGGCTTTTACGTTGGAAAGAGGATGTCACAGTTCGTGATATCCTCCGAATGCCTTACTCAGCGTGTCTTTCAGCGTGCTTTGCCGTTCCTCACCCCGATGATCTCCGCCGCGATGCTCACCGCGATCTCCTCCGGTGTGCGGCTGTGGATGGGCAGGCCGATCGGCGCGTGAACACGGGCAAGTTCTTCCTCGGTGTACCCATCCGACCGCATCGCCTCGAACATCACCCGCACCTTTTCCGCACTGCCCAGCATGCCGAGGTATTTGTATGAGTTGCGGATCAATTGGCGTAGCACGATGTCGTCCGTTCGATAGCCCACGGAGGCCAGAACCACGTACAGGTCAGGGTCAGAAGGAAGGTGAGCGGCCATGTCCGCATAGTCCATCAGTCTTTTTTCGTGTGCCCAGGTGTTGGCCTCCCAGGTGTTCAGTCCTTGTCGATCATCGAATACCGTGATGTGGAAGCCGAGCATCTCCATCTGCCGGGAGAGCGCGAGGGAAACGTGGCCCGCGCCGACAATGGCGATGCGAAGCTGCGTCCCCAAGGTCTCGTAGAAACACCATTCCGCATCAGGCAATGCACCCCGTTCACCTGCCGGAACGATGCGGATACCCCGCGCACTGTACTCCAGCTCGCACGGCTGGATCCGGTCATCGAAGGCAGCGAGGATCGCGGCCACCAACAGATCCGCTTCCTGGCCATGGAGGAGAAAGCCGGCGACCGTCTGTTCCCCCGAACAGATCATGCCGGAACGGTCCTTCCCTAGATCGGCTTGGTGCACTTGCCTTTTCAGGTAGGGGAAGGCTTGCATTTTTCCCATCAGGTCGGTGGTGAGGTCCACCAACTTCTTCTCCATGATGCCTCCGCCGATGCTCCCGAAAAGCGCGCTGTTCGGGGCAATGCACATCTTGAAGCCCGCACGCCCCGGACTGCTTCCGATGCTCTCCACCACGCACAACAGGGCCAAGGGACCGCCGTTCTGCAGCTGCGTCTGCACCTTCAGCCAGAAGTCGCGTTGGTTGTTCACGGTCGCCCTGTTCAAAGTGCGGTGCTCACGACCGCTGGTACGAAGGAACGGAAACGCGCATCTTCGTGGGTATGTCCACCGAGGTGTCGTTCGCCATCAAACTCGCGCACAGCTCCATGCTGTGGCCTGCCTTGCTGGTTTGCGCATTGCTCCTCGGCTTGCTCCTCTGGTTCCGTCGGTTGGCGACAACACTGACGACGGAGTTACAGGCGGAGAACCTCTCCGAAGCCACACGCTTCGATCTGGAGGAAGCACGCTCCACGGCCATCGCCACGCGACAAGCGTGTAAGTTCTTCTTCCTCGCACTACTCCTGGGCTATCTTACCTACGTCGCGGTGGAAGGCACGCCGATGTACGGCTACGTGATGGAGTGGCTCAACCTGGCCGTGCGCTGGACGCATGTGATCGCCGGGATCATGTGGATCGGCGCCTCGTTCTACTTCATCTTTTTGGAGAACAATCTGAACCGCACGCACGGCCTGCGCGATGAACTGGCCGGGAACCTCTGGGCGATCCACGGCGGCGGTTTTTACTACCTGGAGAAATACAAGGTCGCTCCGAAGGTGATCCCGCACGACCTGCACTGGTTCAAGTACGAGGCCTACTTCACTTGGCTCAGCGGGTTCGCGCTGCTCTTCCTCGTGTACTATGCCGATGCCCGCTCGTTCCTGATCGATCCCACCGTGGCGGACATTTCCACTCCTGCAGCCATCGGCATCGGTGTGGGTTCGTTGGTGCTCGGTTACGTGATCTACGACATCCTGTGCCGCTCGAAGCTGATCCTGAACCAAGGCCGTTTCGCGCTGGTGGGCACAGTGATCATGGCCGTGATCTGCTACGCGCTCACACACCTGCTCAGCGGCCGCGCGGCCTTCATCCATGTGGGTGCGGTGATCGGGACGATCATGGTGGGCAACGTGTTCTTCACCATCATCCCCAGCCAGAAAGCCCTGGTGCGCGCGGCCAAGACCGGGCAGCCATTGGATGCATCGCTCGGCAAGAAGGCGGGCCAGCGCTCGTTGCACAACAACTACTTCACGTTGCCGGTGGTGTTCATCATGATCAGTAACCACTTCCCAAGCACCTTCGGGCACAGCGGGAACTGGATCATCCTGATGGTGATGATCGTGGCCAGCGCCGGCATCAAACACTACTGGAACCTGCTGGACCGCGGCGAGAACAAGCCCCTATGGCTCGCTGGGAGCGTGCTTTCGTTGGTGGTGATGAGCTTTGTGATCTCGCCCGCCTTTGAGGACACGATGGACAGCGCGATACCTACCAGCTTCGAGGAAGCCAACGCCGTGATCCAGGCCCGCTGCGTTCAATGCCACAGCGCCAACCCCACCGATGACCAATGGACCACGGCCCCCAACGGCGTGATGTACGATACCCCGGAGCAGATCGCTGCCATGGCCGACAAGATCATGATCCGGGCGGTGCGCACCCGAACGATGCCGCAGGGCAACAAGACGGGGATGACAGAAGAGGAGCGGACGGTGTTGAAGCGTTGGATATTGCAGGGAGCAAGGACCGATTAACTGATTCCTTTTTGGTCAATTAGCTGATCAGCAATGCCGAAGGCCATCCATAGCACCCGTGTCATCACGCCTTCCGGCGTGATCGAAGCCACGCTCATCCTCGCCGATGGGAAGATCCAGGACGTCCTGCCCGGTCGTGTGGAACGTGATGGGATCCCCTTCGAGAGCTTCGGCGACAAGGTGATCATGCCCGGTGTGATCGATGCGCATGTGCATATCAACGAGCCGGGACGGACGGAGTGGGAAGGTTTCGAGACCGCGACGAAAGCTGCGGCTGCCGGTGGCATCACCACGCTGATCGAGATGCCGCTGAACGCGAGTCCGGTGACAACGACCGTGGAGGCATTGAAGCTGAAGCTGGATGCCGCGAAAGGGAAATTGCACGTCACTGTCGGTTTCTATGGCGGTGTGATCCCCGGCAACATCGACGACCTTGACGGTTTGTTGAGCGCAGGCGTCTTCGGTATCAAAGCCTTCCTCACGCATTCAGGCATCGCTGAGTTCCCGAACGTCACCGAAGCGGACCTGCGCAAGGCCCTGCCGATCCTGAAGAAGCATGACGCCAAGTTGCTGGTGCATTGCGAGATGGAAACGGCGCATGCCCATTCGCCATTCACCAACTCCCATTCGCCACGTTCCTACACGAACTACCTCGCCTCCCGCCCCGCGCACTGGGAAACCGACGCCATCGCCCTCATGATCCGCCTCAGCGAGGAGTTCGATGTCCACGTCCACATCGTGCATGTTTCTGCCGCGCAAGCCCTGCCAATAATCCGCGACGCGAAGAAGCGCGGCCTGCGCATCACCGCCGAGACCTGTCCGCACTACCTGTTGTTCTGCGCGGAGGAGATCCCCGATGGCGCCACCGAGTACAAGTGCGCGCCGCCGATCCGCGAGCGGGCGAACAACGAGCTGCTCTGGGAAGCCCTGAAGGACGGCACGCTCGACTTCGTGGCCACGGATCATTCACCAGCGCCACCCGAGATGAAGGAGACCCGGAGCGGCGACTTCATGAAGGCCTGGGGGGGCATCGCGGGCTTGCAGTTCCTGCTGCCTGCTTTCTGGACCGGTGCGAAGGAGCGTGACTTCTCACTGGAGGATATTGCGTGGCTCTTGTGCGAGCACCCTGCGGCTTTCCTTGGGCTGAAGCAGAAAGGCCGCATCGCTCCCGGCCATGATGCGGACCTGGTGGTCTGGGACCCCGAGGCGAGCTTTGTGGTGAAGGAGGAGATGGTCCAGCATAGGCATAAGCTCACGCCTTATGTGGGTCGGAAGTTGTTCGGGCAAGTTGAGCGGACAATCATGTTCGGACAACCAAGTTTCGCAAGTGACATGTATGGGTTGTCGGGATCCGTATTATTCCTGTTACGCATCCCATGAAGTGCTTCTCGATTGCATCGTTCGCACTTGCATCGTCCCTGGCAGCCGCACAGGCCGAAAAGGACACCGTGTTCATCAAGGCGAACGTGACCCCGTACGACTCGACCGTGTCGTACCGCATTGATACGCTACTGTTCGATTCGCCAATGATGCGGCACATACTTGTGGGTACTACGGTGCTGACCGCGAGTCCAAAGAACGAAAGTGCAAGGAACTTCGGTTATTCGCTTCTTGCTTTGGGGGCATCTGCATGTCAGAAAGAACTCGATGGACCCGCGAAGGATGGTTCGGATCGTGTGATCAGTGTACTTCGGAATGATACGATGTGGATCATTGAAACGAATATCTCTTCGAATTGCTGTCACTCATTCCTCGGAGAGATTGAGGTCGTTGATGGATCGATACTGAACCTCATCTATCACGGCTATGGGACGTATTGCTTCTGTGAGTGCTGCTTTGGACTGACCTACCGGATCGGTCGGGAAATATTCGTTGACCCGAAGGACGTGAACCAGTTCATGATAAATGGGGATAAGCGAACATTACGTAGGATCGATTGAAGAAGTGAAATGAGCACAGACCCCAACACCCCCGCCTTCACCCACCTCATCGACCTCGCTTCCGAGCGCTTCGGTGGCAAGGTGCTTTGGTGTACCGATGACTTCTTTGCCGAGAAGGAGAACCTGATCAAGCCCAGCAAGCCCGTCTTCATCGCGGACAAGTACACCGATCGCGGCAAGTGGATGGACGGCTGGGAAAGCCGCCGCAAGCGTACCCCGGGCCACGATGAGGCGGTGATCCAACTCGGCGCTGCTGGTGTGATCAAGGGTTTCGATGTGGACACCGCGCACTTCCTTGGCAACCAGCCGCAGGCCTGTTCCATCGAAGCGTGCTATGCACCCGATGGGAATTGGGAGGGAGCGGACTGGGTTGAGGTGCTTCCACGAACGATACTGCATCCCGGGAGCCAGCATTTAGTGGAGGCGAACACGCAACCCGCAACACGCCAACTCGCAACGCATGTCAAGCTCCACATCTACCCCGATGGCGGTGTGGCGCGCATCCGCGTGTACGGCGAACCGCAGCGCGACTGGTCCATCGTTTCGCCCACGGAACTCGTGGATCTGGCTGCTGCACAGAACGGCGCGCTCGCCATCCAATGCAACGACATGTTCTTCAGCCACATGAACAACCTGCTCATGCCCGGTCGTGGCATCCACATGGGCGATGGCTGGGAGACCAAGCGAAACCGCACACCGAACAACCGCGACTGGGTGATCGTGCGGCTGGCGCATACGGGTGTGCTTAAGAAGGCGCTGATCGATACCGCGCACTTCAAGGGCAACTACCCGGACACATTTATCTTGGAAGGAACATCGATCGAAGCACCTGTACCATCGACCCACCGGGTCGACCCGCAAGCGGAGCTTGCATCGATCGCCAACGCGAAATGGAACACCATCATCGAGCGAACCAAGCTCCAGGCGGACCATGAGCACCTGTTCGAAGAGACCGTGCATTGCGCGGATCCCATCACGCACGTACGTTTGAGCATCTTTCCGGACGGTGGGGTGAGCCGGATGCGTTTGTGGGGTAACATCGTTTGAAATGTAAATGCAACTGAACCGCTACGACGCGACGGACGCAACGGGAACGCTACGTTCGAATTGGCATGGCGCGCTCGTTGCGCCGTTGCGGTCAATACCATGACACTGGATCAACTCAATAGGTTGAATGAGGAGGAAGCGACGGCGACCTTCACGCAATGCTGTGCTTCATCGGGCTGGGTGGAACGCATGGTGATCGACCGTCCGTTCGAGAGCCTTGCCGAGATGTTGGAGATCAGCGACCGCATCTGGGAGGAGTGCGATGTGGACGACTACATGGAAGCCTTCGAGGGACACCCGCGCATCGGTGATGTGGAAAGCCTGGCGAAGAAGTACGCGAATACCAAGACCTGGGCGGGAGGGGAGCAGAAGGGCGTGGAGGGTGCCGATCCACAGGTGATCCAACGCCTGGCCGACGGCAACAAGAACTACGAGGAGAAATTCGGGCATATCTTCATCGTCTGCGCCACTGGCAAGAGCGCGGCCGAGATGCTCGCCCTCCTCGAAGCGCGCATGAACAACGACCCTGCGCACGAGATCACCGTGGCCGCCGAGGAGCAGAACAAGATCACGCGGATCCGATTGAAGAAACTGCTGGTATGAATTGAACGCTGATGACGCTGGTTATGATGATAAGCGCAGATAATGCCAGTTCAGTCCCTTTTCAGATCCGCGTAGATCATAAAGATCAGCGCCATCTGCGTTCCAATCCCTTGGTCGCATGAGCACGATCTCCACCCACATCCTCGACACCGCCCGTGGCCTACCCGCCCGTGGTGTGCGCATCACCCTGCAACGCTCGGCGGGCAACGATTGGGAAGACCTCGCCACGGCTGCCACAAACGCCGATGGCCGCGCGCCGGAACTATTGCCGCAAGGCACCAAGCTGGCCGATGGCATCTACCGCATGCACTTCGATGTCTCCGCCTACTTCAGCGAACACAAGACCAAGAGCTTCTATCCCTACGTGGAAGTGGTGTTCGAGCTGAGCGGCGATGGGCACTACCATGTGCCGTTGCTGTTGAGCCCGTGGGGGTACTCGACATATCGGGGGAGTTGAGGGAATATCGAACATCGAATGGCCAACACTCAATATCGAAGTGAAATGCCTGCTACTACTGAATCAAGGAAGTTCGATCTGGAGGATCGGCTCGTCGACTTCTCCGTGCTGATGCTGAAGGTGGCCGATGCATTGCCGAAGACCTATGCAGGGCAACATCTTTCTGGTCAGCTCACACGTTCCGGTACATCGCCTGCCTTGAACTATGGCGAAGCCCAAAGCGGAGAATCGCGTAGGGACTTCATCCACAAGGTCAAGATCTGCTTGAAGGAACTGCGCGAATCCCGGGTGTGTCTGAAGATCATTGATCGCTCCGGCCTCCTGAAGGATAACGACTTCGTCAAACAAGGACTGGCCGAATGCAATGAGCTGATCGCCATTTTCGTGAAGAGTGTCCAGACCGCCGAAGCGAACCTGCGCTCAGCGAAGTGATACCGGTTGTGCATTCACTTCACCATTCGAAATTCAGTCTTCGATATTCGATATTCGCTTCCCATGAAGTCCAGCATCCCCGCCAAAGACAAGTCCCGCATCCTGGCCACCCTCGGCAAGGCCAACAAGGCTTTCCAGGCCATCTACCCCGGCGACCGCCCCGAGCGCCAGCCCGTGCACACCGTCTACGGCGGCGCCGATCTCTTTCGTGCCGACAGCGCACAGAAGATGGCCAACGCCGCACTGAAGACCCTGCTCGATAACGCCGCCGACTTCGCCGAGTTCGCCCGCGCGCTGGAGATGCCCGGCCATGAGAAGCTGCCGAAGAAGCCCGCCGACATCGCCAAGCTGGCCAAGCGTTTCGCAATAGCGAGCGGCAGTACCAAGGAGCAACCCGGCTGGCTCGCCTACGCCACCTACAACAAGGTGATCCACAAGCTGCGCACCGAGGCGCTGGAGGATTTCCGCATCGACTTCGAGGACGGTTTCGGCAACCGCAGCTGGGAAGAGGAGGACGCCACCGCCGTGCGGGCCGCGCTGGAAGTGGCGAAGGGCATGAAGGCGAAGTCGCTGCCGCCCTTCATCGGCATCCGCATCAAGCCCTTCACCGAGGACCTGAAGGAACGCGGCGCGCGCACGCTCGACATCTTCCTCACCACGCTCGCCAAGGCCACCAACGGCAAGCTGCCCGACAACTTCGTGGTGATGCTGCCGAAGGTGACGATCCCCGAGCAGATCACGGCGCTGGTGCAACTCTTCGAAGCGATCGAGGCTAACACCAAGCTCGCGAAGGGCGCATTGAAGATGGAGATGATGGTGGAGACCACGCAGGCCGTGATCGGCGCCGATGGCAGCAACCCGCTGCGCCGCTTCGTGCTCGCCAGCAAGGGCCGCATGATCGCCACGGCCTTCGGCACCTACGACTACACCGCCGCCAACAACATCACCGCGAAGTACCAGGACATGGGCCACGCCGTGTGCGATTTCGCGCACATGATGATGAAGGTCTCGCTCGGCGCCACCGGCATCTGGCTCAGCGATGGCGCCACCAACGTCATGCCCATCGGCCCGCACCGCGGCGCCAAACTCACTCCGAAGCAGCGCGCGGAGAACAAGGCCGTGGTGCACCGCAACTGGAAAAAGGCCTTCGACCACACGCGCCACTCGCTCTGGAAAGGCCTCTACCAGGGCTGGGACCTCAACCCCGCGCAATTCCCGATGCGCTACGCCGCCGTCTACAGCTTCTTCCTGGAGAGCTACGACGATGCCGCCGCGCGCCTCAAAGCCTTCGTGGAACGCGCCGCGCGCGCCACGCTCACCAGCGACGTCTTCGACGATGCCGCGACCGGTCAGGGCCTGCTCAACTACTTCCTGCGCGGCCTCAACTGCGGCGCCATCAGCGAGCAGGAAGCGCTGGCCACGGGGCTATCGTTGGCGGAGATCAGGACGCGGTCGTTCTTGAAGATCCTGGAGGAGCGGAGGAAGAAGTGAATATCCAATGAAGAATGTAGAACACTGAATATCGAAGTAGGCCGCGCATTCACTTCGACATTTATAATTCGGTGTTCGACATTCGATATTCCTTCTTGGGCGTGCCCCCTCGCAAGGCCTCGGGTCGGGCTATCCGCTGCAAGTCCTCGCGCGGATTACCGCGCTCCGGGCTTTCCGCTTCTATCCCTCACGCGAAAGCGCAGCCTGCAACTTGGAGATAGCCTCGTTAACCCGTTCGTCGTTCGAGCGACCGTCGGTATAGTCGATGCTTGCAACCCTTATTCCATTCAGTTGGACGTGATACAGATAGTATGCATCCCGCCAATCATGCTGAAATACCTCAACTAGATTCTCTCCCTTCTCGAATGAGACCCAATCCGGGTAGCGACGGCTGTGGTAGGGCGGCAATGCCTTGTTGTCGAAGGCGACTCTGTACCCACGAGGAAGCAGCATTTCCGCTACGGCCCTGGTAATAGGATCGCTGAACACTTCTTCCTTCTTGGATCCTTCAGTCAATGGACGTTTGAGTATCCGTTCAAGAGCGGCGTGTTGGATGGCGGATAAGCGCTTTGAATCAATCCATGCGTTCGTGGCAAGAAAGTCGCGATGCCTCTTGAAGAGCGAGATCGCGGTCGCGAGTACACCCTTCATGCGCAGCTCACCACCGGCGAAGTAGGCCATGTGGTCGTGGGTGCCATTGCTCTCCAACGTGGCGAGATCCTCAAAGCCAATGCAATTGGCTTTGTCGTTGTATGACGCTGGTTTCCCATTTACCAAGCGTCGTATCTCACAATGGAAGTAGCCATCGTCTGCCGAGATCTCCAATTGCTTTTCGGCTCGATCGCTACGGTAAACGAGGAGATTCTCTGCGGTCAGTTCAGGATCCACTTCCGCTCTAATGAGCGAGTATCCAAGCCCACGGGTCAGAAAAGCCAATCCAGTGTCGACCGCACGATGTACTTCTGATGGCAGCCTGACCATAGCAACTAGGCGTAAAGGCTCATCAACACCTTCTCCGGCGTGTACGGCGCATCGAACACCATGCGCGCATCCGGCTGAAAAGCCTTGATCGCGTTCTGGATCGCGAAGTACACCCCGATGCCGTACATCAGAGGCGGCTCACCCACCGCCTTGCTGCGGCGGATCGCCAGCGGATGACCGTCGGTGGGCAGTGCCTCGATCGTGATCTCCTTGGGCACGCTGTGGATGTCCGGCACCTTGTAGGTGCTCAGTGCATTGCTCATCAGGCGCCCCTTCTCGTTGTAGGCGATCTCCTCCATCGTCATCCATCCGATGCCTTGCACCAGGCCGCCTTCGATCTGGCCGATATCCACCGCATCGTTCATGCGCTTGCCGAAGTCGTGCACCAGTTTCACCGCGTCGATCACGTAGGTGCCGCGCACACAGTCCACGGTGACGAGCACCGCAGCCGTGCCGTAGACATGGTACGCGAAGGGATGGCCCTTCTCCTTGCTCTTGTCGAAGTGGATCTCCGGCGTGGCGTAGTGGCCGCTCTCGCTCAGGTTCACACGATCCCAGTGCGCCGCGTGTACAAGCTTCCTCCAGTCGAGTTCGGTGGTCTGGCCGTTGTTCAGCACTTGTTCGTTCACGATGGTGATCGCGTCCGGTGTGCTGGTCAGCATCCACGATGCCTTCTCCTTCAACCGCACGAGGATCGCGTTGCAGCCGTTCTCCAGCGCCTTGCCGTTCAGGTCCGCGGTGGCGCTGGCTGCGCTGGGGCTGGTGTTCGCCACGCGCGTGGTGTTGGTGCTCTCGATCTTCACCCGCGATGGATCGATCGAGAACACGGCTGCGGCCACCTGCACCATCTTGGTGTTCAGGCCCTGACCCATCTCCACACCACCCGTGCTCACGCCCACGCTGCCGTCCTGATAGACATGCACCAGCGCCCGCGCATGGTTCATTGGCGTGTTGGTGAACGAGATCCCGAAACAGATCGGCATGATGGCCATGCCCTTCTTGTGGGTCGTGTTCGTTGCATTGAACACATCGACATCATTTTGAAGCTTCGCGAAGTCGAACTTCCTATCGGCCAACTCCCATGTGGGCGAAGCGTTCACGCGGTCGGCGATCTGGCCGTAGCTGAACTCACTGCCTTCTTGCAGGAGATTCCGCTGTTGGATCTTGCGAGCAGGCACACCGAGCTTCTTCGCCGCATGCGCGATCGCGCATTCGATCACGAACATGCCCTGCGGACCGCCGAAGCCCCGGAACGCTGTATTGGGCGGCAGGTGCGTGCGGCACGAGTAGGCCGTCACGTTCACGTTCGGGATCGCGTAGCTGTTCGTCGCGTGGAACATCGTGCGCTCCATCACGGCCGGTGACAGGTCGGCCGCAGCACCAGCATTCTGATGGAAGGAGGCCTCGTACGCAACGATGCGCAGGTCCTTGTCCAGACCGATCTTGTAGTCGCTGCTGTACGGATGCCGCTTACCGGTCATGCGCATGTCGTCCATACGGTGCATGCTCAACTTCACGGGCTTCTTCAGCAGGTAGGCCGCGAGCGCGACCAATGCCGCCCACGCTGAGGCCTGATCCTCCTTGCCACCGAAGCCGCCGCCGAGACGGGTCACGTCCACTTCCACACGGTGCATCGGGATCCCCAGCACCCGCGCGACAGTGCGTTGGACAGCGGTCGGCCCTTGTGTGCTCGATGAGATGCGGATGCTGTCGTGTTCCGTGGGGTAGGCGTAGGCCCCCTGCGATTCGATGTACAGGTGCTCCTGACCGTTGTTGTCCGCGCGGCCCTCGAAGATGTGCGTGCATTCGGCCCAAGCCCTTGCCGTATCGCCCAGCTTGAAGGTGCGCGGCGGGATGATCAGTTCGCCTTTCGCTCGCGCCTCACGGGGATCGGTGATCACGGGCAATTCTTCCAGTTCGATGGTGATGAGCTTGCGCGCCTGCACCGCCGCATCCTCGCTCGCGGCGATGATCAGTGCCACCGGCATGCCCCAGAAGTGGATCTCCTGCTCAGCGAACAAGGGTTCATCTGGGATGATACCGCCGATCTGGTTCTCGCCGGTGACGTCCTTGTAGGTCAGGATCCGAACCACGCCCGGTGCCGTTACAGCCTTGGAGACATCCAATTTCTTGATGTGCGCGTGAGCCGATGGAGCATCGTAGGGCAAGGCATACATCGTGCCCTGCTGCACCGGGATGTCGTCCAGGTAGATCGAGCGTCCGGTGACGTGGCCGATACTGTCGACGTTCTTCATGCCACGAGCTCTTTCAAGGTGAAACGCTCCGGGAACAACTCCATGAAGTGCGCGAAGAAGAGCTGGCGCAGGAGCAGACGCTTGTATTCCGCCGTTCCGCGCACATCGCTGATCGGTGCGATCTCATCGTTCATCACCTGGATGGCAGCACGCACCGTTCCGTTCGAGACCGCCTTGCCGACGAGGAATGCGGAGGTGTTCGTCAGGTACTTGGGTGTTGGCCCTACACCACCGGCGCTGGCATGTGCCTCCCGGATCGTATCACCGTCGAGTTCCAGGCGGATCGCGGTATTCACGCTGGCGATGTCCAGGTGCGTGCGCTTGCTCACCTTCTCGAAGTGGAAGCGGGTGTTCGTGTCAGGTACGGTGAAGCGCACGGCCGTTACGAGTTCATCGGGCGACTTGTCGAGCTGCTTGTACCCTTTGTAGAGGTCCTTCAACATCAGCGTTCTGTCATTCCGGACATGACCCGGGATCGCGGAGAGCGTGATCGTGCTGTTCAGTGCCAGGAAGATCGCGGTGAGATCACCGATGGGGGAGGCGTTCACGAAGTTGCCCGCCAACGTGCCCATGTTGCGGATGGGTGTGGACGAGACGAGCAGCAGGTGTTTCTCCAGCTCCGGGAACAGTCGTCGCAGATCCTCCGAATGCATCAGGTCCGCAGCGGTGGTGGTGCCGCCGATGATGCACTGATCACCCTCGATGCGGATGCCTTTCAGCGCTTCGTTATTGAACACCGAGCGCACAAGCGAATGGTGCATGGTGTCGTGCTTCTGCACATAGAGGTCCGTCCCACCGCCAACCGTTATTGCGTTCGGGCTGGTCGTTGCTGCCTGCGTACTCAACGCCTTCAATCGCTCCCTGATCCCACTGAAATACTCCGGCAGAAAACCGTTCTTCACCGACCAGTCGACCGGATCTTCCGCATCCTTGTTCGCGAGCTTGCTGGCGACAATGGTCGCGGCGCGTTCGATCGACTTGTAGCCCGTGCATCGGCAGATGTTGCCATCGATCGCACGTACCGCGATCTCCGGTGTGATCCTATCATGTGACGTGCAACACCCGCTCAGCGATACCACGAACCCGGGAGTGCAGAAACCGCATTGCGTGCCGCTCTCATCCACCATGGCCTGCTGCACGGGCGAAAGCCTGTCCATGTTCAGTCCCTCAACGGTCACGATGTGCTTGCCCTGCACGTTCGCGAGCGCGAGCAGGCACGAGGTCATCGAGCGATACTCGACCTTATCACCTTTCAGTTCGCCGACCAGTACCGTGCACGCGCCACAATCCCCTTCGCGGCAGCCGATCTTGGTGCCCTTCAGCTGCTGATGGTAGCGGATGATATCCAGCAACACCGTGCCTTCGGGCGCGTCGCTCTCCACCAAGGTGTCGTTCAGGATGAATCGGGTCATCGTTGCACTTCCGTGATCCTTCGGGATACTACATCTGCAAGGTAGGGCGTACCCACTATTGCACGATGGTCACGTGTCCGATACGTTCGATGAGGTCTCCGGAAAGCGCATCCTTGCAGGTGAGCTTCCATACATAGACGTCCACCTGAGACGCCACACCGCCATAACTGCCGTTCCAGGGCTTGCCGGGCTGGTCCGTGCCGAAGATCCGCTCGCCCCAACGGTTGAACACGAGGAACTGATAGTCCTTCACCTGCGGTAGGTTGAAGATGGGCAGGAACTCATCGTTGAGACCGTCGCCGTTCGGGGTGAAGGAGTTCGGTACGAACACGGCAAGCAGGTCGTGGATGAACAGCGGGCTGCATACGGTGTTGCTGCATCCGTTCGCATCCGTGGCCGTGAGGCATACGTCGTAGGTGCCTCCTAAACCTCCGGGGAATGTGTGTGTTGGGTGCTCCGATAGGCTTACGCCATCATCGCCAAAGGCCCACGTGAACGAGACGGCGTTCGATGAGGAAAGGTTGAGGAACCGGACCTCCGTGTTGCTCGTGAAGATGGTATCCGGCGAATAGGTGAAGGATGGCACTACGGGCGGAGGGCTGGCGATGAGGGCTGTGGATCGCGCGATACAGCCATTGGCGTTGGTCATCGTCACCACGTAGGTGCCGGCGCACAGGCCGTTGAACAAGGAAGCGCTCTGCGTGTCGTTGTTGATCGTGTACGAGTAGCCTTCGGGGTCGATCACCTCGATCGTACCATCACAACTACCGGGACAGGTCTCGGGCTGTGTCACCACCGCATCGATCGCCAGAGGTGCGGGCTGGCCGATGGTGAACGGAATGCTCACGCTGCATGCGTTGGTATCCGCGACCATCACCGTGTACGATCCGGCGCAGAGGCCCGTTGCGATGCCTGTGCTGCTCGCGATGCCGCTGGGCCACGTGTAGCTGTATGCGCCATTGCCACCCGCACTGGTCACGGTGGCCGTGCCATCGCAATGGCCGTGGCACACCGCATCGGTGATGGCGACAGTGCCTTCCATCAGTTGCGTGAATACGACCGTGACCGCATCGCTGCTCGTGCATCCCTCGGCGCTCACGGTGTTCCACACGAAGGTGTAGGAGCCGCCCGCCGCCGCCGTTACAGTGGTGTTGGGTGAAGTGGCATCACCGGTGGAAACCCCGGAGGGCAGGCTCCACGATCCGCTGGCCCATGTACCGCTGGCTGCGAGGTTGTGCGCAAGGTTGCAACTGATGGCATCGGGACCGGCATCGGGCACGGGCACCACGTGGATCGTTATGCTGGCGGTGGCCGCATCGTCGGGACAGAGCGTGCCCCATACCGTGTACGTGTAGGTGCCGGGTGCATCAGTGGCCGGGTCGAACGTGCCCGTACTGGTCGTGTTGCCGGGACCGCTCCACGTTCCATTCGGATCGGGAGTGCCGCCGAGTAGGCTGAACAGGTCGATCGCAGGAGCATCCGGGCAGAGCGAGGCGCTGCCGTCCAGGCCCGCGTTGGGTGGTGCTTCCACGCTCACCGTTACCGTGGACCATACATCGGGGCAGGGCGTGGTGGCCTCCACGGAATAGGTGTATGTGCCGGTCGCATCGGAGCCCGGATGAAAGATGCCGTTCATGCTTCCGCCGGGGCCGCTCCACGTGCCTCCGCCATGCGGTGCGCCGTTCAACGTGGCGAACAGGTCGATGGGCGCACCGTTCCCGCAACTGGCCGCGATCGCCGGTTCACCCGCATCGGAGGCGGGCACCACCACCACGATCACGCGCGACGTGTCGTTAACGCACGGCGGTGGCACGGCGAGTATGTACAGCACTGTATCACTGGGTTGTGTGGCTGGGTCGTACTGTGCGCCGATCGGAACGTTCATGCTGTTCAGCCATATGCCTCCCGCATCGGGCGTGCCTTGCAGTAAGCTGAAGAGATCCACGGGTGCGTTGGATGAACACAGGATCGTTCCGCCATCCTCACCGGCATCGGGGTCGGTCAGTTGCACCACGGTGACCGTGGCTGAGGCACTGGGGCAGGGCGCTGTGCCGATCACCAGATAGACGTACGCACCGGGGCTATGTGTGCCGGGGATGAACAGACCATCATGTGCACCTTGCGGACCGGCCCACTGACCGCCTATGTCGGCGTTGACAAGGGTTGAGAACAGATCCACGGGGTCGCCACTGATGCACAGGTTGAGGAGGGTGTCGTTCCCAGGGAATGGAGCGCTGGTGAGGTTGATGGTCACCATGGCCACATCTTGCGGGCACGGTTTGGTTCCGTCCACGGTGTACCAGAACGTACCGGCAGGGTCCGTCGCCGGGTCGAACGTGTTCGATACGCCGGATCCCGCCGCATTGGTCCACGTACCACCCGCCTCGGGCGATCCTTGGAGCACGGTGTATAGGTCCACCGCGCTGCCCGTTGCGCACAGGTTCATCACACCATCCCCTCCCGCGTCGGGTGGCGCCACGATCAACACGGTCACCGTTGAGCTCACGGGTTGGCAGGGCGGAGGAGCTTGGATGGTGTAGGTGTACATCCCGGCATTGTGCATGGCGGGGTCGAAGGTGCCACTGAACGGGATGTTCCCCGGTCCGGTCCAGATCCCCCCAACATCGGGCGTGCCGCCCAACGATCCGAACAGGTCCACTGAGGCATCGCTTGCGCACAATGTCAACGTGCCATCCGACCCTGGGTCCGGGTCGGTGACCACTTGGACGTTCACCAAGGCCAGGTCCGCTGGGCAAGGTGCTGTGCCAGCCACCGAATACGTGTAGTTCCCCGATGCGTCGATGCCGGGCGTGAAGGTGCCGCTGAAGGTTGCTCCATCCGGACCGGTCCACGTACCGCCCGTTGCGGGATCTCCTTGAAGGATGGGGAAGAGTGGCGTATCGCCGCTGGTGATGCACAAGGTGGTGGCGCCATCAAGACCTGCGTTCGGTGGATGGATCACATCCACGGTCACGGTGGTGCTCGCGCTGGTGCATGGCGGTGGAACCTCAAGGGTGTACGTGTACACACCAGACACATCCGTGGTAGGGGCGAACATCCCCCCGATCACCGCACTAGGTCCGCTCCATGTACCGCCGACATCGGGGGTGCCTTCGATCCAGGTGAACAGGTCCACGGCATCATCGGTGCTGCAGATGGTGATGAAGCCTGGCCCACCGGGGTCTGGCTCGCTCATCACGTTGACCTCAACCTGTGCGCTGGCCGCTGGGCAGGGCGTGGCTCCAGCTACGGTATAGGTGTATATGCCCGGGAGCATGTTCGTTGGGTCGAAGAGCCCGCCGACCACAGGACTTGGTCCACTCCATACACCACCAAGATCGGGCGTGCCCAGCAGGCTGTTCAACAGGGCTGTTGGAGCGCTGGTGATGCAGTGGGCGAGGCTGCCATCCGAGCCGGCATTCGGCGGTTGTGCCAGTGTGATCGTTACGGTGCTGCTCGCATTCACACAAGGAGGTGGTACATCGATGGTGTACATGTACACGCCTGGCAGCATCGAGGCCGGGTCGAATAGTCCATCGATCACGGCGCTTGGCCCGCTCCACACCCCACCGGGATCCGGCGTACCGCCGAGGTGGTCGTAGAGCACCATGGAAGCGTCCGTGGTGCAAAGCAGCATGGCGCCAGGGGATCCGGCATCCGGCTCGGTCACAACGCTCACTAGGACCTCGGCGATATCGGCGGGACAAGGCGCCGTACCCTGCACCGTGTAGGTGTACGTGCCCGGTATCATCGTGGCGGGGTCGAACGTGCCAGCGAACACATTACTCGGCCCGCTCCATGTGCCGTTGGCATCAGGGGCTCCACCGATCGCAGGCAGAAGCGGCGTGGAGGGGCTGCTGTTGCACAGGGTCAGGGTGCCGTCGCTGCCGGCATTCGGCGGTTGTGCCAATGTGATCGTTACGGTGCTGCTCGCATTCACACAGGGAGGTGGTACATCGATGGTGTACGTGTACACGCCTGGCAGCATCGAGGCCGGGTCGAATAGTCCATCGATCACGGCGCTTGGCCCGCTCCACACCCCACCGGGATCCGGCGTACCGCCGAGGTGGTCGTAGAGCACCATGGAAGCGTCCGTGGTGCAAAGCAGCATGGCGCCAGGGGATCCGGCATCCGGCTCGGTCACAACGCTCACTAGGACCTCGGCGATATCGGCGGGACAAGGCGCCGTACCCTGCACCGTGTAGGTGTACGTGCCCGGTATCATCGTGGCGGGGTCGAACGTGCCAGCGAACACATTACTCGGCCCGCTCCATGTGCCGTTGGCATCAGGGGCTCCACCGATCGCAGGCAGAAGCGGAGTGGAGGGGCTGCTGTTGCACAGGGTCAGGGTACCGTTGCTGCCGGCATCGGGTGGTAGAATAAGAGCGACCGTGATCGTGGTACTGACACTGACACATGGCGGAGGTACGTCGATCGTGTAGGTGTATACACCTGCGCTCATCGTGAGCGGGTCGAACTGCCCACCGCTGACAGCACTTGGTCCACTCCACGTACCACCCACGTCCGGCGTTCCACCCAGTTGTCCGAATAGGCTGATGGGGCTGTCCGTTCCACAAAGCGTTATGCTGTTCGGTGTACCAGGGTCTGGTTCACTCACCACATTCACATCGACCGTTGCCGATGCGGAAGCACAAGGGGCGATGCCCGACACGGTGTAGCTGTACGTACCCACGGTCGAAGTGGCGGGGTCGAACAGGCCATTGATCAGCGGACCCGGCCCACTCCAGATGCCTCCCAGGTCAGGTGTTCCGCCGAGCACATCGAACAGGGGCGTGGCCGGACTGCTGATGCACAGGGTGATCGCCCCATCGGTCCCTGCATCGGGTGGGGTGGTTAGGGCAACGGTCACGGTGGCGCTGGCATCAGGACAAG
>JADHED010000772.1_pt1 | contig 32747 bp, 26 predicted proteins | sample 8952041 | NCBI WGS metagenome assembly JADHED01 (sample SAMN16124423, study PRJNA663239) | bioreactor sludge metagenome | isolation source: sludge (control) | place: India:Bengaluru | collected 2018-09-08
CCCCTTTGGGGAGAGGGAGGGGTGAGGGGCCTCTGCGATATGTGCATAGTCAGGATCTTTTGCTTGAAGTCAGGCGGCGCTGATGGGGATGAACTGGCGCTGGTCCACGCGCGCCTTGTCGAAGTCGAACCACGGGTCGGGCTCGCCCGCCAGCGCGCTTTGCAGCTGCTGCCACAGCGCCTGGCGGCCTGCGTGGTCGTCGAGGATTTTTTTCTTCACATGGTCCAGGCCCACGCGCGCCACGTAGTGCACGGTGCGCTCCAGGTACCAGCCCTCCAGGCGGTACAGCTGCATGAAGGCGCCGGTGTACTCCAGCACCTCTTCGGCGGTCTTGAGCTTGGTGAAGAAATGCGCCACCTCGGTCTTGATGCCGCCGTTGCCGGCGATGTACATCTCCCAGCCCGAGTCCACGCCGATGATGCCCACGTCCTTGATGCCGCTCTCGGCGCAGTTGCGCGGGCAGCCGCTGACGGCGAACTTGACCTTGTGCGGCGCGTACATGCCAAAGAAGGCGCGCTCCAGGTCCTTGCCCATTTGCGTGCTGTCCTGCGTGCCCATGCGGCACCATTCGCTGCCCACGCAGGTCTTGACGGTGCGCAGCGCCTTGGCGTAGGCGTGGCCGCAGGGCATGCCGATGTCGTGCCAGACGTTCTGCAGGTCTTCCTTTTTCACGCCCAGCAGGTCGATGCGCTGGCCGCCCGTCACCTTCACGGTGGGGATCTGGTATTTGTCCACCACGTCGGCAATGCGGCGCAGCTCGGCGGCGGTGGTCTCGCCACCCCACATGCGCGGGATGACGCTGTAGGTGCCGTCCTTTTGGATGTTGGCGTGGCTGCGCTCGTTGATGAAGCGGCTTTGCGGGTCGTCGCGCGCTTCCTTGGGCCAGGTGCTGATCAGGTAGTAGTTGACGGCAGGGCGGCAGCTGGCGCAGCCGTTGGGCGTCTTCCATTCCATGAAGCGCAACACGTCGGCCACGGTGACCAGGTGGTGCGTGGCAATGGCGTCGCGCACGGCCTGGTGGCCGTGCTCCGTGCAGCCGCACATGGGCTTGGTCTTGGGCGTGGCCGAGTAGTCGCCGCCGGCGGTGAACATCAGAATCTGCTCCACCAGGCCGGTGCACGAGCCGCAGCTGGCGCTGGCCTTGGTGTGCTTGCGCACCTCTTCGAGCGTGAACAGCCCCTTGTCCTTGATGGCCTTGCAGATCTGTCCCTTGGTGACGCCGTTGCAGCCGCAGACCTCGTCGGCGTCGGCCATGGCGGCGGCCTTGCTTTGGCCCTGGTGGCCGGCGTCGCCCATGTTGGATTCGCCGAACATCAGCCGCTCGCGTATGTCGGCCACGCTGCGCCCGTCGCGCAGCAGCTTGAAGTACCAGCTGCCATCGACCGTGTCGCCGTACAGGCAGGCGCCCACCAGCTTGTCGTCTTTCAGCACCAGCTTCTTATAGACGCCGCCGCCCTCGGCATGCGGGTCGCTGAGCACGATCTCCTCGGTGCCGTCGCCGCCCTGGAAGTCGCCGGCAGAGAACAGGTCTATGCCCGTGACCTTGAGCTTGGTGGAGGTGAGCGAGCCCTGGTAGCGCCCTATGCCGTATTCGGCCAGATGGTTGGCCAGCACCCGCCCCTGCTCGAACAGCGGCGCCACCAGCCCGTAGGCCACGCCGCGGTGTGCGGCGCATTCGCCCACGGCGTAGATGCGCGCATCGGTGGTGGTTTGCAGCGTGTCGCTGACGACGATGCCGCGGTTGACATGCAGGTGCATCTTCTCGGCCAGCTCGGTGTTGGGGCGTATGCCCACGGCCATCACCACCAGCTGGGCGGGCACCTGGCTGCCGTCCTTGAAGCGCACGGCGGCCACGCGCCCGCCCTGGCCGTCGTCGGCGTCGCCCACCAGCGCCTGCGTCTGTGCCTGCATCAGAAATTGCATGCCGCGCTCGGCCAGTGATTGCTGCAGCATCTTGCCGGCCACGGCGTCGAGCTGGCGCTCCATCAGCCATTCGCCCGCATGCACCACGGTGACCTGCATGCCGCGTTTCATCAGGCCGTTGGCCGCCTCCAGGCCCAGCAGGCCGCCGCCAATCACCACGGCGCGCTGGTAGTGGGCGGCGGCGTCGATCATGGCCTGGGTGTCGGCAATGTCGCGGTAGGCCAGCACGCCCTGCAGATCCTTGCCGGGAATCGGCAGCATGAAGGGGTTGGAGCCCGTGGCCAGGATCAGCCGGTCGTAGCCGGCCTCGATGCTGCTGCCGTCCGGCATCACGCCGCGCACGATGCGGCGGCGGCGATCGACCTCGGTCACCGTGCAGCCGGCGTGCAGGGTGATGCCGTGCTCCTGGTACCAGCCCCAGTCGTTGAGCACGATCTCGTCGAGTGTCTGCTCGCCCGCCAGCACCGGCGACAGCAGGATGCGGTTGTAGTTGGGGTGCGGCTCGGCGCCGAACACCGTGATGTCATACAGATCGGGCGCGATCTTGAGCAGCTCCTCCAGCGTGCGCACGCCCGCCATGCCATTGCCCACCATCACCAGCCTGGATTGCTTCACCATCATCTCCCGGGGCCGGGGGGTGTCCCCTCGGCCCAACAGCCACAAAAAAAGGCGTCCGCACCGCATGCGGCACCAGGGCCGACACGGGTGGGGACGCCTTCGTCCTGCGCACCCCGGCTCCGCCGTTGGAGGGGGCGCACGCTGTGGCCTACCGTGGCCACGCCTACATCAAAGCAATGCGCGTGCCAGGCGGGTGTGGTGCGATTTGGGTTGTGGTTTAAATGGCGCGTAGCGCTTTATCCATAAGCGCAGACAGCTATCAAATTGATGGCGCCTGTGTGCCGCTGGTGCGCCGCTGTGGTGCCAACGCCCCTTGGTGGTGCGGCTGCCGTTCGTTTGTGGGGATGGGCCGCCCTGGCGGCCGGCCGCGGTGCTGCTTCAGCCGATCATGCGCGGCAGCACGTTGTGCTGCGCACTGCGCCTGTGCCACAGCGCCATGGCGACGTGGCCGCAGCTGAGCACCAGCAGCGCCCAGCCCAGCTCGCCGTGCAGCAGCCCGCCCAGATCGACCAGCCAGGTTATCTTCTGGCTTTCGTCGAAACCTGGAAACAGCGGCAGCCCCAGTGGCGCGAACGCCCGCCCCGAGCCGAATTGCCGCAGCAGGCCGATGACGGGAATGGCGAACATCAGCGCATACAGCGCAAGGTGGCCGAGCCGCGCCGGGGCGTTGATCGCCGGCGGGCGCCGGCCCGCATTGCGCAGCGCCCACAGGCCGCGCACCAGTACCAGCACCATCAGCAGGCTGCCGAGATGTTTGTGGGTGGGCCAGAGGAAGGCGTCCAGCGCGGACTTCTCGGCCGCCCAATGGGTGATGGCCGAGGCAAATATCCAGGCAAAGCACAGCGCCATGCCCCAGTGCAGAAACCGGGTGACGCTGCCGTATCGGGTGGGTGAATCAGGAGTCATGGGTGGAGTGCCAGGGTTGAGGATAAGGGTGAAATAGGCCATTGGCGCATCAGGTACAAGCGCTTGCAGCTACTAAAAATATAGTAAACAGCGGGCCGCATCCGACGTGGTGGGAGCAATTGTCCGCCCACAAGTTCCAGCAGGGCCAGCGCCGTTTGCACGACTATGGCGCACCCTCCTGCACCGGCAAGGCCTCGCCCGTGGCGTAGAAATGCCCGCCGGCGATGTAGTGCAGGCTGCGCCAGGCCGGGTCGGCGTCCTGGAGGTGCCAATGGCCGTCGCGAAAGGCGCGGGTGTCTGACCACGCGCCGACGATCTCGCCGATGAACAGGTCATAGGCCTGCTGGTTGTGCGGCTCGGGCACCAGTTGGCAGGCCAGCCAGGCCGAACAGCCAGCCACCAGCGGCAGGTCGAAGTCGTCGATGCCGAACAGCTCCACGCCGCACCGGGCCAGCTTGTCGGGCTCGGTCGCCAGGCTGCGCGTGCCCACGGCGCTGGTCAGGCGCAGTTGCGCCACCGTGGGCACCTGGATGGCGAACATGCCGCTGCGCTCCACCAGTTCGCGCGTTTTGGTGGCCTTGTCCAGCACCACGGTCAGCTTGGGCGGCGCAAAGTCCAGCGCACAGGCCCAGGCCGCCGCCATGACGTCGTCCACGCCGCCGTGGCGGGCCGACACCAGCACCGTCGGGCCGTGGTTGATGAGGCGGTGCGACTTGGCCAGCGGCACCGGGGCGAGGTGGGGGTTCATGGGGTGACTTGATTGCATTGCGTGATGTCGGAGGTGGGTCTGGTGGGCGCGCCGTCAGCCCCCGGTTGCGTCGGTAGTGTCGGCAGTGTCGGCGGCACCGGCCCATTGCCCGCCCAGCACCTTGTACAGCGTGATGCGGTTGACTTGCTCGGCCAGGCGCAGGGCGATGTCGGCCTGCTGCGCCGCGTACAGCGAGCGCTGCGCGTCCAGCACCGTGAGGAAGTTGTCGGCGCCCAGGCGAAAGCGTGCGTCGGACAGATCCAGCGTGCGCTGCGTGGCGGCGATGAGCGAGGCCTGCGCGGCCAGGCGTTCGTCGAGCGTGGCGCGCTCGGCCAGGGCGTCGGCCACCTCGCGGAAGGCGGTTTGAATGGTTTTCTCGTACTGGGCTATGGCCTGGTCGCGCGTGAGCTCGGCCACGCGCAGGTTGGCCTGGTTGCGCCCGGCGTCAAAGATCGGCAGGCGCAGCTGGGGCGCGAAGGTCCAGGTGCCGTTGCCGCCGGCAAACAGGCCCGACAGCGCATTGCTGGCCGTGCCCACCGAGGCGGTGAGGGTGATGGCCGGGAAGAAGGCGGCGCGCGCCGCGCCAATGCTGGCGTAGCTGGCGCGAAGCGCATGTTCGGCCGCGCGCAGGTCGGGGCGCTGCAGCAGGGCGCTCGATGGCAGGTCTGCCGGCACGGCCAGCAGCGCCGTGGCGGTCGTGGCGGTCGCGGCCGGCGCCTGGGCGGCGCCGACGCTGGCGGGCAGCAGGGCATCGGGCACGGCCGCGCCCACCAGCAGGGCCAGCGCATTGTGGTCGCGCGCCACCTGGGATGCGAAGGCGGCGGCGTCCACGCGCGCGGTGTCGGCGCTGGACTGCGCCTGGGCTAGGGCCAGGGCGGAGGTGGCGCCCAGCTCGTGGCTGCGGCGCGTGAGGGCCAGCGCCTGCTGGCGCGTGGACAGCGTGTCGCGCGCCAGCTGCAGGCGGCGCGCGTCGGCGTCCAGCAGCAGCCAGGCGCCTATCACCTCGGCCAGCAGGCTCAGCTGCACGCTGCGGCGGTTCTCGGCCACGCGCAGAAATTCCTGCAGCGCGGCATCGTTCAGGTTGCGCACGCGGCCAAAGAAGTCGATCTCGTAGCTGCTGAAACCCAGCGTGGCGCCGTACTGGCCGCTGGTGTTGGCGCGGCCGGCGCTGGTCAGGTCGTCGGCCGTGCGCGTGCGGCTGCCGGCGCCCGTGGCGTTGATGGTGGGCAGGCGGTCGGCAAGGGACACGCCGTACTGGGCGCGCGCCTTGTCGATGGCCAGCACGGCGACGCGCAGGTCGCGGTTGTTCTCCAGCGCCAGGCCGACGAGCTGGCGCAGGCGCGGCTCCTGCACAAAGTCCTGCCACTGCATGGGGCCGGCCTCGGCCAGCGGCACGGTGCGCATCGCCGTGGCGCCCTGGGCCAGCGGCGGCGCCACGTTGTCGGGCACGGGCAGCGCCGGCGCCTGGTAGGTGGGCGCCAGGTTGCAGCCGGCTAGCAGGGCGCAGGCCAGGGCGGTCAACAGGTTTGGGCGCGTCATGCGGCGCTCTCCGTGTGGGTGGGCTGGGCCGCGTCCTCATGGCGCGAGTGGCTCTGGAACCAGCTGCGGATCAGCAAAAAGAACACCGGCACCATGAAGATGCCCAGCACCGTGGAGGCCACCGTGCCGCCCAGCACCGCCGTGCCTATGGCGTTGCGCCCGCCCGCACCGGCGCCCGTGCCCAGGGCCAGCGGCAGCACGCCGAAGCCGAAGGCCAGCGAGGTCATGAGGATGGGGCGCAACCGCATGCGCACGGCCTCCAGCGTGGCCTCGAACAGCTGCTTGCCTTGCTCCTGCAGCTGCACGGCAAATTCGACGATCAGGATGGCGTTCTTCGAGGCCAGGCCCACGGTGGTGATCAGGCCCACCTGAAAGTACACGTCGTTCGCCAGCCCGCGCGACCAGGTTGCCAAGAGCGCGCCCAGCACGCCCAGGGGCACGGCCAGCATCACCGATACCGGCACGGTCCAGCTCTCGTACAGCGCGGCCAGGCACAGGAACACGAACAGGATGGAGATGGCGTACAGCATGGGCGCCTGCGCGCCCGACTGGCGCTCCTGCAGCGAGGCGCCGGTCCACTCGTAGGCAATGCCCGGCGGCATGGTCTTGAGGATGTCCTCGACGATCTTCATGGCCACGCCCGAGCTCACGCCCGGCGCTGCGCTGCCGACAAACTCATAGGCCGGCGCGCCGTTGTAGCGCATGAGCTGGGGCGAGCCATAGGCCCAGTAGGCGCGCGAGAAGGCGCCGAACGGCACCATCTCGCCGTTCTTGTTGCGCACCGTCCACTTGCCTACGTCCTGCGGCAGCATGCGGTGCGGCGCGTCGCCCTGGATATACACGCGCTTGACGCGGCCGTTGTGCAGAAAGTCGTTCACATAGGTGCCGCCTATGCTGCTGGAGAGCACGCTGTTGATGGCGTCGTAGCCCAGGCCCAGCGCGGCGGCCTTGCGGTCGTCGATGTCCAGGCGCAGCTCGGTGGCGTCGTCCAGGTTGGTGGCGCGCACGTTGGTCAGTTGCGGGTGCTTGCCCGCCTCTTCCAGAAACCGGGCCTTGGCGGCCAGCAGGGCCTGGTGGCCCAGGCCGTTGACGTCCTTGAGCATGAAGTTGAAGCCCGAGTTGGAGCCCAGGCTGCGCACGGCCGGCGGCGGCGAGATGAAGATGCGCGCGTCGCGGATGCGGCCCAGGTCTTGCGTGGCCTGGTGCGCAATGGCGGCCGCACCCTGGCTCTTGAGCGGGCGCTGGTCCCAGGGTTTCAGGCGTATGAAGGCGCGCGCCGAGCTCTGGTCGCCGTTCAGGCCCGAGACCTGGTTGAAGCTGATGACCTCGGGCACGGCCTTGAAATACGCGTTCACCTCGTCCAGCACGCCCTGCAGGCGCGCGTCGGTGGCGCCCGGGGGCAGGTTGACGCTGGCCAGGATGTAGCCCTGGTCTTCCTCGGGCAGGAAGGCGGTGGGCACGCGGCCTATGATCCACCACACGGCCAGGCAGATGGCGGCAAAGATCAGCAGCATGCGCCGGGCGCGGCGCAGCATCCAGGCCACGCGGCCCTGGTAGCGCGTGGTGCCGGCGTCGAAGTGGTGGTTGAACCAGACAAAGAAGCGGTCGTTCAGGCCCAGCAGGCCCCGGCGTGCGCGGGGCTGGCTGCTTTGGTGGGCGGGCAGCTTCAGGATGCTGGCGCACAGCGCCGGCGTGAGCGTGAGGGCCACGAACACCGACAGCGCCATGGCCGCGACGATGGTGATGGAGAACTGCCGGTAGATGATGCCCGTGGAGCCGCCGAAGAAGGCCATGGGCACGAACACCGCGGCCAGCGTGACGCCAATGCCCACCAGGGCGGGCGTGATCTCGCGCATGGAGCGGCGCGTGGCCTCTTTTGGCGGCAGGCCGGTGTCGTGCATCACGCGCTCGACGTTCTCGACCACCACGATGGCGTCGTCCACCAGCAGGCCAATGGCCAGCACCAGGGCGAACATGGTCAGGGTGTTGATGGAGTAGCCCGCCGCCGCCAGCACGCCAAAGGTGCCCAGCAGCACCACGGGCACGGCGATCGCCGGGATCAGCGTGGCGCGCAGGTTCTGCAGAAACACGAACATCACCAGCACCACCAGCACCATGGCCTCGGCCAGGGTGATGACCACCTCCTTGATGGAGGCGCGCACGAAGGGCGTGGAGTCGGAGCTGACGAAGTAGTCGATCTCGTTGGGGAAGAAGGGCTTGAGCTCGGCCAGCTTGGCCGCCACGGCGTCGGACACGGCCATGGCGTTGGCGCCGTCGGCCAGCACGATGCCCATGCCGGCGCCGGGCCGGCCGTTGAGCTTGGCCTTGACCGAGAGCGTGTCCGGGCCCAACTCCACGCGCGCTACATCTTTAATAGTGACAACCGCACCATCGGTGGCGGTTTTGAGCACTATGGCCTCAAACTCAGGCACGGTCTGCAGCTTGGTGCGCGCGGTGATGGTGGCGTTGAGCTGCTGGTCCGGCACGGCCGGCAGGGCGCCCAGCTGACCGGCCGAGACCTGGGCGTTCTGCGCGTTCAGCGCGGCAACCAGATCGGAGGGCATGAGCTGGAATTTCTCCATCTTCGCCGGGTCCATCCAGATGCGCATGGCGTACAGGGTGCCGAAGACGCGGATGTCGCCCACGCCGTCCAGGCGGCCGATCACGTCCACCAGGTTGGAGTTCAGGTAGTCGCCAATGTCCACCGCGCCCACGTTAGGGTCGCCAGAGAAGAAGCTGTAGGTCACCAGGTAGTCCTGGCCGCCCTTGTTCACGAACACGCCGCGGCTCTTGACGGCCTCGGGCAGGCGGTTCATGGCCGCCTGCAGCTTGTTCTGCACCTGCACCTGGGCCACGTCGATGTTGGTGCCGGGCGAGAAGGTCAGGGTGGTGGCCGAGCGGCCCGACGCGTCCGACGTCGAGCTCATGTAGATCATGTTGTCTATGCCCTTGAGCTGCTGCTCGATGATCTGCGTCACCGAGTTCTCCACCGTCTCGGCCGATGCACCGGTGTACTGCGCCGAGATGGTCACGCGCGGCGGCGCGATGTCGGGGTATTGCTCCAGCGGCAGCGTGAAGATCGCCAGGCCGCCGGCCAGCATGATGATGATGGACAGCACCCACGCGAAGATGGGGCGGTTGATGAAGAACTGTGCCATGTGCGCCTGCCGCTTATCGAGGGGCGCCGGCCTGCGGGGCGGCGATGTTCACGCCCTGGCCATTTTTGGGGCGCGGGCCGTCCTCGGGCGCCTGGGGCGGCCTGGCGTTGCCATTTTGGGCATTCAGATCGACGGCTTGCGGGCTGACCTTGTCGCCGGGCTTGACGCGCTGGAAGCCGTCCACCACCAGGCGCTCGCCGGCGGCCAGGCCGCTGTCCACCAGCCAGCGGCTGCCCAGGGCGCGCGCCAGCTCCACGGGGCGCTTCTCGATCACGTCGGCGGCATTGACCACCAGCACGTTGGCACGGCCCGTGAGGTCGCGGCTCACGGCCTGCTGGGGGATCAAGAGGGCGTCGCTGGCCAGGCCCGTGGGCAGCAGGGCCTGCACGTACATGCCGGGCATGAGCACGCCCTCGGGGTTGGGCAGCACGGCGCGCAGCGTCACCGTGCCCGTGGTGTCGTTGACGATCATGCCGGCGAACTGCAGCCGGCCCTCGTGCGCGTAGTCGCTGCCGTCGTCCAGGCGTATGCGCACGCGCGCCTGGTTGCCGTCCACCTTCTGGTAGCGTCCCGCGTCCCAGTCGCGCTTGAGCTGCACCAGGTCGCTGCTCGACTGGGTGAAGTCCACGTACATGGGGTCGAGCTGCACGATGGTCGTCAGGGCATTGGCCTGGTTGGCCGTGACCAGCGCGCCGGGCGTGACGCTGGACAGGCTGATGCGCCCGGCAATCGGCGCCTCGATGCGGCTGTAGCGCAGGTTGATGCGCGCCGTCTCCAGGCTGGCGCGGGCCACGCCCACGTCGGCGCGCGCCTGGGCGGCGGCCGCCTGGCTTTCGTCGTGCGCCTGGCGGCTGATGGCGTCTATCTTCACCAGCTCGGCGTTGCGCCGGGCCGTGGCCTCCAGCGTGCGCGCGCTGGCCTCGGCCCTGGCCAGGGTGGCCTCGGCGCTGGTCTCGGCGGCGCGCAGTGCCCGGTCGTCGATCTGGTACAGCGCCTGGCCCTTGCGCACCAGGGCTCCTTCAGTGAACAGGCGCTGCTGCACGATGCCCGAGACCTGCGGCCGCACCTCGGCCGTGAGGTAGGCGCGCGTGCGGCCGGGCAGGGTGGCGTCCAGCTGCTGCTGCTGCGTCTGCAGCGTGACCACGCCCACCTGGGGGGGCGCCGGCTGGGCGGCCGTCTTGGGCGACCCGTCGCCACAGCCGGCGAGGGTCAATACCAGGGCCAGCGCGCCCAGCAGAGGGCCGGCGCCCAATGACCGGGGTACAGATCGGGGGGCGGCAATAGGGCGGGGCGGGGTAGTCATGGAGCGCGGCGCAATAGGTCTGGCAAAGCCATCATCGTCTCGTGGGGTGGCGAGCTTTGGGCAAGTGTCACTGAAGGTAAATGCCGCACTGTCGCATATCGAGGGCAGATCCGCCGGGCTTGGTGAATTTCTTCATTTTTCTTTACATCCACAAGGCGGTCGTAATTGTCAAATTTGGTTGCGCGGTCATGGCTGGCAGCGCATATTGCTCTGGTCAACGCCTACCATGCGCGATTGGGCTGCCGTCTCTGGCGCCATGTCTTGCAAAGGAACAACCTGCCATGAACAACCCCGCATCCACCCCATTTCTGGCCCAGGAGCTGATGCAGCATCTGCAGGGCGCGCCCCTGCAGCAGATGGCCGATCAACTGGGCGCCGACCAGGCGCAGACCCAAAGCGCCGTGGAAATGGCCCTGCCGCTGCTGCTGGGTGCGCTGGGGCGCAACGCGCAGGACGAGCAGGGCGCGCAGTCCTTGTTCGGTGCGCTGCAGCGCGACCACATGGGCGCGGCGCCGCAGCAGGCGCTGGGCCTGGGCGGCCTGGACTTGGGGGGCTTGCTGGGCTCGGTGCTGGGCGGCGCGCGATCGGGTGGCGCGATGGGAGGTGCCATGGGGGGTGATGCCGGTGCGGCCATCCTGGGGCATATCTTTGGTGGCGGCGGCAGGGCGCGTGTCGAATCGGGCCTGGGCCAGGCCAGCGGGCTGGGCGCCAACGCCGGGCAGCTGATGCAGATGCTGGCGCCCATTGTCATGTCCTTCCTGGCGCAGCGCGTCAGCTCTGGCGGCATGGACGCCGGCGGCCTGGGCCAGATGCTGGGCCAGGATCGCGCCAACATGCAGCGCCAGGGTGCCCCCGGCGGTGACCTGCTGGGCAGCCTGCTGGATCAGGATGGTGACGGCCAGCTGGGGCTGGGTGATCTGCTGAAGATCGGCGGCAGCCTGCTGGGTGGGCGCCGTTGATACATCGTTGGTTTTTGGGTTGCGTTTCTGCGCCTCTTCAGCGGACACTGTGGGACAACCGTTTTTTTCCACTTCACCGCCGGGGAGGCTGTCATGACCACTGTTGCAGAAATCATCAAATCCAAATCCGAAGCCAAGGTGTATTCGGTCACGCCTACGGACACCGTGCTCACAGCGCTGAAACTCATGGCCGACAAGCACATAGGCGCCCTGTTGGTGATGGAGGGCGAGCAGATCGCCGGCATCTTCACCGAGCGCGACTATGCGCGCAAACTGGTGCTGCTGGGCCGCGCCTCCAGCGACACGCCCATGCGGGAGGTGATGACCACCGCCGTGCGCTTCGTCGAGCCCACGCACAGCGTCGAGCAATGCATGGCGTTGATGACCGAGAACCGCCTGCGCCACTTGCCTGTGGTGGACAAGGGGCGCGTGGTGGGCCTGATTTCCATCGGTGACCTGGTCAAGAGCGTGATATCAGAGCAACAGTTCATCATCACCGAGATGGAGCGCTACATCACCGGTGCGCGCTGAGCCACCAGCGCCACGAGCGCCACCAGCGCCACCAGGCCGGGTCTGGTGGCGTTTTTTTTGGTGCGCCCAACATGCGTGCACCCGTTGACCGCCCCAGTGGAACCGGGGGGAGTCTCCTGTCGCGGGGTGTTTGCTTGAAGCTGTTGGGGCGCTCGATCAGTCGGGACGCTCGGGGGGAATCACGCCGCTGCCCCCCGTCTGTTTGCCGTTTGATGCCATGGCCTGCCCGGAGGGACTCGAACCCCCGACCTATTGCTTAGAAGGCAATTGCTCTATCCGGTTGAGCTACGGGCAGTTGGTGCAGCCAAAGGAGCGAATCATACCTGGGAGCCCTCCCTGGTTTGACGAGTTGGCGTGGGCCGCGGCGGGCGTCAGGCTGCAGGTGTTTGTGGGTGCGGTTTAATGCTAAAAAACGGCTGCAGCGCTTGTTGATAGTGCGATTACAGCTATCTTTATGATAGTTTGAACGTCGCTGGCGGCGGCCGTTAGTCGGCTTCCTCGAATACCAGCGAGGGCGGTGTCATGACGCGTGCCGTGTCGCTCAGGGCGGGGATGAGATGGTTGGCAAAGTAGCTGTTCTGCGTGTCGGGCTCCAGGGCGGCCACGACCAGGTTGGCCAGGGGCTGGTTCAGCGGCACGTAGTAGCTGCCGCTGGGCACATCGATGGCGCTGCGTGTGGGAGTGACCTGCACGCGGATGATGGGGGCGGCGCCGGCCACCGTGCCGCGCACGTCCTGGCGTTCTGCGCTCGCACGGCTGGTTTCGTGGTAGGTGTCGGCCAGCGCCGATCCGGCTTCGGCCACGCGCATGACTTGCACGCCCATGAGTTTCAGTCGCTCCACCGCCCTGTCGTTGCTGCCCGCAAGCCAGTAGCCGCAGGGACGGGGGCGCTTTTTCAGCGTCTGCAGTTGCAGCGACGAGTTCCAGTCCACGCGCAGCGGGCGGTCGGCGCCGGTTTCGGGGTCCAGCATGAGCAGATCGTGCTGCGTGGGCGTGGGGCCGGCCTCGACGACGACTTCGCCGCGGCAGGCCTGGGCGGAGATGTCTCGCGCCCCGTAGGATCGCACCTGCTCCAGCTTGCCGGCGTGATCGACCGTGCTGCGCAGCGCGCTGGTGACGGCCGTGACGTGCGAGTGCACGCGGCGCTGGATATGGCTGCGGCCTATGCCTATGCCGCGGGTTTCCAGCAGCATGCTGACGGTGTTCTTCAGGCCGTTGACGTTGCGGCCGGTGTCCGGCTGCGTGCCTCCCATGGACAGGCGCATATCCTCGGGTTGCGTGGAGGTGGTGTAGTACCACTCCTGTGTCAGGCCCTGGGCATCCAGGGCCTTGAGCATGGGCTGGCGGTACCACTCCAGCGCGGCCTTGGTCATGAATTCCGGCAGGTTGGCCGTGGTGGCATGCTGCAGCAGCATGTCGTAGCGCTGTATGGCCTTGAACTTCTCCAGAAAGCGCCCGGCCACCGTGTATTCGTGGACGTCTATCACGGCGATGGGGCGGTAGTCGCGCACCAGCCTGGCCAGGGCCCGGGCCTCGGGTGTCTGCAGCAGCAGGTGGTCGCGGTTCATGTCGATGCCGTTGGCCGTCACGCGCTTGCCGGCCTCGGCGCCATCGGGGTTGGCGCGCGGTACGACGATGACGTTGATGCGGTCGAGCATGGGCTCCAGCAGGCCGCCGGCCAGCTCGCGCGCAACCACCAGCAGGGCTTCGCTGCCAGCCGGCTCGTCGCCATGTTGCTGGCCGACGAGCAGCACCGTCGGGCGGCCGCTGTCCTCCAGCGCGGCGGCATGGGTGTTTGCGACGCGCGTGACTACCAGCGCGTGGATGGGTGTGCCGCGTTGCGACAGGCCCAGATCCAGCATCTGCGAGCGCGTGACACCCTTCTGGCTGGACGCCAACTGGCGCAGCCACTGCGTGAGTTCGGCGTTGGTGGTGAAGTCCTGGCGCCCGCTGGCCAGGCCGGGCGTTTCGTAGCGCACGGATGGATCGGGAAAGCGTGCCGCCACGGCCGCGCTGTAGGGCAGCTGCGACGTGGACGCCTCCGGCGCCGCAAGCGAACCGGGCAGGGGCGTGACGATGACCGGCGTGGAAATGCCTTCACTGGGCGAGGTCGCGGTGCTGGCACCGGTGTCCAGAGGTGGTGGGACTGGTCGCCCGGCCTGTGGGGCCGATGCCCTCGCCCCGGCTTCTTGCCCTGGCCAGGGAGGCAGGGGTGTGCTGGAGCACGCCGCCAGCAACAATGTGGCGAGTACTGCTGCCCCGCCGCGGCGGCATGCTGGTGCGCTTGCGTGCAGGGTTTCGACGGCGGATTGCCATGTGCTGCGGTGGGTGCGGAACTTGTGCGTCATCATGGTTGGCAGTAGGGAAATGGGGCCAATGTTAGCCGGCGCTCAACTGATGCCCGATTGTGTGGCTGGTGGACAAGATCCTGGATGCCAGATAGGGACAAGCCCGGCAATGCCGGGTTTGTCTGTGCAGTTTTGCAGCGCCGCGTCAGCGGCCAAATCCGCCGCCGCCGCGTGGGCCACGACCGCCCCCGCCACCGCCGCCGCCGCGGTAGCCGCTACGGCGGCCGCGGTCGGACATGCTGTCCACGCTGGTGCGCATGGGGTCGGGTTGGCTGCTGCGGCTGCCGCCGCCGTGGCGCGGATCCAGGTTCACATGCCGGAGCTGGGTGCCCAGGTGGGCGTTCTCGCTGCGCGGCTGGCTGTCGTCATGGCGGCGATTGCCGGGGTTGCCCTGGCTGCCTTGGTTGCGGCGCCCGGCGTCAGGGTTGCGGGGGTGCTGCTGGCCTCGCGATGGGCCCGCAGCGCGGCCGGCGTTGCCCGGGCCGTTGGCCGCGCCGGATGCGCGCGCGCCGTCGCCCTGGGCGCCTCTGCCGCCACCGCCCTGGCGGCCGCCGCGCGGCTGGCCCTGGCCGGCCTTGTTGGTGCGAATGCGATCCATCATCTCGGAGCGCGCGGCCTTGGCTGCGGCCTGCATCACTTCGCGGCTGGGTGGCTTGCCGGCGCCGCCCCAGATGGTCTGGCGGCCCATGGCAATGGGCTCGGCCTTCTCGCCCTCGTCGGGGCCGAAGCCGTCGATGACCTGCACCGGGATCTCCTGCTTGGTGAAGCGCTCGATCTCCATCATGAAGCCCTCTTCGTCCAGGCACACCAGGCTCACGGCCTGGCCTTCGCGGCCGGCACGCCCGGTGCGGCCGATGCGGTGCACGTAGTCCTCGGAGACGTTGGGGATTTCGTAGTTGACGACATGCGGCAGGTCGTCGATGTCGATGCCGCGTGCTGCAATATCCGTAGCTACCAGCGCCCGTATCTGGCCGGTTTTAAAGCCTTCCAATGCCTGGGTGCGGGCGCTCTGGCTCTTGTTGCCGTGCAGCGCCATGGCCTCCACGCCATTCTTGGTCAGGTATTCGGCCACGTTGTTGGCGCCGAACTTGGTGCGCGTGAACACCAGCACCTGGCTCCAGTCATGCTGCTGAATGATGTGCAGCAGCACTTGCTTCTTCTTGGCACGGCCGACCGGGTGGATGACCTGGCTGATGCGCTGCACCGTGGTGTTGCGCGGCGTGACCTGGATGCTTTGCGGGTTCTTCAGCAGGTTGCCGGCCAGATCGCGGATGTCGTCGCTGAAGGTGGCCGAGAACAGCAGGCTTTGCTTGGATGCGGGCAGCAGCGCCAGCACTTTCTTCACGTCGTGGATGAAGCCCATGTCCAGCATGCGGTCGGCCTCGTCGAGCACCAGGATCTCGACCGTGGACAGGTCCATGAAGCCTTGCTGCTGCAGATCCAGCAGGCGCCCGGGCGTGGCCACGAGCACGTCCACACCGCGCTTCATGCGTTCGATCTGCGGGTTCATGCCCACGCCGCCGAAGATCACGGTGGACTTGAGGGCCAGGTGCTTGCCATAGGAACGCACCGATTCCTCGACCTGTGCGGCCAGTTCGCGCGTGGGGGTGAGCACCAGGGCGCGCACGCCGCGGTTGCCAAATTTGCTGGTGGCGGCCGGGCCGCTGGCCAGGCGGTGCAGCAGGGGCAGGGTGAAGGCCGCCGTCTTGCCGGTACCGGTTTGTGCGCCGGCCAGCAGATCATGGCCGGCCAGGACTGCGGGAATGGCCTGGGCCTGGATGGGAGTGGGTTCGTTGTAACCCTGTTCTTGCACGGCCTGCAAAATGGCCGGCGCCAGCTTCAGTTCTTCGAATGTCATTGTCAAGTTGGATGCGCCCATCCTGGGCGCTGGGTATCGGCCTGTTGCCGGGCGGCCTGGTGGGCCGCCGACCAGTTCGGTAGGTCGATGATTTGAGGGGTGGGAGCCAGGAAGATCACTTCCGTTGTCCCCAGCTTGTCTAGGCTGATGTCGGGGCAACTGGAACCCGCGACGGCTGCTATTGTCGCATGCCCCGATAATCCACGGTTGCGCGCCCGCATTTCAGGCGCTTTCTCTTGCCCGTTCGTTGCTCTTTTTTTTGAAGAATCCATGGCCCAGTACGTTTTCTCCATGAACCATGTCACCAAGACCGTGCCGCCCAAGCGGCAGATCTTGAAAGACATTTCCCTGTCCTTTTTTCCTGGCGCCAAGATCGGCGTGCTGGGCCTGAACGGCTCGGGCAAGTCTTCGCTGCTCAAGATCATGGCAGGCATCGACAAGGAGATCGAGGGCGAGGCCATCCCCATGCAGGGCCTGTCGATAGGCTACCTGCCGCAGGAGCCGCAGCTCAACCCCGAGCACACCGTGCGCGAGGCGGTGGAGGAGGCCATGGCCGAGGTGAACAACGCCAAGGCGCGCCTGGAAGAGGTCTATGCAGCCTACGCCGAAGAAGACGCCGACTTTGACGCCCTGGCCGCCGAGCAGGGCAAGCTCGAAGCCATCATCGCCGCCGCTGGCACCGACTCCGAGCACCAGCTGGAGATCGCCGCCGACGCGCTGCGCCTGCCGCCCTGGGAGGCGGTGATCGGCAAGCTCTCGGGCGGCGAGAAGCGCCGCGTGGCGCTGTGCCAGCTGCTGCTGTCCAAGCCCGACATGCTGCTGCTCGACGAGCCCACTAACCACCTGGACGCTGAAAGTGTGGAATGGCTGGAGCAGTTTTTGCACCGCTTCACCGGCACCGTGGTGGCCATCACCCACGACCGCTACTTTCTCGATAACGCGGCCGAGTGGATTCTGGAACTCGACCGCGGCCACGGCATTCCGTACAAGGGCAACTATTCCGACTGGCTGATCCAGAAGGGCAACCGCCTGGAGGCCGAGCAAAAGGGCGAGGAGGCGCGCGCCAAGGCCCTGAAGAAAGAACTGGAATGGGTGCGCCAGAACGCCAAGGGGCGCCAGGCCAAGTCCAAGGCGCGTATTGCGCGCTTTGAGGAACTGAGCGACTACGAATACCAGCGCCGCAACGAGACGCAGGAAATCTTCATCCCCGTGGCCGACCGCCTGGGCAGCAAGGTGATTGAGTTCCACGGCGTCACCAAGAGTTTTGGCGACCGGGTGCTGATCGACAACCTGTCGATGAACATTCCGGCCGGTGCCATCGTCGGCATCATCGGCCCCAACGGCGCGGGCAAGTCCACGCTGTTCAAGCTGATCGCCGGCAAGGAGCAGCCTGACTCGGGCACCGTGGAAATCGGCCAGACCGTGAAGATGGCGTTTGTCGATCAGCACCGCGACGCGCTGGCGAACGAGAAGACGGTGTGGGAAGACGTCTCCGGCGGCCTCGACATCCTCAACGTGGGCAAGTTCCAGATGGCCAGCCGGGCGTATTGCGGGCGCTTCAACTTCAACGGCCAGGATCAGCAGAAGAAGGTGGGCAACCTGTCTGGCGGCGAGCGCGGCCGCCTGCACCTGGCCAAGACGCTGATCCAGGGCGGCAACGTGCTGCTGCTGGACGAGCCGTCGAACGACCTGGACGTGGAAACCCTGCGCGCGCTGGAAGACGCGCTGCTGGAGTACGCCGGCACCGTGCTGGTCATCAGCCACGACCGCTGGTTCCTGGACCGTATCGCCACGCACATCCTGGCGGCCGAGGGCGACAGTCAGTGGGTGTTCTTCGACGGCAACTATCAGGAGTACGAGGCCGACAAGAAAAAGCGCCTGGGCGAGGAGGGCGCGCGCCCGCACCGCATGCGCTTCAAGGCGCTGAAGTAAGCCGCTTCATGGGGTGATGACCGACGGGCCGCAAGGCCCGTTGTCGTTTCTGGCCCGCCGCGTCAGCTGCCGGCGGGGCTTATGTCCGCGTGGCAGGGCAGGACCAGGCCATTGGCCAGGGTCAGCGAGCGCGCGGCCAGCACGGCGCGCACGGTGGCGCGGGCCACGGCCTCGGCCGCCATGGTGGCCAGCACCAGCATGCCGGGGTGCTGCTCATGCACGCCGGTGGCCAGGGTGAACAGGGTGTCGCCGTCGCTCATGGTGTGCACCGGGTTGATGGCGCGCGCCAGGCCATCATGCCCGGCCACGGCCAGGCGCTGGGCCTGCACCTTGGAGAGCCGCGCGTCGGTGGCGATGACGCCTATGGTGGTGTTGCTGCCGGCCAGCAGCGGGTGCGGCGGCTCGCCCGCCAGCAGGGCGCGGCGCGTGTCCCGCAGCCGCAGGCCGTCGGCCGTGCGCGCGCCGGCCAGGGGCTGGCCGGTGGCAGGGTCAACCACGTCGCCCACGGCGTTGCAGGCGATCAGCGCGCCCACCGTCACGCCGGCCACGGTGACGGATGCCGTGCCCAGGCCGCCCTTCATGGCGTGCGCCATGCCGAACATCTTGCCGACCACGGCGCCGCTGCCTGCGCCCACATTGCCTTCGGCGGGTGCGGCACTGCTGGCGGCGGCGCAGGCGGCGTAGCCGGCGGCGGCGTCGGGGCGGATCTTCATGTCGCCCACATGCAGGTCGAACAGCACGGCGGCGGGCACCAGGGGCAGGCGGCCCACGCCCACGTCCAGGCCCACGCCACGCTCTTCCAGCCAGCGCACGGCGCCCGTGGCGGTGTCCAGGCCCCAGGCGCTGCCGCCGGCGAGCACGATGGCATGCACCTGCTGCACGAGGTTGCCGGGCGCGAGCAGATCGGTCTCGCGCGTGCCGGGCGCGGCGCCGCGCACATCGACACCGGCCACGGCGCCCGCGCGCGCCATGACCACGGTGCAGCCCGTGGGGCGGCGGCCGTCGCTGTGGTGGCCTACCTCGATGCCGCGCACATCGGTGATGGCGCCGGCGGGGGATGTGTCATGCATGGTGCGCCACGATAGCCCATCCGGCGGCGCCCCGTGCCGTTTTGAGTAAAAAACGGCCTTGGCGCATATGGGTCAAGCGCTGATAGCTATTAAAACAATAGTTGCCCGCGCCATTCCTTAGCGGTAGCTGGTAAAGACGCGCGTGGAGACGTCCTTGTTCATCAGGTTCTTCGTCACCAGCAGCACGTCGTAGGCATCCTTGCGGCCCTGGTACTCGGGGCCATCCATGCCGGGGCTGCCCACGGGCATGCCGGGCACGGCGAGGCCCAGGGCCTTGGGCTTGTCCTTGAGCAGCTTCCTCACGTCGGCCGCAGGCACATGGCCTTCGAGCAGGTAGCCGCCCACCAGGGCCGTGTGGCACGAGCCCAGGCGCTGCGGCAGGCCCAGCCGGGCGCGCACGGCGGCGTTGCCGGTGTCGTGCACGGTGACGGTGAAGCCGTTGGCCTGCATGTGCTCGATCCAGTCCTGGCAGCAGCCGCAGCTGGGGTCTTTCCAGACCTCGACGGCGTTGGGCGTGCTGGCCCAGGCGGGCAGGGCGGTGCAGGCGGCTGCGGCGGCGATGGCCGTGAGCCATTGGCGGCGGTGGGTGTTGTGCATGTGTTGTTCTCCGGGCATGGTTTTGATCAGGGCGTGACGGTGAAGCTGCCACGCATGCCGGCCTCGAAGTGGCCGGCGATCAGGCAGGCAAAGTCGAAGTTGCCGGCGCGGTTGAAGGTCCACACCAGGTCGTCCTTGCGGCCGGGCTTGACATGGGCCATGTGGGCCTCGCCATGCTCCATGCCGGGGTGTTCGCGCATCATGGCCGCGTGCTCGTCCAGGCTGGCCGGGGTGCCCAGCACCACCTCGTGCAGCACCTGGCCCTTGTTCTCCACGCGCAGGCGCACGGTCTCGCCCTGCTTCACGGCGAAGTGCGCGGGGGTGAAGCGCATGTCGTCCGTCATGCGCAGGGTGATGGTGCGCGTGGCCTTTTTGGCCTGCCCGGCAATGCCCCAGGCCTGTTGCTGCGGGGCGGCGGCGTCATGGCCGTGATCGCCGTGGTGGCCGGTATTTTCATGAGAAAAAACGGTGCTAGCGCTTGTCAGTAAAGCGCATGCAACTATGAAATAAAGAGCTTTCATGGGTGTGAATCTGTGATGTTTTTTTGGGGGGGCAGCGGCGCGGGGCGCCATGCCTTGATCGGCCCGCGGCAGGCGGGCGGCGGACGCACTTCGGGCGTCTGGCCTCAGGCGATGGGCGGCTTGATGGCCTGCGCGGCCGGGGCGCTGGCAAAGGCCGCGCCGTGCAGCGGCAACGGTGCCTGGCGTGGCCCGGCAGCGGGCGTGCTCAGCCAGGGGGTAAGCGCAGGCGCCGCATGGCAGATGCCGCAGGCGCCGCAACCGGCCGGGTGTGCTGCGTGGGTGTCGTCCTGCACGTCGCAGCACGGCGCTGTGCTTGCCGCTGCGTGCCGCATACCGTCATGGGCACCGTGATCGCCGTGCCCGGCGGACGGCGTTGACTGCGTGATCGCGGCCGCGTGCTGCATCGGCGTTGCACCCATGGCCGTGGCATCGCCCAGCAGGCCGCGCATGAGTAGCAGCAAAACCAGGGCGATGGAGAGAACGCGGCGCATGGCTTGAATGATAGGGGGGCGGCCTGCAAGTTCCTCAGGCCGCCATGTAGCGCCCGGGCCGGTGGTTGATGGCCAGCACCTGGTTCAACGCCACGGCGCCGATGACGGACCAGAGCACGCGCATGGGCTCCACCGTGGCCAGGGCGGCGGCGACGATGCAGAGGTCGGCCACCATCTGCACCGCGCCGGCGCGCCAGCCAAAGCGGCCCTGCAGGTACAGCGCCAGAATGCCTATGCCGCCCAGGCTGCAGTGGTGGCGAAACAGCACCAGAAAGCCCATGCCCATGCACAGCCCGCCCACCAGGGCCGCGTACAGCGGCTGGATGTTGGCTATCTGCATGAGTAGCGGCTGCAGCTCGGTGATGGCCGCCAGCAGCGCCACGCCGGCAAAGGTCTTGAGCGTGAAGCCCAGGCCCAGCTTGCGCAGCGCCAGCCAGTAAAAGGGCAGGTTCAGCACGAAGAACAGCTTGCCAAAGCCTATGCCGGTGGCGTAGTGCAGCACAAAGGCCAGGCCCGTGATGCCGCCGGTGAGCAGCCCGGCGCTGGCCACCATGGACACGCCCACCGACACCATGGCCACGCCGGTGACGATGGCCACCAGGTCTTCGGTGTGCGAATGGGGGGCAGGTGCCGGGGTGGTGATGGTCGCAGACATGGGGCGCCATTGTGCTCTTGTAATAAGAGCTTGCTGCGCAGTTACATCAAGGGGAATCAAGGTTTTTGGCCAATATTTTCCGGCTCCGCCCCGGCGCCGGCCTGCATGGCCTGGGCGATGCAGGCGCGCAGCGCGGCGCTGGGCACCATGGGCTGCAGCGGCTGGGTGATGGCGCGGCCGTTGTTGCCATAGGGCATGCGGCGCACCAGGTGGCCCAGGGGCGCCATGGCCAGGTGGCGCAACTGGCCCTGCACCTCGTGCTTATCGCCCAGCGCCTGGGCAAAGCGCAGCATCTGCCAGTGCGCGCGCAGGTGCAGGGCCAGGCGGTTCTGGCCCAGCACATGGGCGGCCTCCAGGTAGCGCCAGCGCTGGGCGGTGCTCTGGCCGGCGCTGGCGGCGAACTGCTGCAGCAGGTAGTCGAAGGCGGCGTATTGGCGGGTCTGGCTCATGGTTCTTGCGGGTGAGGTGCGCCGGGCAGGGCGCGGCGCAGGCGCAGGCCGTTGGCCACGACCAGCAGGCTCACGCCCATGTCGGCCAGCACGGCCAGCCACATCGTGGCCAGGCCCAGCAGGGCGAGCATAAAGAAAACCGCTTTCACGCCCAGCGCCAGGGATATGTTCTGCCAGAGCACGCGGTGCGTGCGGCGCGACAGGCCTATGGTGTCGGCAATGCGGCGCAGGTCGTCGTGCATCAACACCACGCCCGCCGTCTCCATGGCCATGGCCGTGCTGTGCGCGCCGCCCATGGCAAAGCCCAGGTCGGCGCGGGCCAGGGCGGGGGCGTCGTTGATGCCGTCGCCGGCCATGGCCGTGGGGCCCAGGCGGCGCAGCGCGGCCAGGGCATCGAGCTTGTCCTCGGGCAGCAGGCCGCCGCGCGCGTCCTCGGGGGCGGCTATGCCGGCTTCAAGGGCAATCGCCTGCACCGTGGCGGGGTTGTCGCCGCTCAGCACCACCGGCCGCACGCCCAGGGCGCGCAGCGCGTCGATGGCCTCGGGCACATGGGCGCGCAGCGGGTCGGCCACGGCGAACAGGGCGCGCACGGCGCCGTCGCCGGCCAGCAGGGTCACGCTGCGGCCCTGGTTTTCGTGCGCGTGCAGGGTGGCCAGCAGGGCGTCGTCCGCCAGGCCCTGCTCGCGCATCAGGCGCAGGTTGCCGAGCTGCCAGCGCCGGCCGTCGATCTCGGCCTGCACGCCGCGCCCGGGCAGGGCCTGCAGGTCGCGCAGGCCATTGGCCGGCGTGGCCGGCAGGCCGGCGGCGATGGCGCGCGAGACCGGGTGCTCGGACCGGCCCGCCAGCTGCGCGGCGATGGCGGCGGCGCGGGCCGCGTCAAAGCCGCCCAGGGCCTGCCAGTGCACCAGCGTGGGGTGGCCGGTGGTGAGGGTGCCGGTCTTGTCCAGCGCCAGCACACGCAGGCCGCGCGCGGCCTCCAGCGCGCCGCCGCCCTTGATCAGAATGCCGCGCCGCGCCGCCGCCGTGAGGGCGCTGACCAGCGTCACCGGCGTGGAGATGACCAGCGCGCAGGGGCAGGCGATGACCAGCAGCGCCAGCGCCTGGTAGGCCGCCTGCTGCCAGCCCCAGCCCATCAGCGGCGGCGCCAGCAGCGCCAGCAACAGGGCCAGCACGAAGACGATGGGGGTGTAGATGGCGGCAAAGCGATCGACAAAGCGTTGCACCGGCGCCTTGCTGGCCTGGGCCTGCTCCACGGCGCGCACGATGCGCGCCAGCAGCGTGTCGGCCGGCGGGGCGGTCACGCGCATCAGCAGCTCGCCATGCTGGTTCACGCTGCCGGCGTACAGGTCGTCGCCGGGCGCCTTGTCGGCCGGCTGGCTCTCGCCCGTGATCGGGGCCTGGTTCACGGCGCTGCTGCCCTGCGTCACCTGGCCGTCCAGCGGCACATGGGCGCCGGGGGCGATGCGCAGCGTGGCGCCCAGTGGCACCTGGGCCACGGGCAGGCGTTGCAGGCTGCCGTCGGCCTGCAGCACGTCGGCCGTGGCCGGGGCCAGCCGCAGCAGGTCGCGGATGGCGTGGCGCGCGCGGTCCATGGCGCCATGCTCCAGGCGCTCGGCGGCCACGTACAGGGCCATGACCATGGCCGCCTCGGGCCACTGGCCTATGAGGAAGGCGCCGGTCACCGCCACGGCCATGAGGGCGTTGATGCCCAGGCGCAGCCGCGCCAGATCGTTCAGGCCGGCGCGATAGACGCCCAGGCCCGACAGGCCAATGGCCACCAGCGCCAGGGCCATGCCGGGCCAGTCCCAATGCAGCCAGTGCGCGGCCTCGGCCCCGGCGGCCAGTGCCAGAGCGGTGGCGATGCGCGGCCAGGGCGGCAGCGTGTCGTGGGCATGGCCATCGTCGCAGGCGCAGCTGCTGCAGGAGGTGCTGGCAGTGCGGTGTTCATGCGCGTGCGGCCTGTCATGCGCATGGTCATGGCCATGGCCAATAGGGCTGGTACTGTGGTTCATGCGATCATTGGAAACCTTCAAGCCACTTCAAGGTCAAGCATGCCCCAGCAAAGCCCGCAGCACCGTATCGGCGACGCCGCCCGGCTGTCGGGCGTGTCCGCTGCCAATATCCGCTATTACGAGAAGGAAGGCCTGCTGCGCCCAGGCGCACGGGGCGACAATAGCTATCGTTTTTATAGTTCTGCCGACCTGCACCGGCTGCGCTTCATACGCCTGTGCCGGGCCATGGACATGTCGCTGGACGAGGTGCGCCGCCTGCTCGCCATAGACGCCGCCAGCGCCCAGGCCGGACACCAGGCCTGCGCCACGCTGGACGAGCACCTGGCCCATGTGCGCGAGCGCCTGGCCGAGCTGCGCGTGCTGGAGAAGGAGCTGCGCGGCTTGCGCAGCCGCTGCGACGGGCAGGCCGCCCATTGCCAGGTGATAGACGCATTGCACGAGCGTGCCGAGGCCCAGGACGTGCGCCTGCAGCCAAGCGCCCCGGCGCACCGCCATGTCTGAGTTGGCCCTGGACCGGTTCTGGCGCGGCGCGCAGCGCCTGGCGCTGGGCTGGTGGCGCATCATCGACCTGGGCGCGGTGGTGCTGGTGCTGCTGTTGTCGCCCAGCAGCTACGGCCGTGCCGCGCGCGATCGCCTGGCGCGGCAGATCTACACCGACACGCTGCCCATACTGCCCGGCTTTACGGCGCTGGCGGCGCTGCTCAGCCTGGTCATCACGCATATCGTTGTCGTCACCGCGCTCAGCTATGGGCTGACGCGCTACGCGCTGGAGATGGTGATACGCGTGCTGGTGCTGGAGCTGATACCGCTCACCGCGGCCCTGTTCGTCGCCATGCGCACCACCATTCCCAGCGGCGTGCAGCTGGCGCGGCTGCGCCAGGCGGGTGTGCTGCAGGCCTGGCGTGCACGCGGCGCCGACCCGCTGCGCATGGAGCTGCTGCCGCGCGTGCTGGCCGGCATCTATGCCTGTGTGACGCTGGCGGCGCTGTCCTGCGTGGTGGCGCTGGTCATGGCCTATCTGGGTGTGTATGGAGTGACGACCGCCGGATTGCCCGCCTACACGCGCATGTTCGGCCAGGTGTTCACGCCCTCGATCACGCTGGTGTTCACGCTCAAGACCCTGCTGTTCAGCATGGCCGTGGCGCTGATCCCCATGGCCGGCGGCCTGCACCCACAGCCGCCCGGCGCCCTGCTGCGCCAGGACGGCGCCGCGCCCGCCAGCCTGGCGCGCCTGTTTGCCGTGCTGCTTCTCATAGAGGCGCTGTCGCTGATGGGCAATTACTACTGAATCGACTGAACCACGAATGCGCCATGCCTGAACCCCTGCCACCCCCACCCCCCGAGGAGCTGCTGCGCCCCGTGGCGCATCTGCGCCTGAAGGCCGCGGCGCTGCTGCTGCTGACCCTGGCGCTGATCGCCGGCTCGGTGCTCTACCTGCTGTATGCGCGCGGCGCCTTCGAGCCCACCCAGCGCCTGGTGCTGATTGCCGATGATTCGGAGGGCGTGTCCGTGGGCATGGACATGACGTTCTCGGGCTTTCCCATAGGCCGCGTGCGCCGCATCGCGCTGGCCGGTGACGGCAATGTGCGCATCGATGTGGACGTGGCCTTGCGCGACGCCCACTGGCTGCGCGAGTCCAGCGTGTTCACCCTGGTGCGCGGCCTGGTGGGCGGCACGGCCATCAAGGCCTACAGCGGCGTGCTGACCGACCCGCCGCTGGCCGCCGGCGCCGAGCGCCCGGTGCTGCGCGGCGATGCCACGGCCGAGATCCCGCAGCTCATGGCCACGGCGCGCCAGCTGCTCGACAACCTGCAGCAGCTCAGCGCGCCCGACTCGGCGCTGAACGACACCCTGGGCCAGGTACGCCAGCTCATGCAGCGGCTGAACGCGCCGGGCGGGGCGCTGGGCGTGCTCATGGGCAACGAGCAGGACGCGCGCAAGGTGCTGCAGACGCTCGATCGCACCCAGCAGCTGCTGGCGCGGCTGGACGCCGTGGCGGCACGCGCCGACCGCCAGGTGTTTGGCGCCGCCGGCCTGCCGGGCCTGGTGCCCGAGCTGCGCGCCACCGTGGCGCAGGCGAGCGGCCTGCTGCAGGACACGCGCCAGAGCCTGACGCGCGTGGACGCGGTGCTGGCCGAGGCCCAGGCCATAGGCGCCAACGCGCGCGAGGCCACGACCGACCTGGGCGCGCTGCGCGCCGACGTCGAAGCCAACCTGCGCAAGCTCGAAGCCCTGATCAACGACATCAACCGCAAATGGCCCTTTGCGCGTGACCAGGAGCTGAAGCTGCCATGAAACAACACCCCCCTGAGTCGCTTCGCGCCTCCGTGCAGCCGCCAGAGGCGGCAGCTCTTCAGGGCCGTCCAAGCCTGCGCAGGCAGGCTTGGAGCCGCGGCCTTCAGCCCCCGCTCTCGGCTTCGCCGGGCAGGAGGACGCAGCCAGCGCGGCGGGGCGGCCCTTGCGCGGCTGCCCGCGCATGGAGCGCGCCAGTCTCATGCGTGGTTTTTCTGGCCGTTCTGCTGGCGGCGTTATTGGCCGCGTGCGGCAGCCAGCCCCCCACGCCCGACTGGAAGATCAACGCCCATGGCGCGGCCGAGCGGGCGCAGGCCGCCTACCTGGAGGGTAACGACCGCGTGGCCCGGCAAGAGTGGCAGCGCGCGCGCGCCGAGCTGGCCCGCACCGGCCGCCCCGAGGCCTTGGCGCAGGTCGAGCTGCTGCGCTGCGCGGCCCAGACCGCCAGCCTGGTGGCCGAGCCCTGCAGCGCGTTTGAAGCCTTGCGTGCCGACGCCACGCCCGCGCAGGCAGCCTACGCCGCCTACCTGGCGGGCGGCGCCACGGCGCAGCAGCTGGCCTTGCTGCCCGAGTCGCAACGCGCCGCAGCAACGAGCAGCCAGGCCGCGGCCGGCATTGCCGACCCGCTGTCACGCCTGGTGGCCGCGGGCGCGGCATTGCGCGCCGGCCGCGCCACGCCCGCCACCGCCGATCTGGCCATCGACACGGCCGCCGAGCAGGGCTGGCGCCGCCCGCTGCTGGTCTGGCTGCTGCTGCGCCAGCAGCAGGCGCTGGCGGCGGGCGATACGTCGCTTGCGGCGCTGCTCCAGCGGCGCGTGGCCACCGTCGAAAGCGGCGGCGCGCCAGAGCTTGGGAGCGGGCTCAGGTGAGGGACTGGTATGGCGCGGGGTATCAAACCGCGCCTTGTCGGCTCCGGCGGCGTTGCAGCACCTCGCGATCGCTGCGGTTATCAAGCTTCAGGCATCAACTGCCGCGCCAGCTGCCCTGCCGTCAGCGCGCATGACCCGGGCCAGGCGTCGGCCACCGCGCCATGCTGCCAGCAGGCGTGGGCGGCCGCGCTGAAGGCGGCATCGGCGGCGGGCGCCGCCGCCAGGCGCGCGCCCACCAGGCCGGCCAGTACATCGCCCGTGCCGCCCGTGGCCAGCAGGGCGTTGCCCGTGGGGTTGATGCGCGGCACATGGCCCGGTGCGGCCACCACGCTGCCCGAGCCCTTGAGCAGCACCGTGCAGTGGTAGCGGTCGGCCAGCATTTGTGCGGCGGCCACGCGGTCGGCCTGCACGGCAGCGGTGGTGCACGCCAGCAGGCGCGCGGCTTCCAGCGGATGGGGCGTGAGCACGGTGGCCTGGCCTTCTTGCTGGCTGCGCTGTTGCAGCAGCGCTTGCAGCGCGGCGTCGGCGGCGATGGCGTTCAGCGCGTCTGCATCCAGCACCAGGCGCCGGGCCTGGCGCAGCACGGCGGGCAGCACGGCCGCCACGGCCTGGCCGCCGCCACAGCCGCAGACGATGGTGCCGTGGTCGAGTTGCAGGGCGTTGAAGTGGCGCAGCATCAGCTCTGGCTGCTGGGGCAGGGCGCCGGTGGCGCCGTCGTCCAGCAGCGCCAGCATGACCCGGCCGGCGCCCGCATGCAGGGCGGCGCTGGCGGCCAGCAGGGCGGCGCCGGTCATGCCCAGGCCGCGCGCGGCCAGGCCTTCGCCGCCGATCACCGCCACGTCGCCGTGGCTGCCCTTGTGGCTGGCGTGGGCGCGCGGCGCGGCGGGCGGCGGGCCGGCCAGCCAGGCGCTGGGGGTGTCGCTGCCGGCATCCACGGCCAGGTCATCGAGCCATACCTGGCCAGCGGCGTCGCGCCCGTGGGCGGTGAACAGGCCGGGCTTGAGCGTGAGCAGCGACAGGGTGTGGCGTGCGCCGTGTGGTGGCTGGGCCACGGCCTCGAAACCCGGGGCGTACTGGCCGGTGTTGGCAATCAGGCCTGAGGGCAAGTCCACGCACAGGGTGGTGGCGGCGCTGGCTTGCATGTGTGCCAGCCATTGCAGCAGCCGTGTGTCGGGCGTGTGGGCGCGCGCCTGGGCCGTGAGACCAATGCCCAGCAGCGCGTCCACGCACAGGTCTTGCGGGCCCAGCTCGGGCGGCTCGCCGGCAAAGTGCACGCCGGCGTCCAGCGCGCACTGCCAGGACTGGCGCGCGTCGGCGGGCAGCGCGGCGGGGGTGCCCAGCCAGGTGACGACCACCGGACGGCCGGCGCGGTGCAGCAGCATGGCGGCCTCCAGCCCGTCGCCGCCGTTGTTGCCGCCGCCGCAGGCGATCCAGATGCAGCGCGCGTGCGGGGCCAGCGCCAGGGCCAGGCGCGCCGTGGCGCGGCCGGCGCGTTGCATCAGGGTGTGCTCTGGCAGGGCCGCGGCTGCGGCGGCCTCGATGCGGCGCGTGGCCGCGGTGTCATGGAGGGCGTGGGGCTGGTGGGCGGTGATGCGCTGCATGTGCGCATTGTGGCGTCGGCCGTGTGCGATCAGAAGCGGGTCACGGCAAACGGCTGCAGATCGACGGCCGGTGCGCGCCCGGCCATGGCGTCGGCCAGCGCGCGGGCGCTGCCGCAGGCCTGGCCCCAGCCGCAGGCGCCGTGCCCGGTGTTGAGCCACAGGCCAGCCAGGCCGCTGGCGCCGATTACGGGAGCGCCGTCTGGCAGCATGGGGCGCGCGCCGCGCCATACCTGCACCTGGGGCGACGAGGTCTGCGCCCCACCGGGGAACCAGCCCGACAGTGCCAGGTACAGCGTCTGCAGCGTGGCCGCGCGGTGCGCGCCGCCGCCGTGGCCGATCTCGGCACCGCCGGAGACGCGCACGCGCTGGCCCTGGCGCGTGATGACCAGGCGGTGCAGCGGGTCGATCACGGCGCCCTGTGGCGCGTGGGTCTCTTCGCGCAGCGGGGCGCTGATGGTGTAGCCGTACAGCGCTTGCATGGGCAGGCGCGGGCCCAGCGGGTGCAGCAAGGCGGCGCTGCCCAGGCCCGCGCACAGCACCACGGCGTCGAAGCGCCGGGGCGCGTTCTCGCCCGTGATCTGCACGCCTGCGGGGGCATGGGTGAGGGCGCGCACGCCGGCGCCGAACATGAACCGCACCCCCAGATCCTGGGCCGCCTGGCGCAGCACCAGCGCGAACAGGCGGCAGTTGCCGGCTTCGCCGTCGGGGATGTGCAGGGCGCCGGCCAGGGGGGTGTCGGTGGACAGGCCGGGCTCGATGAGGCGGGCGGTGTCGGCATCCACATCGGCCACCGAGACGCCCGCGTCGCGCAGCACTTGCAGCGCGGGTTGCAGGCGCTGCACGCATTCGGGCCGGCGCAGCAGCACCAGGGCGCCGCGGCTGGTTTCTATGTTCACGTCCAGCTGCCCGGCCCGGGTGCGCGTGCATGCCAGGCTGTACTGGCCCAGTTGTTGCAGGGCTGTCAGCAGCGCCCCTGCCGTGGCGCTGCGGCCGGCCCGGGCCCAGCGCCAAGTCCAGGCCAGACCGGCCGGGCCGGCGCCGCCTACCAGGCGCATCCGGGCCTCGTCGCGCTGGAGCCTGCGCCGCAGTCCCGCGCCTATGGCGGGCTGCGCCCAGGGCGTGAACAGCGCCGGAGCCAGCAGGCCGGCGCTGGCAAAGCTGGCTTCCTCGGCGGCTGCGCCGCGTTGCTCGAAAACGGTGACCTGATGGCCGTCGGCGGCCAGCTCATAGGCTGTGGCTGCGCCGACAATGCCGGCGCCCACGATGGCAATCTGCATGGAATATTGAAAGAAAATGCCTGCAGCGCTTGTGTATCAAGCGCCTATAGCTATTATTGTTGTAGTAACTGCTCGATCAGGTGGCTGATGCACAGCACCGCATCGTCGCGCAGCGCCGCATGCCAGACCATCAGGCCCACGGGCAGCTCGCCCGCCTGGTGGCAGGGCAGCGACAGGGCGCAGCCGTCCAGCATGTTGATCACGCTGGTGTTGCGCAGCAGCAGCGCGTTGACGCGGAAGAACTCGGCGTCGCGCTCGCAGCCCGGTGCTACCGACGCAATGGTGGGTGCGGTGATGGGCACGGTGGGCGAGAGCAGGGCGTCAAAGCCGGCCATGGCCGATTCCATGCGGGCCATCCAGGCGCGGCGTGCGTGCAGCAGCTCGATGTAGTCGCTGGCGCTCATGGTGGCGCCGCGCTCTATGCGTGCCCGTACGCGCGGGTCATAGCTGGAGCCGTGCTGCTGCAGCAATTGGCGGTGCCAGGCATAGCTTTCGGCGGCTGAAAAACCACCGCTGGCGTTGACCTCGGCCAGCTCGCCGGTCTCGGGCAGGGTGATTTCGGTGATTTGCGCGCCCGCAGTGCGCAACTGCTGCAGCGTGCGCTCGAAGGCGGCGGCCACCGTGGCGTCCAGGTTGTCGAGAAACAGCGTGGTGGGCACGGCCAGGCGCCAGGCCGACAGCGGCGCCGGGCTGCGCGTGACGCGGCGCGCGGCCAATACTTCATGCACCACGATGGCATCGCGCACGCTGCGGGTGATGGCGCAGGCCGTGTCCAGCGTGGTTGAAAGCGGCGCGGCGCCATCGGTGGGCACCAGGCGTGCGGTGCTCTTGAAGCCCACCACGCCATTGAGCGCCGCCGGGATGCGGATCGAGCCGCCCGTGTCCGAGCCCAGGCCGACGAAGGCCGCGCCCGTGGCCACCGACACGCCGGCGCCCGACGACGAGCCGCCCGGCACGCGCGCCGGGCCGCTCAGGGGGCCAAAGCGTGCGTCATGGGCGGCGGGCGTGCCGAAATGCGGGTTCACGCCCACGCCGGAGAAAGCGAACTCCACCATCTGCGTGTGGCCCAGAATGGCGCCACCAGCGCGGCGCAGGCGCGCGACGGCGCTGCAGTCGGCGGCTGCCGGTGGGGCGCCCGCCAGCACCGTGGAGCCGGCGGCCGTGGGCAGGCCCTGGATGTCGAACAAATCCTTGACCGACACCGCCAGGCCGGCCAGCGGCAGTTGCTCCACGCCCGAGGCCGCGGCGGCGGCGCGTGCCTGGTCGAGACAGGTCTGGCGAAACACATGGGCGCAGGCGGGGTTGGCCGCTGCGGCAATGCAGCGTTCAAGCTCTGCGGCGGCGCTGGCCCGCCCGCTGGTCAGCTGGCTGCGTGTGGAGACAAGGTCGGTCAACATGAGGCTATGCTAGAATCCTAGGGTTTTGCTGAGTGCTGCCCGGCTTTGATCGGTGCTAGTCATGCGGCAAAACTAATCGCAAACCAGCCCTTTCAAGGTGTTGCGGCCTGCAAGAGTACATGTATGAACACATGTTGCACGGCGCAATTATTGGGGCTGGATTTTAGACCCAACCTTCGGAGTACTTTCATGTCCGTCACCATGCGCGAAATGCTGGAAGCCGGTGTCCACTTTGGTCACCAAACCCGCTTCTGGAACCCCAAGATGGCCCCCTTCATCTTCGGCCATCGCAACAAAATTCACATCATCAACCTGGAAAAGTCGCTGCCGATGTTCCAGGATGCGCAGAAGTTTGTGAAGCAGCTGGCCGCCAACCGCGGCACCATCCTGATGGTGGGCACCAAGCGCCAGGCCCGTGAGCTGGTGGCCGAGCAGGCCCAGCGCGCCGGCGTGCCTTATGTTGACCAGCGCTGGCTGGGCGGCATGCTGACCAACTTCAAGACCGTCAAGACCTCCATCAAGCGCCTGAAGGACATGAAGGCCCAGCAGGAAGCCGGCCTGGAGTCCATGAGCAAGAAGGAGCAGCTCACGTTCACCCGCGAGATCGAGAAGCTGGAAAAGGACATCGGCGGTATCCAGGACATGAACGCCCTGCCCGACGCCATCTTCGTGATCGACGTGGGCTTCCACAAAATCGCCATCTCCGAAGCCAAGAAGCTGGGCATTCCGCTGATCGGCGTGGTGGATTCCAACCACAACCCCGAAGGCATCGACTACGTGATCCCCGGCAACGACGACTCGGCCAAGGCCGTGGCGCTGTACGCCCGTGGCATTGCCGACGCCATCCTGGAAGGCCGCGCCAACGCCGTCGATGAGGTGGTCAAGGCGGTTGCCGCCGAAGGCGCCGACGAATTCGTGGAAGTCCAGGACTCCGCCGCCTAAATACCGGGCCGCGCGATGCGTCGCAAAAAAAGCGGGGCCACTGTGTGCCCCCTTTTTTTTAGCCCTTGCTCCATTTCTCAATCACCCGTGTCGTTGTTGCTTCGCCTTGTCCTGCTACAGCACTGCCTGCGGCTTCGCGCCTAGGCACGAATGATTGAGGAGCGGAATTATTCCTGTAACGAACTGAACTGAAACACTGGAGAAATAACGATGGCTGCTATTACCGCAAGCATGGTTGGCGAACTGCGTGCCAAGACCGATGCCCCGATGATGGAATGCAAGAAGGCCCTGACCGAGGCCGACGGCGACATGGCCAAAGCCGAGGAACTGCTGCGCGTCAAGCTGGGCACCAAGGCCGGCAAGGCCGCGTCGCGCGTGACGGCTGAGGGCGTGGTGGCCGCCAGCATTGCCGGCAATGTGGGCGCGCTGATCGAAGTCAACAGCGAGACCGATTTCGTGTCCAAGAACGACAGCTTCATCGCCATGGCCAATGCCGCCGCCCGCCTGGTGGCCGAGCACAACCCCGCCGACATTGCCGCCCTGGGCGCCCTGGCCTATGAACAGGATGGTTTCGGCCCGACGCTGGAAGATGTGCGCAAGGGCCTGATCGGCAAGATCGGCGAGAACATGTCCTTCCGCCGTTTCAAGCGCTTTGCCGGCAGCAACCTGGCCCATTACCTGCACGGCTCGCGCATCGGCGTGGTGGTCGAGTTTGACGGCGACGCCGTGGCCGCCAAGGACGTGGCCATGC
>JADHED010000773.1_pt1 | contig 32737 bp, 38 predicted proteins | sample 8952041 | NCBI WGS metagenome assembly JADHED01 (sample SAMN16124423, study PRJNA663239) | bioreactor sludge metagenome | isolation source: sludge (control) | place: India:Bengaluru | collected 2018-09-08
CAGGCCGCATATCCAATACTCACTATTACAGGCTTATTCTCTCTTTTAGCACGCTCAAATGGCTCATCGCCCCAAGGGTACCAATCTACCGGATTGTGGGCGTGTTGCAGCAAATAAGGGCTTAATTCATCTATTAGTCTGTTGGGCATAGCATCGTTGTATTTAGCGGCATAAATGTACACACTAAACAGCCCTTAAAAGCAAAAGCACCGCTTTGTAGCAGTGCTTTTGACAAATATTGAGAACGGTATTACTTCTTGTTTTGTATCAGGTATTGTTCCAGCGCGGCTACCATAGATGGTGCATTAGGTGCCGGCGCTTTGATATCGAGCCTCAGGCCTGCATCTTCAATAGCTTTTGAAGTAGTAGGACCGAATGCACCTATCAGTGTACCATTTTGCTTGAATTTCGGGTCGAAATCGAATAGTGTCTGCACGCTGAACGGGCTGAAGAACACAATCATATCGTGGTGTTCTTTCATTATCTCCGTTACATCGTTCGATACAGTGCGATATAGTGTAGCCTCAGAGTGCTGAATATTGTGGCTTTGGAGGAACTGACCTATATCGTTTTTACCATTATCGGCAGTAGGCAGTATAAACTTCTCGTTGTGCTTGTGCTTGGCTATTACCTCCAGCAAGCCATCTGTAGTACCATCGGCAGAAAAGAATACTTTTCGCTTGCGATACAGGATGAATTTCTGCAGATATAAAGCAACTGCTTCTGTGATGCAGAAGTACTTCATATCCTGAGATACTTTCACCTTTAGCTCCTCGCATATACGGAAGAAATGATCTACGGCATTGCGGCTGGTAAAGATGATGGCTGTATGCTCTCCAATATCTACTTTCTGTTTGCGGAAATCTTTGCCTGTAAGGCCTTCAACCCTGATGAAAGGATGAAAAGTAAGCTTCACTTCATACTTCTTGGCCAATTCGAAGTACGGGGATTTTTCCGTTTCCGGGCGTGGTTGAGTGATAAGTATTGCACCAACCTTTTGCGTATCTTTTTTCCCTGTGCTTTTAGTCTGCGAACGTTCAGCTTTTGCCATATTGGGTTAAAAACGGATGTTTTATGTTAACACTCCGTACAGGCTACTCCATTTTATATCAATAAAGTAATCCACGTACGAGTAGTTTCATTAACACTGCCAGTGGCAATATTTCTGAGGCGCAAAGGTACGTAAAAAAATGGAATTTGCTGAACTGGAAGAACGAACTGAATACCTGCCACGACCTGATGTACCTGCTAACAAAAAGCAAAGCTATCAGAATGGCAGAAACAATAAGTGCAGGCCCTGCATACGCCGGTGCAGCAAAGGCTATCAGTAATACAAATGGCAATAGCACCATTGCCATTATCTTATTTATAAGAAATATATTAAATATATACGATTTGGAGACCGCTTCCAGCTTGAAAGCCCAGCCACCAAAGCTGATGGTAACGTATTTGGCAAGGTATATAAGCCCCACCCCTGCCATCAGCATGACCATGAGCAGACCTTGCGGTATGCCGGCTGTAGTTGCCTCCGGTGTATTGGCGCGTACCAGATAATACACATACAGCCCTGATACCATGGCAAAAAACACATTCATAAACAAGTTGGAAAAACCCGCCACTTCAAGTTGCTCTTTTGAAGCGTGAGAATGCCCCGGGCTGCGAAATGTGCTCCAGAGATTGTGGAAATACTTGGGATTGGCATAGCGCACCACACCAAGCATCAGTACGATGACGAGTATTACATAGAAATCGAGCGTTTTATCTTGAAACAGATGTACTTTCTCTACCGCATTGTACACCACTTTGCTATTCAGCATAGGGTTTGTGCGTATCATACTATCTGCAAGACGGCTTGCTTCTGCTATACGCACGTTTTTATCTGGCAATGCAAATGGCAATTGCTTCAGATTGACGCCAGCAAAAGCAGTGCCTGCAATTAGCAAAACCATTGATACAGTAAGAGATATAAAACGTTTGAGAGACATAGCGCCGTTGGCAAAGTTACATTTCGCGGACTAAGATGACATATTTATCTGAAACCGATATTCAGACGTGTACGGATGAGATTGTAGACAATCTCCAGCTTGTCTTTGTTATCTGTCTTGCAAACCTCCAACGCCAACATACGCGACTGTTTGTAGCAATCCTTCAAAGGAGCACCCTCGCAATTACCATCAATATCATTGGCTATGGCTGCTGCCCATGCTTCTTTATAAACAGGCTTCACGCTTTTGGAAAAGAGCAATTCCAATGCACCATTGGGATAATTTTGCAAACACCTGCGGCACGCAGCCCCCAGCATCAGCTTCAGGCTTTTGTTTTGCGTATTGTACAGCGTTTTAGATACCAGAAAAATATAGAACGGGCGTGTATCCTCGTTTTCTGTAAACATACTATCTGCAATACTTGCCATTACGGCATCGTCTGTAGGCCTCACTACTCCTGCGTGTATATCCTTAGCAGCTTTAGACACATTGGGCAAGCCCATGTAATAGGTTGTCTGCTTCAGGTCTTGCGCTTGGCAAAAAGCCCATGAAGCTGATATACATGCTGTAAAGAATAGTCTTTTCATCTGCATCGGTATGTTCCGATATTAAAAATAGCACGGCGTTTTAAATATTGCGAATGCCAAATCAGATTTTTTACAAATACATATTACCGTCTGTAGCATGTAGCTTTGCAGCAAACCGATACTTAGTGGCAGGCATCTACCTACATATACCATTCTGCAAGCAGGCATGCACCTATTGCAATTTTCATTTTTCAACCAGCCTGCGAATGAAGGAGGATATGATAGCCGCCATGATGACCGAACTGGAGATGCGCAGCAATTACCTGCCCGAGCAGACGATTGAAACCATTTATTTTGGCGGTGGCACACCATCTGTACTATCTGCCGACGAAATAAAGCAGATAACAGAGCATATACACAAGCTATACAGGGTAGAAAACCTGAAAGAGTTTACACTGGAAGCAAACCCCGACGACCTGACAACGCAATACCTGAAGGAACTGAGAGATACTGCTATCACGAGATTCAGCATAGGGGTACAATCTTTCAGAGATGAAGACCTGCAATACATGAACCGCGCCCACAATGCACAACAGGCAGACAGGGCTATTAAAACAGCGCAGGACGCGGGCTTCGGCAACCTGACAATAGACCTGATATATGGCACACCGGGGCTTACAGATGCTGGATGGAAGCATAACCTGAGCATGATAAAAACGCTCGGCATCCCTCACTTCAGTTCTTATGCACTGACGGTAGAGGAAGGCACTGCTCTGCACCATAACATAAAAAGAAACAAGACAACGCCTGTAGACCCTGCACAGGCCGCAGGCCAGTTTGAAATACTGATGGCTGAGGCCGCCAACATGGGGTATGACCATTACGAGATATCGAACTTGGCACTGCCGGGGCATCATGCTATACACAATACTAACTACTGGATGGGGGTGCCCTACATAGGCATCGGCCCATCGGCACACTCTTATAATCTGCAAAGCCGTAGCTGGAACATTGCCAACAATGCCCTGTACATAAAAAGCATGTTGGCAGAACATAAGCTACCGCTGGAAACGGAAGTACTGACACCCGAACAGCAGCTGAACGAATACCTGATGACATCGCTGCGAACGATGTGGGGATGCGACATGGAAAAGATTGCAACCACATGGGGGGGAGACTACAGCCAACAAATAATGCACGATGCCGAACGTTTTATAGAACGCGGACAGTTGCTACTGAAAGACAAGAAACTGATACTGACAGATGCGGGTAAACTGTTTGCAGATAATATAGCAGGCGAACTATTCGTATAATAACAATTTATCCGTATTTTCATTATTAAACCAACTACGTATGAAACGCAGCATACTAACCCTTGCAGTATTGGCGCTACCTTTTCTTGCCATTGCCAAAAGCAAAAAATATAACAACATATCGCTCGACTCGCTGAGTGAAGATTTTCTTTATAATGCCAATGAATATTTCCTCGTAGTAGATGCATACAGCGACGGGCTAATACAAGCAGGGAAACCCTATGAAATTGCTGTTAATAAAACTTTTGTAACTGTAAATGGCAATCCACTTCCTGCAAAGCTGCAAAAGAAATACATGATTAAACTAGAAGCGTTTTGGGGTAAATATGATGTCGCCAAGGATTTCCGTAAAATAAAAGTGCAAAGCGAAGGATTGCATATGAACGCAATATGCAACATATCTGTAAAAAGGTATATGCCTACAATATCGAAGCCTGCGAGCGCTGAAGAGCAGATTAAGGCAAGAGCAGAAATGAAAGATACTTTCGGCGATATATTTGCCAACCTGAAAGACCAAGAAGAACTGGCTAAAAACCTGTGCAGCGATATGATAATAAGACAGCCGATGGATGTACATCTACGATACAACACAGACGACGTATGGGTGAATGGCAAAGTGCTCAACAAAAGATTCACTAAAAAATACCTCGACCTAGTAAGTAAAGTTGTAAAAAAACAAGCTACGTCACCATCTGAGTATCTTGGATATACTGTCGACAGCAGAGACATACGTGTGCAACTGAACAAGAAATCGTAAGTATATCGATAATTGCCAATGGGCATCAATAACAAATTGACTATTAAATATTTACAATGAAAAGCCACCGTAATTATGGTGGCTTTTTTCGTTTACCCTGTCTTAATGGCTTGTTATTTGAATGACACTGGATTTGTTGTTTCTGCTGCCCATCACTTGTTAATCCCTAATTATAGTGATGTTGCATACAAAAATCATATATACTTTCGCACTACAGACAAACTGAACAAACTGTTTTTATTATGAGTAAAGCCCCTATTAAGGTAATCATTGCCAATGGCAATGCCCTGATGGGTGCGGGTATAAAGTCCGCACTGGTATCAGGCGGCTGTAAGGTGATATTCGAGACAGAGTCAGGCAAGGCGCTGCTTGCCAAATTAAAGACTAAACCACAGGTAGATGTATTGGTTACAGACATCTCGCTGAAGCACATCAATGGCTTTATGCTGATGAAGGAACTGAAAAGCAAATACCCTAATCTGAAGGTTGTATTCGTATCTCCGCACACGCACAATTATACATTGAGCTATATGCTCTACTTTGGCGCACGTGGTTTTGTACCTGCCGATGCAGATGAGAAGACATTGCTGAAAGCAGTAAACGATGTGCATCTGAAAGGCTACCACTACAGTAAGCTGACACCAAAGGCATTGGTTGAAGAATCTCGCGAGAACAAGCCGGAAGTGCTGACTCCGCGTCAAATGACTTTTCTGGAATGGTGCTGTACAGAATTGCCGTACTACGATATGGCAACGAAAATGAAACTGAGTACACGTACTGTGGATTGGTATCGTGACATCATGTTCGAAAAATTTTCGTTGACAAACAGGACAGACCTTGTACTGTTTTGCCTGCGTACAGGATTGGTTAGCTTATAAAAGCAGTAATTCTGTAGTTACAATACACACATTCATTATTCCACGCCAGCATAAGTGAATATGCAAATGGCGTGGCATAAGATGTATTGCTACGGCATGTGCCTACGCCCCGAAAATATGTGAAATGTAAATGTCGGAATCAACTATTTATTAAACCTGATAGTGAATGTAGTGCCGGCTCCCGGAGCACTATTCACCTCAATACTGCCACCCATACTTTCTACCTGTGTTTTTACCATAAACAACCCAACCCCTCTACCATCAGTATCATACTCAAAACGTTGATACATTCTGAATAGCTTACTCTTGTATTTCTCCACATCAATACCCTTACCATTATCGCTAAATGCCAACACAACCGTATCGGCATCCTGATTACTATGTATCTGAATATGCGGAACAATATTGTCTCTGCTATATTTCAGTGCATTGGATACAAGATTATAAAACACACTTTTTATATAAGCCGGCACTGCAAATACTTGATGGCATTTTGTAAAGTCTGCTTCAATAATAGCTGACTTTTCTGTAATAACATTCTGCAACATACTCCTTACTCCGTCAAGTGTTGCATCTAAATCAACAAGTGCTTTAGCTTCGGACAGAGAGTGCTTTACCTGCAATATTGTGTTTAGTTCTCTTATCACGGTATCAAGCTGCATTGCAGACTTTTCTATACCATCTGCCATATGAGTAACATCACCAGCCTCAGGATGCTTCAACAAATCTGTAAGCCCTAATATGCTAGATAAAGGTGCCCTAACGTTGTGCGACAATATGTGCGAAAACTGTTCCAGATCTCTGTTTCTGGCTATCAGGTCATCTACCACCTTTTTCAATTCATTCTCACTCTTTTTGATAGCCGTAATATCTGTAGCACTAAAACAAACTCCAATCGGTATATTTTCATTCAACACGGGTACCACATCTACCTTAAAATAGTTTGTACTTTCCTCATTCGTGTACTGTGTTTCATAACTGATGTGCTTTCTATCTATCAGTGCGCTCTTTACAATGTCTACTACTTTTTGTACTCTATCCGGCAATAACTTTTTGAAAAAACAATCTCCGACATGAATGGAGATACCCGACTCTACTGCATACCCACTGATAAATCTGTCATTAACTGCTATTACAACACCATCATTATCTAACAGCATAAATCCGGTATCCGTATTATTGAATATAGACTTGAGATTTGCCTCAGATTTTGCCAAAGCATCCTGATTAAGTTTTTTATTTAGGTACACTTCTATAGTTTCTGCTATGATATTAATCAGGTTATACTCCTCGGGCAAAAACGCACCATTCTGACTATCAGATTTGTCTGCAGTATAGGATACCTCAATAAAACCAGCCTTACTATTGCTTAATGTGAATTCCTTTTTAAGGCTATTAACAGGTTGCGAATAGTTGTCAGATACATAATCTATACCATCAAAGTGAATTCTGGCTATACACTCATCATTAAACTGCCAGCCCTTAGGCAACAGGTTGGCAATTTTTTTAAATAAAGTCTCCCTGTTTTGTTTATCGTTTTTCAGGTATTCGTTCAGGTAATATATGGTCGACATTTCCTTCACCCTCTCATTCAGTGCATAAGTTGCATCATCTTTTTGCCGTCTTACCCTGATGTTCTTTATTGCCAGAGAGAGGTTGTGCGCTATCCGTTTCAGCACATCCAGTTCATGTTCATCAAAGGCATCTGTATTGTGTGCATATATATTCAGCGTAGCAAAAACTTCTTCATCAACAACCAAAGGCAATACAAGCGATGCCGCTATGCCATACTTACTTGCCATTCGGAGCCAAGGATAGAAAGCAGCAGAAGCATGCACGTTGTTTGTTATAGCAATTTCACCTGTTCTGAATACAGTAGCAGTGGGTCCGTTTTTATACCTGACATCAGATAATGAAATAGTAATTTCATCAAGATATGCTACCTCTCCTGCTGCAGCTACAGGCTTTACCACCTGACTGCCTCCCGGCAATGGTCTTAGCCCTATCCATGCCAGCCTGTACCCGCCAGACTTTACAATACAATCGCATACTTCCTTATAAAGCTCTGGCTTATACTGGCATGTAAGGATGATATCATTAATCTTATTAAGTAAAAACAATTGCCTGTAATACAGCTGTGTCTTTTGTTCCCTTTCAATTATCTCCAGCTCTCTCCTTTTTCGTTCATCAATATTTTTGGCCTTCAATACTACACCCAGCAATTCATTACGATTGTTATAAACAGGCCGCACTTTATACTCAAACCATATGGAGAACCCATCTCCTACAGTTTCATTCTCTACTACAAATGTGTTTCCTTTTATTGCTTCGTTAAAGCCCTGCAAGTATAGCTCCTTGTTCTGCTCAATAACAAAATCACGATAGTCATCGCCTTGTTGTATCTCTTTATTGAAATACTGCTTCAAGGCTTCCATCATTATTTTATTTAAACAAATAACCTTATGTTCCGGATTTATCAACACTACATTATCAGTACTGTTATCCAGTATTGCTTGTAGATTTTCAGACAGGGCAATGGTATTGCTTAGTTTTGCATCAACCTTCTTTCTCTCCTCTACCAGCATTGCGGCTGTGGCAGCTATCTGTTTTTCTATTTTCTCGTTATATGCAGCAATCAGTATTTCATTATTCTTCAAGTCTGTAACATCCCAAGACATAACCATAACGCCTTCATCTACCGGCATTAGTTTTATCAAGAAATGTCTCTCAGAGCCATCAGGAAATTGAAATGCTGTAATAAACTCCTGCTGCTGGCGATTGTTCATTGTATCCATGATACGCTTATAAACAACCGTATCTTCTATTCCGGGATAAACGTCGCTCATTTGTGCGCCAATCATCTCTTCGCGCGCCTTTCGCCCATGTTTGGCTACTGTTTCATTTACATACAGATAAACCCCGTCGGGTGAAATAATCTGAACTCCCTCCAATAGTGTATCGAAAACAGCATAGTAGCTTGAAGCAATCATAAATACAAATATTTAACTGCGCATCCGCCACCTGACTATATAGCCGGGAAGGATACATATACGTTTGTTGAATTGCTTGATAAGAATTGGGTACAAATAATTGATTACCTGCACCTTAGCATTGTAACTACTCCTGCCCGAAAAATAATGTGAAAACCTGCAAAAACAAATATCAAAAAACAAAAGTAAACCCAAAGCTTGCTATTAGCATCAAATAGCTGACAAATAATATTAAATTCATTAACCCGTGAAAACTACGGCACTATACATGTTTAACAACAAGGCGGTAATCATTCTACAATTTTTTTCGCCATTTGGCATAGCATTTGCGAAATTGTGACAGTAATTATGAAGAATATGGTAAATAAAACAAAAGCTCCGTTGATTATTATAGCAGCAATGAGCATCGCCAGTTGCTCGCCTAAGCTGGCGGGCACATGGAATATTGCGAGTTATGAATCTAAATCGCCAAACGGGCAGGAAATTAAAGTAGCCAATATTGGTACAATAGATTTCAAACGCAATAAGACTGGTGTTAAGAAAATCAACTATTCATTGTTTGAAAATAAGGTAGAAGACAATACAGGCTTCAAATGGGCTAAAGAAAAAGAAAGTGATAATATCACCATCACCAGTGAAGGCAGCCAGTTGAACAAAACATGGATTATTGTTAAAGATGAGCGCAAATACCAGAAATGGAAATCTACAGATGGTAGCAACACCGTACAGGTACTGGAATTGAAGAAAGCGAAGAAGTAATAATATAACGGATACAGAACTTAAAGGGTAAGTAGTTTTTGCATTGTACCTTTGCAAACTGCTTACCTTTTTATATGAATAATAATACACATCCATCAGACAAAGGACCACTGACAAACCACCCGATAACGGAAAGTTTTGCAGACTGGAGCCACATGGTAGATGGCAAAAAGTTTTTGGAACAACTGACAAGGCATGCTTACCGTGTTTGCAATTATAAAGCCGTTACAGACAATTACAAAGCTTTTCATCAGCACTTTGGGCACAGAGGCACCATTCACTTTGCAGTAAAAGCAAGTGCCGAACCTTTTGTACTGAAAACCCTGATAGCACTTGGTGCAGGTTTTGAGATAGCAACCTACAGCGAACTGCGCCTGCTGATAGAATGCGGACTTACAAGAGACATCATCAGCAAGAAAGTAAACTTCGGGCAAACACAGAAAGAACGCTCTGATATAAAGAAAGCACTGCGCGATGGCGTGCGCAATTTTGCTACAGACAATATTCATGATGTAAGAATCATAACAGAAGTAGCCGGAGAACTGCTACTGAATAAAAAAGATATACGCCTGCAGATAAGACTGTTCAATGCCGAAGGCAGCAGCTCCGGTGGCGGTTACAGCCAATCTTTCAATAAACGATATGGCGTAGACAATGAGCAAGCCATGCAGCTGGCAGAAAGCATTGCAGCTACCGGCATGACGATGGCAGGCTTTACATTCCACCCGGGCAGCGGCTCTAACAACGCCAACCTATGGGACTATGGTGTGCGCAATGCTGCCATACTAAGCCGTAAGCTGAAAGAAGAACTGGGCATAAACGTAACAGAACTGAACCTGAGTGGAGGCTTTGACCCTGCACAGCCAATAGCACATTATAGCGAGCATATATTGCCATTGATTGATAAGATATACAAAGAAGAAGGTGCGCCCCTACCCGAAAGCATTGATACAGAGCCGGGCAGATGGCTGGTAGCCAATGCAGAGGTATTGATAGGCAAAGTATCGAACATAAAAATAAACAGAGACGGTACACGCATTGTAACCATGACAACGGGCGTTTCTGAAAACGGCACATTGACGGATTTGGGGCTCGATTTTGATTTCTTCATTCTTGAAAACGGCAAAGCACGCAAGCTGGAGAAGCGCGCGGAGCTTCGCGCCAATTTGCATGGCCGTGCCTGTGCAGACTTTGATGTGATTGCTGAGAACACAAGCGTGCCTGCAGAGCTGCACCCCGACAACCCAATAGCAGATGATGTGTTTGTAGTAATACATGGTGCAGGAGCCTATTCTCACTACATGGAGCGCAACTTCTGGTGTGGCATAACCCCGCCGATGAAGATGAACTACGACGAGTTCAGAAACTGTATAACCAGTGAGATGAATTATCAGCGTGCCCTTATCAACTCTTATGCAGAACGCTCGGGGCTGCCATTAAAAAATGCCATGACATTTATTACACACTCTACAGACAGCAAGTTCGGGCAAATAAAAGGCTCAGAAATAGCACAGATTCTTGATAACCCTGAACTGCTGAACAAACTGGGTATTCATATACTGACAAGCGTAGCTGAGTTTGTGCACACACATCATACAGACAACTAATAATGTTGCAAAACAACCCATAGTTCAATACAATGCTCTCTTATATCCTTGGTTTATAAGGGAGCATTTTACTTACACAACAGTTACGACGCTTCCTCTGCTGACAAAATCGGACAATAAACAAACTCTATATCATAAAAGCAATCATAAATAATAGTATTACTATCTTTGCAGGAAATATTACTATTATGAAGTATGATTTACTAATAAGTAATCTTACCAACCCTACCCTATTATTCTTTGTACTGGGCATTGTGGCAACCATTGTAAAAAGCGACCTTGAAATACCTGCTACTACATCAAAATTCATATCTCTTTACCTGTTATTTTCTATTGGCTTCAAAGGCGGGCAGGAGCTTGCCCATAGCGGTGTTAATACAGAAATCCTGACTACACTGTTATTATCTGTAGCTTTTGCACTTGTTGTACCTATATATAGCTTTTTTTTGCTAAGGAAGCGGGTTGGTGTATACAACGCAGGGGCTATAGCAGCTGCATATGGCTCTGTAAGTGCCGTCACGTTTGTTGCCGCAACAGGATTTTTAGAGAACCAAGCCATTAGCTATGGCGGTCACATGGTAGCCTCAATGGCACTGATGGAAAGCCCCGCTATAATAGTAGGCGTATTGCTGATGAGAAAATACACCAAAGAAGAAAACAATAAAAGTTTGAAATCAATTCTGCACGAATCTTTTACCAATGGTTCGGTACTGATGATACTTGGCAGCCTTGTGATAGGCATAATAACAGACGTAAAACAAGCAGAGGGTATAAAACCATTTACTACAGATATTTTTAAGGGTTTTCTTGCTATATTTTTATTAGAAATGGGTATGGTAGCTGCCAAAAGATTCAATTCCTTCAAAAGCTATGGGAAATCTGCAACACTTTTTGCACTGGTTATGCCTCTGCTCAACGGTGTATTGTCAATCCTTATCAGCTCCCAATTTCCGATGCATGAAGGCAACAGGCTGCTATTAGCAATATTAGCTTCCAGCGCATCTTATATTGCCGTACCCGCCGCAATGCGACAGGTTGCCCCGAAAGCAGACCCAGGCTTATATATTCCGATGGCGCTTGGTGTTACATTCCCATTAAATCTTACCTTAGGACTACCGCTTTATTGGTCTATAATCAGTTATTTACATTAACAGTGCCAAAGTTGCTACTCATATTATTTTCTTCATTGCTTACATCCGGCAATTTGTATGCACAAACATATGTGGGTATAAAGCATGGCATTAGCTTATGGCTTACAAAAAGCGGATACGGCCAGGGCAGCTTGTCTTTTTCGGAAAGACAGACAATCACATATGATAAAGGCATAACATCCAGAATAACATTAACCCCAAAATTTGTATTGGAAGAAAGCCTGCATTACTATAAGTACAAGGGAACTGATATGCTTGAAGCAGAAGATGTATTGGAGCTAAAAAACAGCATTCAGTATGATGTCACCTACCCGTTGTTAGGTTATATGTTTCCAATACTAAAGAATACCAAAACATATGTAGGACTATCTGTAGCCCCAAGAATACATGTATCAGGAAAGAATAACGAAACCCAAAATAACAGAGAAACTTTCTATTCCTGTCTGTTGGGCTTTAGCTATACACATATCATTCCTGTTTCAAAAAGTATTTTTGTTCAATCTCAATATGTTTTTGAAATGAAACCATTAGACAATCACAAGGTTTATAATAACAATACACCACTAGACAACAGGCGAATAAGCTGGAATACTTCATTGATTTTCAAGCTATAGTCTGAACAAATGATAGCATAATCATGTTTTATGATAGTTTTACTATCATTTAACAATTTACACCTTATGTTTGCAATACAAACCAACCAATGCAAAAGAAAACACCCAATACTATTGTAAAATTTCTGAATCTGCTGAAGTTTGAAAAAGCTGAGATATATGCTATTTATATATACGCAATACTCGCCGGTATCATTCAGCTATCACTGCCATTAGGCATTCAGTCAATCATCAGCTTTGTGTTAGGTGGTGCCATATCTACATCAATGGTCATCCTCATAATAGTAGTAATAGCAGGCGTACTTGCCGGTGGATTGCTGAAGGTGAATCAGATGAAAATAATAGAGAAAATTCAGCAGCAATTGTTTGTACGCTATTCATTTCAGTATGCCAATAATATACCGAAGCTGAATCTGAATGACGTTGACGACTATTATCTCCCTGAGTTAACCAATCGTTTTTTCGATACCGTTACGCTACAAAAAGGTATTGCCAAACTTTTGCTGGAAGTACCCGCTGCAACTATTCAAATATTGTTTGGTTTGATTTTGCTTTCATTTTATCATCCGGTATTTATATTCTTCGGCATCTTGCTGATGTTTATAGTATACATGATACTAAGAGTAACAGGCAACAGGGGTTTGCAAACCAGTGTACAGGAAAGCGATTATAAATATGAAGTAGCCGCCCACTTGCAAGAACTATCTCGTGTAGTACGCACCTACAAATTCAGCAGAGATACACAGTTACCTATTTCAAAAGCAGACAACTATGTAACCAGCTACCTTAAGTCGCGTACTTCACACTTCAACATACTACTTTTTCAATACTGGACTTTGATTGTTTTCAAAGTAATGGTAACAGCTGCAATGCTGATAGTAGGCGCGTTTCTGTTAGTAAATCAGCAATTGAATATAGGTCAGTTTATAGCTGCGGAAATAGTTATCATTATGATTATCGACTCTGTAGAAAAGCTGATTGTGAATCTGGACAATGTATATGATGTGCTTACCTCTGTAGAAAAGATTACCAAAGTGACGGAAAAACCATTGGAAAAAAATGGCACTTTGGAAATAACAGCACATGGTGCATTTTCTGTAAAAGCACAAAACCTGAGCTTTGGATATACTAATGACATCCCGGTATTAAAGAATATAAACTTCAATATAGGAGCCGGAGAAAAAATATGCGTACAGGGCCCATACAGTTCGGGCAAGTCTTCTTTACTGAAAGTAATAAGTGGTAGCTATAAAGATTTTGAAGGGACACTGAATGTAAACGAAATGTCTATTCACAACTACAATATGCACTCTTTGCGGGCACGTATAGGCATTTTGTTGAACATACAGGAAATATTCAAAGGCACATTGCACGAAAACATTTGCCTTGGAGATAATTCTATTTCATACAATCATCTGGACAAAATAGCCAGCATCACAGGACTGAAATCGTACATCGACAGTTTGAAAGATGGCTATGAAACAGAGCTACAGCCATTGGGACAACATCTATCATACAGGGTTATTAAAAAGATACTGCTATGTAGGGCTTTAATAAATAATCCTTCTCTGTTGTTGCTGGAAGAACCATGGATGGGGCTTGAGGATGAGTATGCAGCATCTATACAAAACTATATACTGAACGAACTGAAAGATACTACCGCAGTTGTTGTGACAAGAGATAATAATTTTGCAGCTAAATGTAATCAGATATTTGTGATTGAAAACGGCTTGCTTACAACTGTACAAAACAAAGACTGATGAAGGAGATAAAAGACACGTTAGAAACACAAAATCCCGATATTGGGTTTAAGGCTTTTACCACCGTTTACAGGTCTGACAAACAAAGCAGGGTAAAGTATTGGTTTTATATCATCCTGTTTGCACTTGTTATAATTCTGTTTTTGCCATGGACACAGAATATACGCAGCAAAGGATATATAACTACGTTAAAACAAGAACAACGCCCTCAGGAACTAAACTCTATCATATCGGGTAGAATTCTTAAATGGTATGTAAAGGAGGGCGACTATGTAAAAGCCGGTGATACCATTGCACAACTAGGCGAGGTGAAAGATGCCTATCTGGACCCTGAACTATTGAAACGCACAGCGGAACAAATAGATGCAAAAAAGGCAAGCATCGAGTTTTATAATACAAAAATATCTGCAACAGATGCACAGTTGGGAGCGATGCAACAGGCGCTGCAACTAAAGCTGAAACAACTGTCTATGAAGGTTATCAGCGATAGCATGGATGTAATAGCCGCAACCAACGACATGAAAATAGCGGAGGAACAATACAGGCGTCAGCGGATAATGAGAGACAGCGGGCTTGCATCGATGGTACAATTGGAACAACGTAATCAATACTACCAATCGGCACTGGCGAAAAAGACAGGTGCAGAAGTTAAGCTGATGAACACACGTATTGAACTAAACCAGGTAACACAAGAATATGCCGAAAAGATGTTCAAAGCACAAGGCGAAAGAGCATCAGCACAAAGCGATGCTGCAACGGGAGCCGCTGAAGTTGCAAAACTTGAAAACCAGTATTCGAACTACAAAATACGTAACGGCATGTACTTCCTGATAGCACCGCAAAGCGGGCAGGTAGTACAGGCAAACAAAGCCGGTATCAATGAAATACTGAAAGAAGGTGAGAAAATTGCAGAGATAGTACCTGATAAGATTGACTATGCTGTAGAACTATATGTACGCCCGGTAGATTTGCCACTACTGTCTATAGGACAGGAAGTAAGGTTCTTGTTTGATGGTTATCCTGCAATAGTATTCAGCGGATGGCCACAGGCATCTTATGGTACTTTTAGTGGCAAGATTGTAGCTGTGGAAAGCTCTGTGAGCAGTAATGGACTGTTTAGAATATTAGTAGGTGAAAATCCATCTTACAAGCAATGGCCTTCAAACCTGCGAATGGGATCTGGTGCGCAAGGTATAGCATTACTGAAAGATGTACCGATATGGTATGAGTTGTGGCGGAATATAAACGGATTCCCGCCTGACTATTACAAAACAAACAACAAGGAGAATGACAAGGCTAAAAAATAAAATTCTTCTGCTGTTTTCATTTATTGGTTGCAGCATACAAGCCTATGCTGCTGATACTACACGTTATTTATCTAAAGATGAATTTGTAAGCATTGTAAAAGCATACCATCCTACAGTAAGGCAGGCAGATATAGGTGTTGAAAAAGCAAAAGCTAACTTACTGAAGTCCAGAGGCGTGTTTGACCCTGTAGCAGAGGGAGGCTTTGATAGGAAAACATTTGATGGCAAGCTTTATTATAGCTACTTCAACCCACAGGTTACAGTACCTACATGGTATGGCATAGATGTAAAAGCAGGTGTGGAAGAAATAATAGGTGACAGGGTATCCACCGAATCTACATTTGGGAAAACAAGCTATGTAGGGGTAAAGCTATCATCGAATAGCCTGCTGTTTGATAGCAGAAGAGCTACACTGCAACAGGCAAAACTATTCAGGCAACAGTCTGAAGCAGAAAGAAGGCTAATTATAAATGACGTGATGTATGATGCAGTAAGCGCATACTGGAATTGGGTAAGAGAATACAGAAATTATAAAATCATCACAGATGTAATTGCTGTAAATGAGGCTCGCTTATCTTTTACAAAAACGGAATATGAACAAGGCAGCAGACCCGCAATAGATACTACTGAAGCATTGGCACAATTGCAAAGCTTTTATGTACAGCAAGAGGCAGCAAAGCTGGCATATACCAATGCCGGCCTCTCGTTATCAAACTATCTGTGGGCAGATGGTAATATACCTGTATTATGGGATGCCTATATTGTACCCGACACAAACGACCTGCAGGAAATAGCACCACCGACACTGAATAGTTTACTAACACTTGCAGACAGGCATCCTAAAATAGAAGTACTTGCATCAAAAATTGATATACTAAAGGTTGACAGAAAATTGAAGCAACAATACTTTATACCCAAACTATCTGTCAGTGCAAATATGTTGAGCAAAGGGTATAATACCGATTTCACCCTTAGTCAAAGCTTTTTGGAAAATAACCACAAACTTGGTGCAACGCTAAATGTACCACTGTTTTACAGAGATGCAATTGGTGGCTTCAGGATGGCAAAGCTGAAAGTAGCAGAAACAGAACTGGAGCAAACCAACCAACTATTGCAAATAGAAAATAAAGTACGTAGCTATTATAACGAGGTACTTGCTATACAAAAACAGATAGAGATATATACAGAAGTATACAAAAACAATGAGAAACTATTCTATGGCGAACAATTTCGTTTCAGGAATGGTGAAAGCTCGCTGTTCATACTCAACTCCAGAGAAAATAAACTACTGGAGGCTTCTCTCAAACTCCTTGAGCTAAAGATGAAACTTCAAAAGTCTTATGTAGGCTTGCTTTGGGCTGCAGGCCAGTTAGGCTAATTATTTTTTCTTCACTGCAACATCCAGTGCACTATACACTATGTGATTCAGATATTTTGTCAGCAACACTACATCTTTTGCTAGACCAAAATCTGTAAGGCGTGGCAGATTATCTTTAAAGTACATCTGATGGTGTGCAGTTTCTATCAGTGTGCTGGCCAGTGAATGTGGGAACTGAAAACCGGGCTTGTATTCCAAAAAGATTTCAGCTATGCGGTGGCACAAATCTTTGTAGGGTTTGAACAGCATAGACTTGTTGTCTTCTGTTACGTGCTTTGTAAGGTATGATTTGTTACCTTCTGCAATTACTATGTGGTGCAGTATATCTTTATTGATGTGTTCTAAAAAAAACTGGTCTTTCTCCTGAAATGTCAACAGGCTGATTATTGTGCTGATTTTTTGTTTACTATCCTTTAAATTATTGGTATGAAATATTAGTTGATACTCCATCCACGTCCAAAACCAGGTAGTGACGTAGGTAAGCAAACGGTGCTTATTCTCAAAATAACGGTATATGCTCGCCTCGGTAGTTCCAATCTTTTGAGCAAGCTTTTTGAAAGTGAAATCTTCGAAGCCTATTTCATGAATCATCAATATACCATGCTTAATGATATTCTTTCCCAGTTCTGAAGTTTCAGGGTCTCTGACAAAGAGATTGGGATTCATTTTTATCTGTAGCTGTAATTCCATATTACCGAATTGAGGAGATAGCAAAGTTAGCATTTGCAAAGTAGTTATCAATATAAACAAAATAAATACTGCGATAAAGTATAGTATCACTATCAAAACAGATAGCTGTATTTAAGTATTATATTTGCGGAAAATATCGGTATGGTAGATAAACTGAAAATCGGGATATTAGGGGGAGGTCAGCTTGGAGCTATGCTTATGAGGCATGCCATAGACTATGGTCTGCATGTAGCTGTTTTAGACAAAGACCCAAATGCTCCATGTTCCAGATATTCAGGCTCATTTGTGGTTGGCGACCCTATGAACTATGATGATGTTATGGCATTCGGCAGCAAGCTCGATGTCATTTCCATAGAAATGGAAGCTGTGAACACACAAGCATTGAGAGAACTTGCCAAAACCGGCATTAAAGTATGCCCTTCTGCAGATGTCATAGAAATTATTCAGGATAAATACACACAGAAGAAATATCTGGAAGATAAAGGTATTGCCGTACCCCGTTTGATACAGATAAATAATAAAGCCGAGCTGGCACAGCACACTGAAATGCTGCCTGCCTGTCTTAAAAAATGTAAAAATGGCTACGACGGTAAGGGCGTAATGATGTTGTACAACCCAGCTGACATAGAGAATGCATTTGACGAGCCTTGCATTCTTGAAGAGCTGATTGATATTAAGTATGAGATATCTGTTATAGTATGCAGAAACAAAGCTGGTGAGGTTATATGCTACGACCCTGTATTGATGGTGTTTAACAACCAACAAGTGCTGGACTATCAGCTATGCCCCGCAAACATGACTGAAGAAAAAATGACCGAAGCATTTGACCTTGCAATTAAAACTATTGAGGCGATGAATATGGTCGGCATACTGGCAGTAGAGATGTTCTTAACTAAAGAAGATAAGCTGTTGGTAAATGAACTTGCACCACGACCACATAATAGTGGCCATCATACTATAGAAACTTGCATCACCTCTCAGTACGAGCAATTACTACGCATCATAACAGGCATGCCTTTGGGCGATACCAAATTGAAAAGCAGTAGTGTGATGATAAACCTCTTTGAGCCTGCTGCCGATAAAAAGAAAAGTATTGAAGACGCTATGCAATCAATACTGCGCATATCAGGTGCACATGTTCACTGGTATGGAAAAGGAGGAGGCAAACCCGGCAGAAAGATGGGACACATTACTATATCTGAAGACACAGTAGAAAAAGCACTGACTAACGCAACAATAATACGCAACATACTAAAAGAGTCATATGGCCAAGACTAAAGTAGCTGTAAGAATGGGCAGCATATCGGATGCCGACATTATGGAGAAAGCAGTAAACGTACTGCAGCAATACAAAGTAGACTACGAATTTATGGTGGTCTCTGCCCATCGCAGCCCCGAATGGATGTATAAATATGCATCAGAGGCCGATAAGAAAAATATCAAGGTGATTATTGCTGGTGCAGGTGGTGCAGCACACCTACCGGGTATGGTAGCGGCACTTACCACTGTGCCCGTAATTGGTGTACCTATAAAATCATCAAATTCATTAGATGGCTGGGACTCTCTTCTATCAATAGCACAAATGCCTAACGATATACCTGTAGCAACAGTTGCCGTAAATGGTGCACACAATGCAGGCATGTTGGCTGTAGAGATGCTTGCTATAAGTGATGCCAAGCTAAAGAAAATGCTGGCTGATACAAAAAAAGAAAACAACCAGAAGGTGCAAAAGCAAAATGAAGAACTGAAACAAAGGGGTAAGACTAAGGCGTAGCTGTAATTATCCTCTTTAAAATATTAACATCAACAAATAATGGCTTACTTTCTGTAAGCCATTATTTGTTAGCAGATGCAGCACTTATTTACCAAGAATAGTTCACTTATCAGCCCCGCAATAATTATCAGCGGACTTGTAATAACCAAAGGCATTTATTATAATTGTTTTTATAACCAATTAAAACTTATGAAAAAATTAATCTTTTTTAGCCTGTTAACTCTTACTGTGGCATCATTCAGCTCTTGTGTAAAACTAACTAAATGCGATTGCCCTGCTGGAAAATCACTAAGTGTAAATGGCAACGACGACTATGAAATCCGTGCCAACTGCGAATCAAAATCAGGTGGCGTTTGCACCTATTAATAAGTTAATTTCTAGTTTTTCATTGCGCTTATATCGTCAAAAGGTATAAGCGCTTTTTTTATTAATACACTTGGTATAGAATTTATGAAATGTGTATTTTTTTGTAACATTTTCTATGTGTATGTATCTATATATTAACTAAGTGGAAATGAGCTGTATTTAATGCAATTTGAAGAAATATACAATGAATATGCGCCTAAAGTATTCAGGATTTGCCTGGGTTATACCAATGACTATGACAAGGCACAAGACCTGACACAGGACACATTTATTGCAGTGTGGGAAAATCTGAAAAACTTCAGAGGAGATGCTTCTATGGCTACATGGGTATTAAAAATTGCCGCTAATAAATGCCTGCGTGCGCTGGATAATGAAAGAAGACACCAAAACATTATCTCGCAACTACCACTAACAAATACTGAAACAAGTGATACTAAAACAGAAGAAGCTAAGCACGACATACTACGGCAATGCATAGCCGAATTGCCGGAAACTGACAGGCTTATTACGGGTATGTATTTGGAAGATATTCCACAAGAGAAAATAGCAGAAGTACTGGGCATCAGCCATGCCAATGTAAGGGTGAAAGTTTATCGTATCAAACAGTCTTTAGCTGAAAAAATTAAGCGCTATGCAAAACTATGACGATATCAAATCTGTATGGCTTACAGAAACAGCGGCTACACTTCCCTCAACAAATGAGTTGGCCATCATCATCAAAAAACAGCAAAAAAAACGCAGAAACACAGCATACATGCTTTGGGGCATTCTATTGCTATGCTTTATAGGGTATATAGCATTATGGTTTGGGTACAAGACAAATTCTTGGACTATTAAAACCGGAGAACTACTGATGTTTGCAGCTATACTATACAGCATATACCACAGCTATAAAGACATACAAAAAAAGCGAAATGCTGAATTGCTCGACAGTGACAAATACTTAACGTACCTGAAGCAGGAAATAAAAGAAAAGGCATCAGAGAAAAAGCGGGTTAGCATTTTTCTTACATTATTCTGCGTTGCATACGGATTCTTCTTTTACGATAAAGCCACTGTCAACCTGAATAGCCTAGCTATTTGGTACGGGTCTTTGATGCTGGCAATCGCTTTCTTCAGATTCATCTATTGGCCTATTGCAAACCGTTTACATCAAAAAGCTGTACAGCATATGATTTCAAAGATTGAGAACATTCAAAACAACCTGATAACAATATGAAAAAGATAAACAAGGAGAATGCATGGCTAATCATCATTGGCATGGTATTACTGAATGCCGAAATAATTTTCAAACCACTTTATCCATTGAATGATTTTGCAAGTGGTGTAACAAAGGGTTTAAGTATTGTAGTGTTGGTTAGATTTTTCGCAATTATGTACGGGAATGGCAATGTGGCAAAAGCAAACAAAGAAACAGATAGCTAACCCTGAACAAAAAGCTGATGTTATAACCTGAATACCAACATGGAGAGGAAACCCATGTTAGTATTCAGTGTTATTAAGATTGGCTGATTTTCAGCACTACATTGCCCTTTTTCCTTCCTGAGTCTACATATCTATGGGCAGCTACTATTTCTTCCATTTTATAAGTCTTATCAATAACAGCTTTCAGCTCTCCTTTTTCAAAAAGCTGCTTTAATAGTTGCAGCTGTTGTATTGTTTCTTCGGCATATACGGATTCTACATTTTTATAAATTCCGTTTTTGTTCAACAATGGTTCGCATTGTTTTTTGTTTGATTTACCAACAGCATCAAATATTATATCAAACCGCTCTGTTGGGTTAATAAACGCTTCCTTGTCATACAGCACAATGTTATTCACACCAAGCTCATGTACTAGTTGCAGTCCTTTGGTGCTGCATACGGCCGTTATATCAGCTTTGTAGTATGTAGCAATTTGTATGGCAGATGTACCCACCGAGCCCGTAGCGCCGATAATCAGGATTTTAGGATTTGTCCTTTCGGCTATCTTCGCTTTCTCTAAAAAGTATATGGCTGTCTGCCCGCCAAAAACAATAGCAGCAGCTTCTTCGAATGTTGCGTTTGCAGGCATTGCAATTACCTTACTTTTTTGATTAACTGCAATGTATTCGGCATAGGTGCCAAACTTAAGCCCCGTCATGCCGAATACTTTATCGCCCACTTTGAACGCAGTAACCTTACTTCCTACAGTTTCTACAATACCAGCAAATACAGTTCCCAAAACGGGCTTTCTTGGTTTTGAAACGCCTAGTATCAATCGCATAATTAACCGCGTAAGACCACTTTTGACTTGAAGGCTTCTTACTCTGGCATCTCCCGAGTTTACGGATGTTGCAATAATCCTTACAAGTATTTCATTGTCTTTGGGTATGGGTTTCGGTACCTCTGCAAGGTGTAAAACTTCAGGCCCTCCGTATTGAGTGCAAACAATTGCTTTCATGTAGCTATGATAGTTTTAAACTGTAATACGTGGCCACTTCCATGCATAGTGGATAATCAGCCATAGAAGAATCACTTCTATAATAGCACCCAATACCATGTGTACCCAAGCCACACCTGCCAGATTAAACAATATTAGCGGAATATTCACCGCTGCTGCAATGATGTTTACCATGCGGTTAGCTTTTGCGGGTAGTGCAACTGACAGGAAAATCATCAGTGCAGGAATTGTCACTACTGTAAGCCCTCCGACAAGAAACCCCTGTGTAATATCAAATACAAACACCCTGCCTTTCAGTATATCTTCCATCATACCCGGCATATACAAGTGGAAGTAATCAATATAAATAATAAGGAACATCAAGCTCGTCCACAGAGCAGCCAGCTTCAGTTTTACATTTACTTTGATGTCTTCAAATGAGTTGTGTGTCTTCATAGTTTGTTAATTGAAATTGTATCCGAAATGCAGCCCCGGTTCAGGTGTCCATTTTGGCCACTTATCATCTTTTTCTTTAAAGCCTGCAGGCATCTCTGTGTAGTAAGCACGACCTGCGATGCCAAGCGACGGTTCTATAAAAAACCTATCCTTCAAGAGTTTTATGTGATAGCCTACACGATTAGTGTTGAATATGATGAAGCCATTATCCAGTTTATCTCCGTTTTCTTTCTTAAATGTTTGCCACATAGGCATTACGTGTACAGCTACATAAAGACCTTTCCACAGATACCTTTGATAAGCCAGACCGATTCCGTATTCACGTATATAACCCGCAAATTTTTCCTCAGGCTTTCCGTAAGACTTATTGTAAAACGGGTTGATACCAAGCGGCCAGGCATGTTTCCATGTTATCAGTTCAAGCGAAATAACATCCCTTCTTGTCAGGCGATAGCCCAAATTCAGTTGCGCAAATCCCGGTGGATTGGTAGTTGACAAATTACCCAATAAAAACAAAGTGCTACCTACGAAACACTTTTTGTAAGTGCTGTCTGTTTTGGCATACTGTGCTTTCAGGTGGGGCGCACACATCATCATTAAGGCAAAACCAAGCAGAAAAATTTTCTTTTGCATATCAATTCTATTTGTTTTAAACATCGCTGCAAAAATAGACTGACGCGATGCTACAACGTCTTCACTTAAGTTAAGAAATGAACTTGCTCTGAATGTTTGTGATTGATGTTATGTATAGAGAATGTGTCAATTGAAGTTATACCCGAAATGCAACCCGGGTTGAATAAAGTAGTTATTCCATTTTTCTTCAACCTTTTTAAATGATTCCGGTACATTGGTTCTGATAGGCCAGTAGCTACAACCGATAGCAGGCTCAAAAAATAAACGGTTCTTAAAGAACTTGAACTGATAGCCAACATGAAAGTTCAGATATAATGTATATCCGTTGCCAATCTTTTTCTTATTCTCATCCATGTATTTTTCAAAAGCATTCAATGCATATACAGATGTATAAGCCCCTTTCCACCAAAAACGCTGGTATCCTACTGTAGGTGCAAGTATGCGGGCACGTCCGGGATAGTTTAGTCCGGGTGCGTCGAATGACGGGCCGAATGGAATGCCTATCGGCCAAGCATAAACAGATCTTTTAAATTCAATGGAAACAACATCTTTGGGTGTTACTCGATACCCAAAATTTAATTGTACATACTCGGGCCTGTTTTTGTCATTTGGGATAAAATTCCCCAACACGTATAGCGAACTCCCGATATAAAACCTTTTGAAATTGTCTTTTAGAGAGGGCTGGGCTTTGGGTGTTAAAGCACTTGTCATTATCAAGACAAGGCTCATAAACAAAACTTTCTTTTGCATACCAATTCTATTTGTTTTTGAATGATATGCAAAAGTAGATGGGCGGGATGCTACAACTCGTTCACTTAAGTTAATAAATGAACCTTAGCCTTTATTTTTATCTGCTATTCTTGCTCTTACTCTGCTTAAGGATTCAGGTTTGATACCAAGGTAGCTAGCTAACTGATACTGTGGCACACGCTGTATAAGGTCGGGTCTTTTCTCCAGTAAATTCAGGTAGCGCTGTTCCGGAGATGACGTCTTAAACTCGTCAAAGTCTATCCGTTGTTTTGCCAAAAGCTCTTCGGTCAAAACTTTACACATTATATCAAACTTTGGAAACTTACTGTTTATTTCTGTTTCCATATCAGCATTTGAAACTGTAATTATAGAATCCTCTACACAACTTATATAATATTCAGAAGGCGTTTTGCTTACTACGCATGGTGGTGTCAAAGCTTCCATTTCAGTATAGAAGCCGGTGGTTTTTTCTTCGCTGTCTATAACATAATAGGTGCGTATGCAACCTTTCAGCACAAAGTAGCTTTCTTTCGTTTTTTGTCCCTCTTTCAGTAAGATAGCTCCTTTCTTAACAGAGCGGAATATATCTAATGAAAGTATTACGTTCTTCTCCTCTTCTGTCAGCGAAATATATTTTGACATAAAGTCAAATAGTACGTCTTGCATTTTGTTATGTTATTTGTAATTGCCCTCTAAGATACTTATCGCTAATACGCTGATTTTGAAGCGTTAGAATATTCCTGTTAAACACACTGCAAGTTCGCTATAAAACTGCCCAAAAACAAAAAAGGCTTACGGAACCGTAAGCCTTTCTAATTTTTCGCTCCCCCTTCAGGACTTGAACCTGAGACCCCCTGATTAACAGTCAGGTTTTTTTGGTTTCACGTGGTCTTATATGGTTCTACAAATGCAGTAAAATCAATAGTTACAGCGAATCTTGGAATTTCAAATTTCATGTAAAATCAAAAAAAGGGTGCAAATGGGGTGCAAATAAATTCGTACTTTTACGAGGTATGAATGTAAGCATAAATCTAACTTTAGACACGCGATCCCCTAAAAGTGACGGGTCTTGCCCGATCATTCTAAGAATGAGCCGTAACCATAAGAATGCCTCTATTTCCACTGGCGTGTGCATACATCCACAATATTGGAACAATGATAAAAGGCAGGTAAGAAACACATACAAGGGCGTGTCGTCTATCGAACGTCTTAATATGCAGCTACAGGCAGAATTAAAAAGCGCAAAAGATGTTATTCTCGAACTGAAGGAAAATAATCAGCTTGATACGCTGTCTCTTGTCGATATAAAAAACAAAATTACCGGAAGCGGTGATGCAGATTGTTTTTTTAACTATGCTGATACGGTACTGGCAGCACTCAAAAAGGCTGGACGGATCGGAACGTGGTCCTCTTATAAAGACGCGGTGAAAGCCCTTGAAAATTACAATGGTAGCCGTTCCCTGCCCTTTAAGCGATTGACGTATGAATATTTGCATGGCTTTGAAACTGACCACTACTCTAAAGGAAACAATGCCAATGGTCTGGGGGCTTATCTAAGAGCTATCAGGGCCATTTACAACAAGGCTAAAAAAGCCAAGCTAATTGATCCCAAGCATTACCCCTTTGCTGAATACAAGATCGGTAGCGAGGACACGAATAAGCGTGCGATTGACAAAACCTATATTGAGAAGATCATTGATTTGAAGTTGGAACCGGGAAACCGGCTGTATGATTCCAGGAACTATTTTGTTGTGAGCTTTATGCTGTACGGTATGAACTTTATAGATATTGCTCACCTGAAACCTGCGCATATCCTTAATGGCAGGGTCGATTACCAACGAAACAAGACGACCAAACACTTTGATATAAAAATTACAGACGAACTTCAAAAGATACTGGATCACTACATAGCCCGGAAGGGTAAATATATCTTTCCTGTTATAACAGAAGAAGAAGATGAAGTGACAACCTATTTTAGGATCAGAAATGCAAGGAAGTATTATAATGAAGATCTGAAGGAATTAGCCGAACGGTGCGGCATCGAAAAGAAGCTGACCAGCTATGTAAGCCGCCATTCTTTTGCAACGCTGGCAAGAATGAGTAACGTGCCGATAGATGCAATTAGTGCAATGTTGGGTCACAAAAGCGTGAAGACGACGGAAGTTTATCTGAAAGGGCTTCCCAGCCATATCCTGGATAATTACAATGAGAGCATTCTAAAACGCTAGGATACCTTATAAGTATATTGCAAATGATTTTTAAAGCTGGGTAGCAGTATAAACCACATCAACAGTATAAGTACCTGCTGGGTAAGAAAAACCCGGTGTTGCATTGTACATTACGCTGAATGTTTGGTTACCACCATTATTACCATTAGTGATCAGGTTAGCTGCTGTGCTGGATAGGTTGGTGAAATCTGTGAATTTACCTGCGATAGTACCACCTGTACCGTTTGCACTTACTTTCAAACCCAGCACACCAGATACAGGCATTGTAGGAGCTGGAGTTGTAGAGCCTGTGTAAGAGAAGTTTGTATTGTTAGTTTTTACTGTTACGCCGAATTATTTGTTAGAACGTACTTTCAGTTCTTGTGCAGATGACTGAACACCATTTGCGTAATCGTTCACAGTATTGAAAGCCAGATTAACTGCTGCCCCTGTTCCGGTCTTAGACCCTGTAAATGTTAGTTCGATTGCATTACTCAGGTTCAGGTTTACTGTTTGAGTAGCTGTAGAAGCAACTTGTGCTTTAGAAGCGAAACCTGCGATTGTCAGTGCTGTGATTACGATTATTCTTTTCATTGTATGTGTGTTTGTTGTTTGCTGTTGTGATACAAAGATGCGATCGCAATCTGTGTTAGTGCAACAAAAAGGAGGTTGCTTAACGCGGTATTTGTATTCCGTTAACAAACGATTAACCAAGTCTAAACCCAGCAGACACACAAATAACTGATTGTCAGGCCCAGCAAACACATTAGGCAATCATCCTCTACTGACAACTGAAAGCCCTTCGTTTTCGTTAAGAATCACTATAACTACACCTAATGGCATAAAAAAGCCCTGTAGAAATACAGAGCTTTTCAAAACATCACATGTAAAAAATCAAGAGCAGGTGCTTGGGGCAATATTTGGTAGTATCGTTGTTATGTTGCTAACAGACTTTGTGCATTTGCCGTGCCCAGAGCAAGGTGTGCATGATGTCAGCCTGGGAATGCAGCCATCGCTTTCACTTGCACAGTCTGTTGTTGTGCAGGTTAAAGAAACGCCATTGGTATTGATGAACAAGCAACCGCCGCCAGATAATTCTAAAGGCATAGCACTGCGGATATTTTCAGTGCCTTGAGTACCGTGAACTACCAAGATGTAGTTAGAGCCATCCATTACTATTGCGCAGGTCGTAAGTGAGCAAGCACCTATATCTGGTTGGTTAGTAAGGAACGCTTGCCAGTCAGATTTGATTGTAGCCTCACTTGCAACGAAAGATACATTGCCGCCAGTCACTTGAGCAATAACAACCTGATCTGGATCATCCGTTAATTTAGCGGACTTAGCCGTAGTGTCGGTTTCAGATTCATTGTTTTTGCCACTATTACCGCATGAGGCAAGTGTGGCGAGCAGTAAAAGGAACGGGATAATTTTTTTCATTGGTTAATGATTTTGGTTGCACTAAAAATATATCTTTAAAAACATTCATCGACTGAGAAAAAAACGGTTGTTTTATTTAGATAATTTACTTTTATTCCTTCCCTATCCTCTGAAATTCTACGGGTGTCTTCCTTAATATCAGCATCAACCTTCCCTTCCTTGCGTAAACTTTTGGGCATGATTGATAAAGGCTTTTGTGTGTTTTCGATGATGGTTTGAAGCTATTAATGGCATAAAAAAAGCCGGCCTGAAAACAGACCAGCCCCTATAAACCCTATCACCATGAAATTTGGTTAACGTTACAAATATAAAATATCTAACGAAAATTTCACATGCGGAATCACTATTTTTGTATCTAATCAAATTTTGCGCATGATCTAATTTAAGTGTGACTACATAAACATATAAAGCTGTCTACAGTTTTTTTCTGCTCTCGAAACTTGCGAATTTCCAAACTTCAGAAAAAATGATTGTAAGACGCGCCAGCATGGCGTGGACTTATTCATTTTTCTGAAAGGTATCGCAAGTACCTGAGAGCGGGATGTTAGGTTTCACGCCTATTTTATTTCCTGCCGTCACTCTTAAAATTCAGTAGAATGAAAAAACTACGCCTTGCGGCAACTGCTGGCCTGATGGCCTTTCTTGCGGTGTCCTGTTCAAAAGACAAGAACAATACGACGCCAAACCCTACGCCCACCAATCCCACATCGTCAAATGTCGTTGACGAAACCAAGCTTAAAAGCAAGTGGGAACTCACCTCTTATTATTCCATCGTGTATGATAAAGCTACAGGCAATGTTAAAGATGCCAATGGCGTAAGCCAGACCTATCACGATAATGGTGTTGGGCAATGGGATGCTTCTTACACCAGCTACATGACCTTCAAAAGCGACAACACCTTTACCCATAGCAATGGCGATGGCTCTAAAGGCAGCCCACTATTGGAGATCTTTCTTCCGGTCAATGGAAAATGGGAACTAAAAAACAGCAATAAGGCTATCAGCCTTGAGGTTAAGCCAGGAATGGGGCAAGCCACCATCATCTATGATGTGGTGGAGTTTAAGGACAACTATATCCATCTGACCTATAAAGATACCTCTACCTGGGCGGATGCTTACGATGTCAATCATTTGGAATTTAAAAAATAATCGTTCAAACAAATTATATGAAGCCAATAATTACAATCGCAGCGATCATGCTGTCCATGCAATTTCTTGCTGCATGTTCAAAGGACAAGAATACAACGCCTAACAACAATAATAATGGCAACAACAACCAATCTACACTTTCCGAAAGCGAAAAATTCCTTGTCGGTAAATGGGTCATGGTCAAGGATATCGACAGTAACTTCTCTCATGGCAATCTGGTGTCTGTAACCGATAGAACAAAGCCGTGTCAAAGCGATGATGTTTTTATATTTAGTGACAACAAGAAATATCGCAAGGACGAAGGTTTAGATAGTTGCTATGATGCCGGGCCATACACAGAACAAAGCTGGTCTATCGACGAATACAATAAACTGAATTACAAGCATGGTTACGATACCTGGGCATATGGTGGGGCTTTCACCAAACTAGACGATAATCAGTTTGTGGTGCATTCAACCTACAACTACATGGTTACGAACTATGGCAGTCATACACTATACTATAAAAGAAAATAGGCGGCATGATCCGGCAGTTGCTGCTGATAAGCTCTATCAAGTCGTGGTGATCGACCAAACAAGGTTTTGGAAAAAAGAATACAACCCCGGTAGGGGTGGAGATTGTTTTTTTCAAACCCCTTGGGCTTGACCTTGTTTGATCGGGCGGCGCGGACATATCTTTGCGAACTCAAGGCAGCGCAGGTAACAGAAACAGACAATATCAGGTGAGTAAAATTTTGAAGGCTATAAAGGCAACCTTGATCATAGGTTGCCTTTGGCATTTTTAGAACCCTATATTTCTTACCAATACAGGAACAATTTATTGTTCAAAATACAGAAAAAGTGCTTCATATATTAGGAGGCACAGCGTAATCAAATATTGTTGGCATATGTCTGTGCTCATATCAGTAATTAAAACACATACATGGTGGAATGGTTTTAAATCATATTGTTTCTCTGCCTTATCAAACTTGGCATAAGGCATCTGATGTCTACATCTAGTGGATATTTTCTGCGATGTAAGATTTATTTCGTACATCTATTAGAAACGGAGTGCGTAATAACCACAAGAATTGAGCAACTATCAAAGCACCCGTAGCCGCAACCTCTGCATTCTTTTTAAATTTCGTCACCACGTCGATGGTTTCCTTGGCCCAATTTGTTTTGGAGTAGTCCAGTATAGGAATATCTATGGCATCTAAAGCTGTAACTAGGATGGCAACTAAACTAAAAACTATTGAAATTAATATATCGTGTCTGAATGAAGCAATAGCCACCTTAGAATCCTTGATCAAAAAGTTAGGCTTCAATTTTGCTTCTATTTCTTCTGTAAGAAGGTCCTTCATACAGCAGTTTAGTATCAAATCATCATTCGTTGCAATACCTGTACTTGTAGGTACTAGATATGATTTCTTTTGGGATTTCAGTCCTTCCCAATATTTTTCGATAGCTACAATTCCTACAAAGAAATGCAATGGTAAAAATCTCACAATAAGTAACAAAGCGACGTTCGCCATTGTAAGTGTTATTGGCCAACCCAATGAACTGAACTTTATTTTTATAATATACCCTACAAGTCCAACAACACTGATAACACCTAAAAATATTAAAGTACTTGCTCCCCAGTTTTTTTGGCTGATATTATTATTAAGCATTCTTAATTTTTTTATTGATTGCTATTCCAGATACTAAAATAATGAAGGAAACTAAAAGTGCTGTAGGTGGGATTAGCCCAGACAGATCACCATTTTTCATGGTAAGCGATAAAATAAATAATGCCGCTGCCGCTGCAAAACCTGAAAATATAGACGCCAATCCTGTGCGCTGCAAAAATTTGCTCTCAATGGTATCCGTTTTTCGGAATATTGTTGAGTATATAAATGCTGGAAGCATCGCTAATCCTGCACCAAACATCATAAATTGAAGAGCAAAAATATTATCCCAAGCTTGATAGATGCAGTAGATGGCAGCAGTCCCCCCTGCACCTACAAGGTAGATTATTATCTTCGCACGGTTCACAACTTTATAATGTGTTTCACTAGGCAACTCTGATACTTTGAAGTTCACTTTTTTGAACGTTCTAAAGTCTATCATATCCCATGAAATTGTTTGTACTGAAGCAAGCAACCAAGAGTTCGTACAAGCTAAACTTGAAGATAAAAATCCAAATAGCAATGCAGCAAGCATTATCGTTTTTAATATTATATCATTTGATAAGCTTGTAGTTACAGCTTGAAGCATGACATCAGGTTGAGCAACATCTGCACCAGCAATATGATAAAAATAATAACCGATCAGAGTGCCAACAGTTGCAGGGAAAATCATAAAAAGCAAAGCTGAGGTTGTTATCGCTTTTTTCATTGATTGCACATGCTCTTTAGTAGTTTCATCATTTTCAGGAAGTTTGTTGGCTGAAACAGTTTGCCAATTGGTCATGTCGATTATCTGGAAAAGAGTAAAGACAGAAAATCCTATAAATTCAAAAAGTGACATATTGGGCACTATAAAATCTTTAGCTAAGGACATTGAAGATTTTGATTTTATAGCTGTAAAAGCTTCGGGATGGTGAGAAACCAAAGCAACTAAGAAAATCGTCATAGCGATTGAAGCGAAAATGTTACACACTTTATCAAGTGCGACATTGCCTCTGTAGCCACCAATACTACAGAATGTGGCGATCAGTGTAGCAAAAACCAAAACAACAATAGGAGTAACATTGCTATTCCCCATTATAGCTGAGAAGAACTCACCGAAATATGTTATTTCAAATCCTATGCAAATTATCAACCCAACTAATGATATAAATGCAGTTAAGTTCTTTACACCTCTCCCGTATGTTGACCCTAAATATCCATGTAAGGTATATTTACCTGTGAATTTAATGATATGGGGAATGATATATCCATATAATATCATTCCAGCTGCCCATATGCCTTGTACCCATATACCGCTCAATCCCCATTTATAACCTGCCCATATCGCAACGAACATTGAATTGCCGAAGCCAAGACTGTTACCCCAAGTTGACACTGTAAATAGTTGTCTACCTATATTTCTGCCTGCTAAAAAGAAATCGTCAATTTTGTCCACTTGACGATTTAAAGCACGCTTGTAATAAACAATCATGCCGATACATATAACAAATAATATGACGAGTTTCATAATAGGCGACACTAATTTATCATGTTAATGAATAGTGGATTATAATATAAGTTTTTATTTCTCCCTAAGTCAATAAAATAAAACGATAATTGCAAGTAAATGTGATTTTATTTAAAGAAGATATTCATTTAAAAGCAAACATTTCCTTGTGTCACTCATAAAAATGCAGGTTTTGGTGGCATTTATAAAGCAAAGTTGTTATGGTCATTGCGGAATGCAGCATGGAGCATAGCCAATGACCCTCTTAAAGTACTTCGATGAAAACGGCAAATTATTGCAGGAAAAAAACGAACGCCTGAACGCTGATAATCTTGCCCTCTATATAGAACAGCACGGCAAGGAAAAAGCTGCGGGATATATTGAAGCCTTGCAGGATGTGCTAATAGAACTGGATGAGAATGTCATGCACTTTAAAAGCGAATATCAACAGATTTGCACCAGTTCACTTGCCAAAATAAGAAGAGGTATTACAAATTTCATTGCTGCACAGGAAGCGTTTTTATCTTCCGATGCTGTCAAAGAGAGCATTCAGGACACACCAACAATTTAAGCCGTTCATGTTGTAACTGCATCTGCTTTTTATTAAATTGAATACCGTCTAAATCTCATTTATATGCTTACACACATAGACGGGCCAACTTACCGTACTTTTTGCGATGCCTTTAAACAAGTTTTTATCAGTAAGGAATTT
>JADHED010000774.1_pt1 | contig 32669 bp, 26 predicted proteins | sample 8952041 | NCBI WGS metagenome assembly JADHED01 (sample SAMN16124423, study PRJNA663239) | bioreactor sludge metagenome | isolation source: sludge (control) | place: India:Bengaluru | collected 2018-09-08
GCTGGTAGGCCTTGACCACATCCGAGACGAACTGCTCGGCGTGGATGTAGAGAACTTTGGCGTCCGGCCGGTCGGCCAGCAGCTTGTTGCCCACCGCGTGCATCAGGTGGGTCTTGCCCAGGCCGACGCCGCCGTAGATGAACAGCGGGTTGTACAGGTGCCCTGGCGAGCCCGCCACATGCATGGCGGCCGCGCGCGCCATGCGGTTGGCCGTGCCCTCGACCAGGGTGTCGAAGGTCAGTGCGGTGTTGAGCCGGCTGCGCTGGCCGTTCGCGACGGGTTCTTCTGGGGACAAGTCCGCCTCCGGGGCGGCGTCAAACGGCGCGATGGCAGGCAATACCGGCGTCCTGACGGGGCTTGCACTGGGGGTGAGCGCTAACTCAAGCGCAATGGGCTGGCCGTAGATCTTCTCCAGCAGAGCCGCGATCCGGTTTGCGAACTGGGCGCGCACCCAGTCCAGCTTGAAGCGGTTGGCCAGGAACACGGTAGCGCGCGAAAAATCGTCCTCGACCTGAACGGCCAGCGGTTTGATCCAGATGTTGAACTGCTGCTCGGGCAGCTCTTGAGCCAGTTGGTCCAGGCAGGCTTGCCAGAGGCTCTGACCCGGGCCGTGCGCCATCTGCGCATCGGCTCCGGTGGGGCGTCCCTCGGTCATTATCGTTGTCGTCTTCTGTGGATAGTTGTTGTCGGGCGAGCGGCGGATTGTACGTTGTCAAGGACTTATCCACATGCAGGAAAATCCGGATGGACCCATCTGGGCGGGTCCGGGCAAAGGGTCTTTGGCTTGCCGGTGGTCGGAAATTTTGCGATAATCGCCGGTTTCCCTGAAAAGTGTTCAGGGCAAAGCTGATACTGAACATCCGAAGGATCCGATCATGAAACGCACTTACCAACCCTCCAAGACGCGTCGTGCCCGCACCCACGGCTTTCTGGTTCGCATGAAGACCCGCGGCGGCCGCGCGGTCATCAACGCGCGCCGCGCCAAGGGCCGCAAGCGCCTGGCTGTCTGATTGCGCCTGCGCGAGCTCGGTCTGGCCGGTCCTCGCAACTGACGTGTTTGGTTGGACGCCCGACATGCAGCGGTTGAAGACGCGGCCGCAATTCCAGGCGGCTTTGGCCTGTGGCATCGTGGCCCGCACCCCCCATTTCGCCCTGCACCGCACCCCGTTGCTGCCGGCGGCGCCTGCCGACGCCGCGGTGTCCGGGGAGCCGCCGTCCCGTCACGCCAAGCCGCTGTTTGGCGTTCAGGACGTGTGGATCGGCGCCATGGTGCCCAAACGCTGGGCGCGTCGCGCCGTCACGCGCAATGCCATCAGGCGCCAGATTTACCAGGTGGGTTCAAGTTTTGGCGGGCGGCTGCCGCCTGCGGCCCATGTGGTTCGGCTGCGGGCCACGTTTGACCGCAGCCAGTTCATCAGCGCAACCTCCGATGTCCTCAAGCGCGCCGTGCGCGGCGAACTCGAACAGCTGTTCGCCCGCGTGACCAGCCCTCCCGAGCCTGGACGACCCGCATGATCGTCCAACGCGCGCTCATGGGTCTGGTTCGGGCGTATCAATTGCTGATCAGCCCGATGCTGGGCGCGTCGTGCCGCTTCGAGCCGAGTTGCTCCGGCTACGCGCTGCAGGCCCTTGAGCGGCATGGCGCGGCGGCGGGTACTTACCTGGCCGCGCGCCGCATCGCGCGCTGCCAGCCCTGGTGCGATGGCGGGCACGACCCGGTCCCTTCGGAAAGGCCCCGGCTGTTTTCCCGGCTGCTTTCCACTCATTCGACAAAGAAGTCTTCATGAACGATATCCGTCGCACCATTCTGTGGGTGATCTTTGGCTTCTCCATGGTCATGCTGTGGGACCAGTGGCAGGTCTACAACGGCAACAAGGCCACGTTTTTTCCGTCGCCGGCCAAGACCGCAGCCAGCGCAGCCGCGCCGGCCTCGGCGGTGACCGGGCTTCCCACGGCCATCACCACGACGACTGCGGCTACCGGAACGGCAGCGATGGCCCAGGCGACCGGCGCAAGCGCCGGCGCTCCCGCAGTGGCCGCCGCCCCGCGCGAACGTATCGAAGTCACCACGGATGTGCTCAAGCTCACGTTCGACACGCAGGGCGGCACGATCATCCGGTCGGAGTTTCTTAAGCATGCCGACCTGAATGACACCCAGAAGGCCACGGTGCTGCTCGACGAGAGCCGCGATCGCGTCTACGTCGCCCAGACCGGCCTGATCGGCGGCGCATTCCCCAACCACAAGACGCCGATGAGCTTCAGCGGCGAGCGCGTGCTCAAGGACGGCGCGAACGAACTGGTGCTGAAGTTCCAGTCCCCCGACCTGGGCGGCGTCCGGCTGATCGAGACCTACACCCTTTCGCGTGGCTCCTATGCCGTGCGCGTGAAACACGAAGTGGTCAACACCGGGACGGCGCCGGTCTCGCCGCAGCTGTACCTGCAACTGGTGCGTGACGGCAACAAGCCGCCTGGCGAATCGTCGTTCTATTCCACCTTCACCGGTCCTGCGGTCTACACCGACGCCAAGAAGTACCAGAAGGTTGAGTTCAGCGACATCGAAAAAGGCAAGGCCGAGATCGAAAAGACCTCGTCCACCGGCTACGTGGCGATGGTGCAGCACTACTTTGCGTCGGCCTGGTTGCTGGCGGAAGGCGTCGCCCGGGAATACTTCGTCCGCAAGGTCGACAACAACCTCTTTGCGGTGGGCATGATCACGCCGCTCAAGGACATCGCGCCCGGCGCCACCCAGTCGGTGGAATCGCGCTTCTTTGTGGGCCCGCAGGAAGAGAAGATGCTGGAGTCGCTGGCGCCTGGCCTGGAACTGGTCAAGGACTATGGCTGGCTGACCATCCTGGCCAAGCCGTTGTACTGGCTGCTGGACCAGCTGCACAAGGTTCTGGGCAACTGGGGCTGGTCGATCGTGGCGCTGGTGTTCCTGCTCAAGGTGGCGTTCTACTGGCTCAACGCCAAGGCCTACGCCAGCATGGCCAAGATGAAGGCGATCAACCCGCGCATCATGGAGATGCGAGAACGCCTGAAGGACAACCCGCAGCAGATGCAGCAGGAGATGATGCGCATCTACCGCGAGGAAAAGGTCAATCCGATGGGTGGCTGTTTCCCCATCATGATCCAGATCCCGGTGTTCATCGCCCTGTACTGGGTGCTGCTGTCCAGCGTGGAGATGCGCAACGCGCCCTGGATTCTGTGGATCAAGGACCTCTCCGCGCCGGATCCTTTCTTCATCCTGCCCATCGTGATGACGCTGACCACGCTGCTGCAGACCGCGCTGAATCCGGCGCCGCCGGATCCGATGCAGGCGAAGATGATGTGGTTCATGCCGCTGATCTTCAGCGTGATGTTCTTCTTCTTCCCGGCCGGTTTGGTGTTGTACTGGCTGACGAACAACATCCTGTCGATCGCCCAGCAATGGATCATCAACACGCGGATGGGCGTGCCGCCGCAGTTCAACCTGCCTAAATTCAAATAACCCCCCGAGGCGCTGCGCGCCTCCCCCCTTGGGAAGGGGGGCGACACCGGTGGCCTGGCAAAGCCAGTTCCACAGTGTCTCTGGTTTGGCGGCCCCTCCTTCCAATGCTCTCGAAGAACCAAGACCCCATCGTCGCCATCGCCACCGCACCGGGGCGCGGGGCCGTTGGCATTGTCCGGGTATCGGGCAAGGCGCTCGGCGCATTGATCGAGGCGCTCTGCGGTCGCGCCTTGCGCCCGCGCGAGGCCACCTACCTGCCATTCCGCGATGCCGATGGCTCGGCGATTGACCACGGCTTGGCGCTGTATTTCCCCGCGCCACATTCCTTTACCGGCGAAGATGTGCTGGAGCTGCAGGCGCACGGCGGTCCCGTGGTGCTGCAACTGCTGCTGGCGCGTTGCCTGGCGGCGGCGGCTGAAACCGATGCGGCCACAGGCCAGCCCCGGCTGGCCGGCCTGCGCGTGGCGCGGCCCGGCGAGTTCACCGAACGGGCCTTTCACAACGACAAGATCGACCTCGCACAGGCCGAAGCCATCGCGGACCTGATCGAAGCCAGCACCGAGGCGGCGGCGCGCAGCGCCAGCCGGTCTTTGTCGGGCGAGTTCTCGGCCGAGATCCACGGCCTGCGTGAGGCGCTGATCCACCTGCGCATGCTGGTGGAAGCCACGCTCGACTTCCCGGACGAGGAGATTGACTTCCTGCAGCGTGACGACGCGCAGGGCCAGCTGGGGCGCCTGCGCCTGCAGCTCGACGCGGTGATGCAACGCGCGCGCCAAGGCGCCCTGTTGCGCGAAGGCATCAAGGTGGTGATCGCCGGGCAGCCCAACGCGGGCAAGAGCTCGTTGCTCAACGCACTGGCGGGCGCCGAGTTGGCCATCGTCACTCCGGTGGCTGGCACCACGCGCGACGTGGTGGCGCAGACCATTCAGATCGAAGGTGTGCCGCTGCACGTGATGGACACCGCCGGCTTGCGTCACAGCGAGGATCTGGTCGAACAGATCGGCATCGAGCGCGCCTGGGGCCACATCGAAACCGCCGACGCGGTGCTGTTCCTGCACGACCTGACCCGCCTGGATGATCCTGAATACAAAGCAGAAGAAGACCGGATCACGCTGGGATTGGGCCAAAAACTCCCAAGAAACATCCCGGTGATCGATGTCTGGAACAAGGTGGATGCCGCCACCGCCCCGGCGCGGCTTTCGGGCGTGCGGCTGTCGGCCAAAAGCGGTCAGGGGCTGGACGAACTGCGCCGCCAGCTGCTGCAGGTGGCCGGCTGGCAGGCAGCGCCCGAGGGTGTGTTCATCGCGCGCGAGCGCCACGTGCAGGCCTTGCGCGAGGTGCAGGCCCATCTGGAGGTCGCCGCGTCCCATCTGGGCGCGGCCGGCGCGCCGCTGGATCTGCTGGCCGAGGAACTCCGCCTGGCCCAGCAGGCGCTGAATCGGATCACCGGCGAGTTCACATCCGACGACCTGCTGGGGGTGATTTTTTCCAGCTTCTGTATCGGCAAGTGAGCACGCAGGGCCCGACGCCCGCGCGATGCTTCAGCGCAGAAAGTCCGCGGCGGCTGCCACCGCCTGCGCATCGGCCTGCACCGCGCCTGGCGGACCGCCCTTGCCCCACAGCACCGGGCCGTTGACGCCACCCCAGGCCATGGGAAAGAAGGCCGCGCACAGACGCACCGAATCCATCATCGGCTGGGCCTTGGCCCGGTCTCCGCTGGTGGTGATCAGGCGCAGGGTCTTGGTCGTCATCGTGTCCTTGAACGGCACGCCGGGGATGCGCAGCCAGGCGCTCCAGTGGTCCAGGTAGAGCTTTACCGTCGCGGGTAGGCTGTACCAGTACACCGGCGCCACCAGCACGATGTCGGTGGCCGCCAGCGTGGCGTCGAGCAGCACTTTCATGTCGCCGTCGGGCATCGGGTACTGGCCGGCGGTGTGGCGCAGGTCGGTGAAGGGCACCAGGTTCATGCGGGCCAGATGCAGCCACCGCTGCGGTGTATCGGCTGGCAGGGCGGCGGCGGCCTGGCGCGCCAGCCATTCGGTGTTGCCGACATGGCCCGCCTCCCGGGTCGAGGCCACCAGAAAGAGAAATTGACGGTTGTCGCTCATGTCGGGCATGGTAGCGCAGGGGTTCGCGGGCGATGAATTTACACTGTGCGCCACCCCACCTGCCCGACCCCGCCATGAGCACCTATGACCCCGACGCCCTGGAATGCCTGGCCGCGATCGTCGAAGAAGGCGGCTTCGAGCGCGCCGCGCAGCGGCTGTCCATCACCCAGTCGGCCGTCTCGCAACGCCTGCGGGCGCTGGAGGCGCAGGTGGGCACGGTGCTGATCGTGCGAAGCCGTCCGCTCAAGCCCACGGCCGCGGGGTTGTTGCTGCTCAAGCACACCAAGCAGCTGCGGTTGCTTCGCGCCGACCTGGAGCGTGACCTGCGCGAACTGGCGCCCGGTTCCACCGGCGGCGGGCGCGAAGAGGAGCGCATTTCGATCGCCATCAACGCCGATTGCATCGCCACCTGGGCGCTCGGTGCGCTGGGCGATCTGGTGCGTCAGGGGCTGCCGCTGGAAATCATCGCCGACGACCAGGACTTCACGCAGGAGTGGCTGCGCTCCGGGCAGGTGCTCGGCTGCGTGACCACATTGAAGCAGCCCTTGCGCGGCTGTCGTCTCGTGCCGTTGGGAGCGATGGACTACGTGGCCGTGGCCTCGCCGGACTTTGCGCGGGCGCATGCGCCAAACGGTCTTTCACCGCACAATTTCAGCCGCATTCCGTTCATGGCCTTCAACCGCAAGGACGACATGCAGGCGGAATTCGTGAGTAAGGCGTTTGGCTTGAAGCGGGTGTCGCTGAGCCAGATGTTCGTGCCCAGTTCGGAAGGCCAGGTGCGCGCGGTGCTGGCCGGTTGGGGTGCCAGCGTGGTGCCGGCACTGCTGGTGCGGGACCTGATGGTGGCGGGTCGGCTGCTGGACCTGTTGCCCGGCAAGGTCCTGCCGATTCAGCTGTACTGGCACTGCTGGAACCTGGAATCCGACGTGCTCGATGCCCTCAGCACCGCGCTGTCTGCCGGGGCCGCGCGCGCCTTGCACGGCGCGCTGCCTTCCGCATGACCGAAACCACGTTCGAGCCGACCTATTCGCTCGAAGCGAATGAACCGCACCGCCGTCGCGCCTGGCTGAGCCTGCGCAAGCTGCTGGTACTGATGGTGTTGTTGGCGGCCGTTCCCTTGGCGGTGGTTGAACTGGTGAGCAATGGCGCCGAACAGCGGCTTCAGCGTGAGCGCTCACGCGATGAGCTTGATGCGCTGGCGCGGGCTTTGGCGGGCCAACACCTGGCCAGGCTGAACGGGATCGGGCAGTTTCTCGTGGCGGTATCGCAGGCGCCGCCGGTGGTGGGACAGGACCGCGAGGGTTGCGCGCGCTATTTAAGCAGGTTGCGTGCATTGGAGCCGGGGGTGCTCAACATCGGACTGATCGGAACGGACGGTCGTCTGGTCTGCGAGGCGACCGGGAACGGACAGGGCGTCTACCTGGGCGACCGCGAATATTTTCGCGAGGCCCTTCGCAACGGGCAGCCGGTCCTTGGCGCCTACCAGATTGGCCGGATCACCGGGCGACCATCGGTCGTGCTGGCCAGGCCGGTGCCGACCGACAGCGGCCGTGTGGCGGCTATCGTGTACGCGGCGCTGGACCTGGCCGTGCTGACCGGTGACGTTGGCGGACAACGCGCCCCGCCCGGAATCCGTGCGCACCTCGTGGACGCGGCGGGCGTGGTGCTGGGCACCAGCGGCGTCGGGACGGCGCCGATCGGGGAGCCGTTGGCCGATCTGGTGTTGAGGCAAGCCGTGCTGGATCGACGCAGCGGGCGCATCGATGGACCGCCGGGCGAAGAGCCGGCTTGGTTGCGCACCCTGCAGCCGGTGGATGTTGGTGGACAGTCGGTGATGTTCGTTGCGGCGACGGTGGCCTTGGAGGACGTCATCGCGCCCTTGCGGCGCAACCTGCACGCCAGGCTGGCCGGGATTCTGGCCATCGTGCTCGTGATCGCGGCCCTGGTGTGGCTCCTCGGGCAGCGCCTGATCTTGCGCCCCGTGGAGCGCCTGGTGACCGGGATGCGGCAGGTCGAGTCCGGTGACCATGCCCGGGCCCTCGATCAGCCCCCCACGCCGCTGCGCGAACTCGGCGACCTGCAGCGTTCGCTGTCCAGTCTGGTCATCACGCTGGAGGCGCAGCGCTTCGAGCGCGATCAGGCCTTGGGCGCGCTGAGTGACCGCGAGGCGCGCTACCGCGAACTGTTCAAAGCCAATCCGCAGGTGATGTTCGTCTACGACGTGCACTCGCTGCGCTTGTTGGCGGCCAACGAGGCCGCCGCCGTGTACTACGGCTACACCCGCGATGACATGCTGAAAAAAGGCCTGGCCGACATCTGGCCTGGGTGCACCGCCGTCGGGTCGCAGCCCGGTGGGGGGGTGCCGGTGGTGGCGTCTGTCTGGCATCCGACCGGGCCGGTGTCCCATCGACTCGGGAACGGAGAAACCCGGCAGGTGGAGGTGCTGGCATCGTCCATTCTGTTCGAAGGCCTTCCGGCGGCGCTGGTGATGGTCACCGACGTCACCGAGCGGCTGGCCGCGCAGGCCCGCGAGCGCGAAGGGGCGCAGCGGCTGGAGCAGCGCGTCGCCGATCGAACGCGCGAGCTCGAACTGTCCCTGCGCGAGCTGGAAGCCTTTTCCTACTCCGTTTCGCACGATCTGCGCAACCCGCTGGGCGCGGTTGGCATGTTCGGCCAGATGTTGCAGGCCCACTTGGGTGAGGGCGCGGACGAACAGGTGAAGACCTATCTGGCGCGCATCGAACAGGGTGTGCGAGGCATGGAGCGGCTCATCGACGACCTGCTGACCCTGGCGAAGGTGGCGCGTGCCCCGCTGACTTTGGAGCCGGTGGACTTGACCGCGTTGTGCCGCGACGTGGTGAACGAGTTGCGGCAGGCCGACCCTCATCGTGCGGTTGACGTTTCGCTCGAAGAAGACCTGCATTGCACGGGCGACGCGGGCTTGTTGCGCCAGATGCTGGTGAACCTGCTGGGCAATGCCTGGAAATTCACCGCGCGAACGCCGCAGCCGCGCATCTGCGTCGGACGCGAGCCTGGATTCGCCAGCACGGCAGCGGCGTTTTTTGTGCAGGACAACGGCGCGGGTTTCGACATGAAGTTTGCCGGCCGGCTTTTTCTGCCTTTCGAGCGCCTTCATGGCGACCACGACTTCCCTGGCACGGGCATCGGCCTGGCGACCGTTCAGCGCATCGTCGCGCGCCATGGCGGACGCATCTGGGCCGAAGCCGCGCTCGAGCGAGGCGCCACCTTTCATTTGGAGCTGGGCACCCGCCAGCCTGGTTGAGCGTGCCGGCGCGAACCGGAAGCCGGTCGTGTGCGCCATCGGTGGATGACGTGCTCGTTCCGTGACGAATGAGTATTCATTTAACCTCATTGTGTAAAAATAAACCACGTCGGATAAAATCGTGGCATGAACGCACCCATACCCGTCAAACTGTCCTTCAAGGCGCAGATGTTGCAGGCTCGCGAAGCGGCCATCATCCAGTCGGTCAACCGCCTGCTGGCCGAGAAGGGGTTCGATGCCATGACCGTGGACGAGGTGGCCGCCGATGTGGGCATTGCCAAGGCCAGCCTGTACAAGCATTTCCCCAGCAAGGAGGATTTGGCCTGTGCCGCCATGGTGCGGGTCATGCGTCGGGCGCAGGACTACCTGAAAACGCTGCCGACCGACGCCGCGCCGCTGGACAACTTGAAGGCCGTGGCCCGCTGGACCATGCAGGTTCAGCTTGCCGGCGAAATGCCTTCGCTGCCGAGCCAGAACTCCAGCCTGCGAACCACCCTCATGAAAAGCCGGGACTACATGGACGGCCTGATCGAAATCAGCGACCAGCTCGGGGCCTGGATCGAAGCGGCGCAGGCGCAAGGCAGCCTGAACCCGGACCTTCCCCCGCTGGCGGTTTTGTACACACTGTATGCGCGCGCGTGTGATCCGGTGCTGGAGTTCCTGAAAATGGGCGGCCAGCACACCGATGAACAGATCGTCGAGCTGGTTCTGGTGACCTGTTTCGAGGGGCTGCGGGCCCGGTAGGCGCGCGGCGCCCCACAAGCAGGCCAGGACGCCCGTTTTTCGGTTCAAAAAGACCGGAAGCCAGCGCCAATTGGCCAACAGGCGCTATCAGGAAAGTAGCAACCTGATGCAAGAAGGCAGTCGTCCGGGCCGTGAAGGCCGGGTTGACAACGGGCTGGATTGAGAAGTGCTTTGGGTCAGCGCACCAGCAACACCGGCACCTGGCAATGGGCCAGCACCTGGGTTGCGACAGAGCCCATGACCAGATTGGTGAGTGCGCTGTGGCCGTGCGAGCCCATGATCACCAGGTCGTATTTCCCGGCGTCGGCAAATTTGGCAATGGCTTCGCCGGCATGGCCCACTTTCCAGGCGCTCTTCGCATTGATGCCATGGCGGGCCAGGAACTTGCAAACCGGCGCCACGATCTTTTCCGACTCCTCGGCGTGGTACGCGTCGGCAATGTCCTTGCCGACGGCCGCGCGGGCCCGAGGGGGCAGGGGCGCCTGCGCGGTGAACACGGTGAAATCGTTGACCGCGGCGAACAGTTCGGCATGCACGGTCAGGTAGGCGAGCATTTTCTTGGTGTACTTGCTGCCGTCAACAGCCAGAAGAATCTTCATGGTGGGGCTCCTGTTGGATGGTCGATGGCGCAAGTGTAGCCCCCCGGTCGCCCGGGTCCCGATCGCCAGGGCACTAACCCACAGGCATCGCTAGGCGCCGGCCTGTCAGCTGGGCTGGCAGGCCGGTGATTCCTCAGGCAGCTGGCAGGATGACTTTGTCGATCACGTGGATCACGCCGTTGCTCGCGAACACGTCGGTGGCGGCGATGCCGGCCTGCCGGCCGCGCCGGTCGGTGATCTTGAGTGACGCGTTGACCGTGAACGTCTCACCTTGCACCGTGGCAATCGCCGGGCCCACCGGCACATCGGCCTTGAGCACGCGTCCCGGCACGACGTGATAGGTCAGCACCTTGGTCAGCAAGGGCTTGTTGGCCAACAATGCGTCTTTGCTCACCCCCAGTTCGGTGAGCAGCGCGGAAAAAGCGGCGTTGGTGGGCGCAAAGACGGTGAACGGGCCGGCACCCTGCAAGGTGGAAACCAGCCCGGCGGCCACCACGGCTTCGACCAGAATGCTGAAGTCGGGCAGGCTCTGAGCTGTGGCAACGATGTCCTTGTCGGCCGGGAGGATGACCTTGTCGATGACATGAATCACGCCGTTGCTGGCCGCGACGTCGGTGGCGGTGATGTTGGCCACGCGATTGCGTCCGTCGGTGATTTTCAGGCCGCCGGCGGTCTCGATCTTGAAGACGCCGCCTTGCACGGAGGTGATGGCCTTGCCAACGGGCACACTGGCAGCCGGCACCTTGGCGCCCACCACGTGGTAGGTGAGCACTGCTGTCAGCAGCGCCTTGTTCGCCAGCAGGGCTTCCTTGGTGACGCCGAGTTCGGTCAGCAGAGCTGCGAAGGCGGCGTTGGTCGGCGCGAAAACAGTGAACGGGCCGGGGCCTTTCAGCGTTTCAACCAGGCCCGCGGCCACGACCGCTTCCACCAGGATGCTGAATTGCGGATTGGTCAGGGCGACGCCGACGATGTCGGGCGTGCTCGGTTCGTCGTCGCCGCCCCCGCAGGCGACCAGCGCGGTCGTGGCGGTGGCGGCGAGGGTCCATTTCAGGAACTGGCGTTTGGGCATCGGGTTCATGGTGAATCTCCTGGTTGTGCCATCCCACGACAGGGAAAAGGCAGGGTTTAAGAAAAGGGAGACCCGATATTAAGACCAAACGGTACCCGTAGAGACTATATGGGTTTTAAAGATACTAAGCGGTTCATTTTTCGATCTCGACAGTCAACGTGTCGCGGAAAGCGGCCTGTTCGCCTTTGCCCAGATAGCCCAGCGGATTGGCCAGCACGCGGCAGCCCTGGTGCACGTAGTCAACGGGCGCATGCAGGTGCCCGTGCAACCAGAGCCGGGCGCGCGGCAGCCATTCATCCAGCGCATTGCAGAATCCCGCCGTGCCAGGCGTCAGGCCATAGCGCGGATCGGCGCTCTTCAGGCTGGGCGCAAAATGGGTCACCACCACGGTGGGGCCGTCGAAGGTTTCGGCCAATGCTGAGCGCAGCCATTGCTGACAGGCCAGCGCCTGATCGCGAACCGCGTCCGCCAGAAAGGGGGCGCCGCCCCGTGTGCCACCGGTTTTACGCAGGTAGAAGTTTGCCGCGCGAAACGCCTTGTCGCGCGCGCGAAGCTGCTGGGCCAGCGTGGCGCGCTCATCGCCGGCCGACGGACCCAGGGCGTCGAAATCGCTCCACAGCGTGGTGCCGACAAAGCGTACCCCGCCCAGAACCACGGCAGCCCGCTCCAGCCACAGAATAGCCAGACGCTCGCAGGTGGCACGAAGCCAGGCATGGGCCAGATCAAAATCCAGGCCGTCGTACTCGTGGTTGCCGGGGACGAACAGCACGGGCGTCGGCCACGCGCGCAAGGGGGAAAACCGCGCCAGTCCGAACTCCGCATCACCGCGCGCAGCCAGGGCCGAGCCGCGCTGGTAGGAGCCGATGTCGCCGGCCAGCACCAGCACATCCGCCTCGGGGGCGGGAACCGGCCGGAAATCGGGATGCGATTCCAGATGCAGGTCGGACAAGAGCTGGATGTTCATGCAACTCGGTGCGCGGTCAGCGGGGTCATTGTGTCCCGAACGACGCGCTTGCCGCGCGCGCCAGCGCCAGACGAAGCCATTGATGGGCAGGGTCGTGTTGGGCCCTGCGGTGCCAGATCGCCTCGACATGCACGGGCGGCGCTTCAAAGGGCAGCTTGCGCACCACCAGTTCCTGCGCCATGCCGGTTTCGCGCACGAAGTGGCGCGGCAGGACGCTGAGCAGGTTCGAACGCGCGACGACGCGCCCGGCGGTGAAGAACTGGTTGACGGTGAGCACCACGCGGCGCTGGCGGTCCAGCGAAGCCAATGCCTCGTCGATGAACCCCCAGGGCCGCCCCGAGAAGCTGACCAGCAGATGGCGGGCGCCGCAATAGCGGTCCAGGGTCAGCCGGCCACTCGCAAGCGGGTGTTTGCGCCGCATCACGCAAACGTATTCACCGCCGTACAGCCGCTGGTGCGAAAAAGAGACGGGTTCGCCGGCCTGCTCGCGGGCGCCAAGGTCTGCCAGGGCCGCTGGGAAGTAACCCACGGCCAGATCGGCGGCTGCGGCCTCCAGCAGGCTCCTCGGGTCGCGCGTGGTCAGCGGAACGATCCGCAGCGATACCCCCGGCGCGCCGGCTTCGGCGATGTCCACCAACGCGGGTACCAGTGTGGCCGCGGTGGCATCGGCCATGGCCAGAACAAAGGTGGTGGAGGCGGTGGACGGTTCGAAGCTGCCCGGCGCCAGCGACGCCTGAAGGGATCGCAGCGCATCTCGCACGCTGGGCCACAAGGCCAGGGCGCGGACGGTCGGTTCCACGCCGGCGCCGGCCCGGCGCACCAATTCATCGCCCAGCGCCGCACGCAAGCGGCCCAGGGCATTGCTCACGGCCGGTTGCGTCAGCGACAGGTTGCGGGCTGCGCGCGTCAGGCTTCGCTCGGCCATGACTTCGTCGAACACCCGCAGCAGGTTCAAGTCCAGTGTGCGGAAATTGGGCTGCGGCGCGGTCAGCGGTGTCGAAGGGGGTGCAATCGTTTCGGGATGCATCATCACAATTGTGAATACAACACATCATGAATATAAAGTAGAACGAACCTAGGGAAAACCCTAGTATTTGTTCACACCCCCGGTCCTGCACGCCGGGGCAAGCAAGGAGGAATTCACCATGTCGAGCTATGTACAACCTGATTACCCCGCCCGTATGCCGCACGCCGCGCAAGGGGGCGCTTCCCGGCTGAGCGCAGGTGTGCAGCCGCGCCGATATGACCCATCCCGGGCCATGGAGGCGATGCTGCTGGCCGCCATCGTGTCGGCGTTGCTGGTGGTGGCCGACCAATGGCTCGAAACTTGGGCCGAAGGCCACCTGATGACGGCATGGATTGCCCTGTGGGTCGTGGGCTTTGCCGCGCTCGCCCTGCTGGCCGGGACGGTGAAGCGCTTTTCGACCAAGATCTACGCCTCGTTGGACGAATGGGCCGCCCGAAAGGCCCAGGCCCGCGCCGACGAGCGCCTGTGGTCGATCGCGCTAAAGGACGCCCGCCTCATGGCCGATTTGCAGTCGGCGCTGACCCGGGCCGATGATGCGTCGAACAAGACAAGGCCTTTGCCCTACCTCTGAAAAAAAGCCGCCCCGGTTTGTGGCCGGCGCGGCGACAGGTTCGATGGCCGGATAAGGCCATCAATCCTTCTTTCAAGCTTGGTTGGCGTCAGATCGCCGCCAGGCGTTTCTCCAGTTCCGCCTTGGTTTCGAGCAATTCTTTCGGCAGGTGGTAGGCCAGCTGTTCGAAGTGGGCGGCGTGCAGTTTGAGTTCTTCCACCCAGGCGGCCTTGTCGATGGCGGTCACGGTCCTGAACTGTTCGGCGCTGAAGTCCAGACCCGTCCAGTTCAGTTCACCGAAGGCCGGGGCGACGCCGAACATGGTTTCAACGCCGTTGGCGCGGCCTTCGATGCGGTCGATCATCCACTTGAGCACGCGCATGTTCTCACCGTAACCCGGCCAGACGAACTTGCCCGCCTCGTCCTTGCGGAACCAGTTGACGCAGAAGATCTTGGGCAGCGTGTGACCCATTTCCTCCAGCTTGTGCTCCATGTCGAGCCAGTGCTGGAAATAGTCGCTCATGTTGTAGCCGCAGAACGGCAGCATCGCGAACGGGTCGCGGCGAACCACACCCTGCGCGCCGAAGGCGGCTGCGGTCGTCTCGCTGCCCATGGTGGCTGCCATGTAGACGCCTTCCATCCAGGTCCGCGCCTCGGTCACCAGCGGCACGGTGGTGGAGCGGCGGCCGCCGAAGATGAACGCGTCGATGGCCACACCATCGGCATCGTCCCATTGGGCATCCAGCGCCGGGTTGTTCGTGGCGGCCACGGTGAAGCGGGAGTTCGGATGGGCGGCTTTCGCGCCCGTTTCCTTGGCGAGTTCGGGCGTCCAGTCCTTGCCTTGCCAGTCGATCAGGTGCGACGGCAAGGTGCCGGTGTCTTTCTCCATGCCTTCCCACCACACATCGCCGTCGTCGGTCAGGGCGACGTTGGTGAAGATCACGTTGCGATCCAGCGAGCGCATGCAGTTCGGGTTGGTGTGCATGTTGGTGCCAGGCGCCACGCCGAAATAGCCGGCCTCGGGGTTGATGGCGTACATCTTGCCGTCGGCATGGGGCTTGACCCAGGCGATGTCGTCACCGATGGTGGTGACCTTCCATCCGGAGAAGCCGGCTTCAGGCGGAACCAGCATCGAGAAATTCGTCTTGCCGCAAGCACTCGGGAACGCTGCGGCGACGTGGTACTTCTTGCCCTGCGGATTGGTCACACCCAGAATCAGCATGTGCTCGGCCAGCCAGCCCTGATCGCGGCCCATGGTGGAGGCGATGCGCAGGGCCAGGCACTTCTTGCCCAGTAGCGCGTTGCCACCGTAGCCGGAGCCATAAGACCAGATCTCGCGTGTTTCGGGGTAGTGCACGATGTACTTGACCTTGGGATTGCAAGGCCAGGTGGTGGTGTCCTTCTGGCCGGCAGCCAGCGGTGCGCCCACGGTGTGCATGCACGGCACGAACTCGCCGTCGGCTCCCAGCACGTCGTAGACGGCTTTGCCCATGCGGGTCATCAGCTTCTGGTTGACGACCACATAGGCGCTGTCGGTCAGCTCGACGCCAATGTGGGAGATGTGGCTTCCCAGCGGACCCATCGAGAACGGCACAACGTACATGGTGCGACCGGCCATGCAGCCGTCAAACAGCGGCTTCAGCGTGGCGCGCATCTCGGCGGGATCCATCCAGTTGTTGGTGGGGCCGGCGTCCTCTTTCTTCGCCGAGCAGATGTAGGTGCGGTCTTCCACGCGGGCCACATCCGACGGATCCGACAAAGCCAGGAAACTGCCGGGGCGTTTGGCCGGGTTCAGCTTGCGGAAGGTGCCGGCGTCGACCAGCTGCTGACACAGGCGGTCGTACTCTTCTTGGCTGCCGTCGCACCAGACGATGCTGGCGGGCTTGCAAAGGGCAACCATGTCGGCGACCCAAGCGAGCAGTTTGCCGTTCTTGACGTAGGCAGGCGCATTCAGGCCCTGAATGGCGGTTGAGTTCATCGGGAAAGCTCCTAAGTTGAAAATCGTCTTTTCAAAGGCAGTCGGCCTTTCAAAATGCGACTTGTACTCAACCGTCGGTGTCGGCAACCGGCGAAACCACATCAATTCTCACGGCTACTTGTCGTCGAGAAAGAATGGGGGATAACAATTTTAAGAAACCGGGCTCACGCATTCCTTTCAGCGGGGCGAAAAGATATGCAAAACTTGCATTGATTTATGCGAATCCCGCTTCTCCTCTCAGGCCAGTCCGGATGGGATCGAAGGAACCAGTCTATTCGGGTCGGGTGAGTTGGGTGCCTGCAGCCGCCGCACGGCCAAAATTCAATACGATAGCGGACCGGAGAGTGTTCACCGAGGTGGCCATTTGATTTTTCAGAGAGAAGGTGTTTTCGATGCGTGGCTATGTCGTTTCTCAACCCGTCGTGCTGCGTTCAGCGACGCAGGTCAAACACATCGCGGCATGCGAGGACTTTCACAAGGTTGGGGCTGACCGCATCCAGATCAACTCATTGAACGAATACCAGATGGTGCGCGACGCGTTGGCGCAGCAGTTTCCGGACGCTTCCCCGGACACGCTGGTGAAGACCATCCCGCATGAACGATTGGCCATGTGGAGTCTGTTCCCGATGCTGCTTGGGCGAAGGGGCAACGGCGTTTCAAGCGAAGGCGACATTCTTCGTGGGCAGTTGCTGGCGTTGCGAGCCAAGCACCCCAAACGACAGCGCTTTCGCATCCTGATCAACAATGGTTTCGGCACCAACCTGGGCGATACATTGATCGGACTGACTGCCTTTCGGGCTGCGCGGTCCATGCTGAGGGAAACCTTGCCGGAGGTATCAGTTGACGTGCTGACAGGCTGGATTCCATTGGGCGGGGTTAGCCATTTGCTGAGACAGCAGGATGGCGTCGAACAAGTCTTGACCCAGGGTCCCACACTGCAGGCGATGGCCGGATACCAGGGACTGTTCGATTTCAGCGACCTTATCAAATTGGCAAACTACGGGAAGATGGCGCCGGTGGACTGGTACCTCTGGTGGTTGGGTCTCGATCCAGCACAGGTGGGCCCAGAGGACAAACGCAATCGAATTGACATCAACCCTGCGGATACCGATGTCGTCACCTCGGCCTTGAGCGGCTTTGCAGGGCCGAAGACGCTGATCAATCCGAAAGCCTCCGAGGCACTGCGCCGGATGCCAGCAACGGTGCTCCAAACCTTGGCGCACGCCGTGCTGGCTGCCGACCCGGCCGCGTGGGTTGTTTTCGACCAGGCCGTGTCGTTTGACCATCCCCGGGCCATTCAGCTTGCCGAGCTCATCAACAGTCCGCAACGGCTGGCAGCCTTGGTGGCTCAGGTGGACGGTGTCATCACGCCAGACACCTTCGTTCAGCATGTGGCGGATGCCACCGGCACACCTGCCTGCACGCTGAGCGCGTCCGTCCCTTCGGACTTTTTCCGCTATTACCCCACCGTAAAGACCCTGGCGTTGCCGGGCGCGGAAACGCTGGGCGGCTGGGGCAAGACCAAAGTCAGCGCGGAAGAGTGGGAAACCATGGAGCCCGCCTATCAACGGGCATGGGCGCAGCTGGACGCTCCATCGGTGCTGGCGGCCTTGAATCAGGCCAGGCAAGAGCGGGATGCGATGCCGGTCGGCAACCGGGCGCGCATCGACCGCCCGAAAGCGGCGTTCCACCCGACGCTGACCCGCCAAGCGGAAAATGTGCCGTCGCAGCGGGTACCGTCGGGTCAGCGACCGGATCTGGCCAGCGAGGCCATCGGGCGGGTGTTGTTGAAATTGGGCTGGCAGATCTTGCTTTCGGGGGACACCGTTGCCTTGCTGGGTGCGGGCGCCGGCGACCTCGCGTTGCAACTCGCCGACCGGATTGCTCCGAACGGTCGCCTGGTTGCCTTCGAGCCCCGCCGGATGATTCATCAGGTACTTTGCGCCAACGTGATCCGAGCAGGACATGAACACATCGAGACCCATCCGGTCATGCCAATCGGCTCAGACTTCGTGATCGCGCAGACGCCAGGCCTGTCGTTGCGCGAGGATCATGCGGCCACGGCGGCGTCAAATCTGATGACTGCCGACCCGGTGGTCTGCTGGCCACTCGATCGGTTGGACATCGGGCGATGCCGGCTGATCATCATCCAGGCTCCGGTGCCGGTGATCTCTGCATTGGAGGCTGCGGTCAAAACGGTGCGAAAGCATCGACCTTTCGTTGTCGCGGGGCCGATTCGTTCTCAAGAGGTTCCGGGTTGCACGCGTATTCTGGGAGAGGACAAATACACCGTCAAAGCGGTCCGGTTGCATGCAGTCGATGAGACCTTGGCAGATCTTGAGGACGACGGAACATTGATCCTCGTGGCTCAGCCGCGCAGGAAAGCATCTTCAGGCGAGGAGTCATGAACCACCGGTGGCCCGCAACGCCCCTGATACCTGTTTCGTGGGGCGAAGTTTTCGACAAGTTGACGATTCTGGACATCAAACTGGGTGCCCTGCCCGGCGCCGCTCAGCAAGCCAATGTCGCCCGGGAGAAGGCAGCCATTGAAGCGGTGATCGGGGATCGGCAACGGTTTCCAGCGGAGCTGGAGCCGCTGGTTCGGGCCCTCCATGACATCAATCTCGCCTTGTGGGCGATCGAAGATGGCAAGCGGGCCTGCGAGAGTGACGGTCGGTTTGACGCGCACTTTGTCCGTTTGGCGCGCGAGGTCTATCTGAAGAACGACTGTCGCGCGAGTATCAAGCGTCAGATCAACACGCTGCTGGGCAGTGGCCTGGTGGAAGAAAAATCCCACCGGACTGCCCTGTGACGCCGCGTCAGGATGAACCGGCCCCGCTGGTCGACGGAACCCCGGCCCCGGACCATGATCACCCAAAGGCAATCGGTATCCGCCGTCGGCCGAAGTTGCCGGGCGACGCGTCAAACCGGCCGGCCACGGCGGTGCCGCAGTGCGGGCAGCGACCGTCCGGGCTCAGCCGGTAGGCCCTGATCTGGTACCAGTCGCGCACGATCAGAGGCTTGTGGCATCCGGGGCAGCAGGTGGTGTCGCCCGCTTCATGGCGGACGTTGCCGGTGTAGACGTACTGCAGCCCTTCTTTCATCGCCAGTTCGCGCGCCCGCACCAGTGTCGAGGCTGGTGTGGCGGGCACATCCGGCATCTTGTGGTCAGGGTGAAAGGCGGAAAAATGCAGGGGCACGTCGGGGCCGAGCTCCTTGCGGAGCCATTGGCTCATGGCGACGATCTCGGCATCCGAGTCGTTGTGCCCAGGGATCAGCAGGGTGGTGATCTCGAACCAGACCGCAGTCTCGTGCTTGAGGTAGACCAGCGTGTCCAGCACCGGTTGCAAGTGCGAGCCGGTGAGTTTGAAGTAGAAGTCCTCGGTGAACGCCTTCAGGTCCACATTGGCAGCGTCCATCTTGTCGAAAAACGCGCGGCGCGCATCGGCATGCACATAGCCTGCCGTCACGGCAACGGTTTTTACGCCCCGGGCGTGGCAGGCGTCGGCCACGTCCATCGCGTACTCGGCAAAGATCACCGGGTCGTTGTAGGTGAAGGCCACGCTTCGGCAACCCGCGTCGGCGGCGGCGATGGCGATGGCGTCCGGCGAGGCCTCGTCCATCAGGCGGTCCATGTCGCGCGACTTGCTGATATCCCAGTTCTGGCAGAACTTGCAGGCCAGGTTGCAGCCTGCCGTGCCAAACGACAGCACGCTGGAGCCCGGATAGAACTGGTTCAGCGGCTTCTTCTCGATGGGGTCGATGCAGAACCCGGACGAGCGACCGTAAGTGGTGAGCACCATCGCGTCGCCCTCGCGCAGCCGCACGAAGCAGGCCCCGCGCTGGCCTTCGTGCAGCCGGCAATCGCGAGGACACAGGTCGCACTGGATGCGCCCGTCGGCCAGGGTGTGCCACCACCGGGCTGGATAGCGACTCTCTTCGAATCCTTCTGATCGCATGTTCATGGCGTACCTCCTGCCGGATTGGCCGGCTCGATCCAGTGGCGTACCGTGTAGCGCGACAGCCGGACATCGTCGGACCAGAAGTCGCCGCGCAGGCCGGCCTTGCGCTTGAGTTGCGCCATGAAATCCGCCGATTCCGGCAGTTGCTCCCACACCTGCGGCAGAAAGGTGCCGCGGGCACCGCCGCAATCAAGGATCACGCCGTCGATGCCGGGCCGTAGCTGCCGCAACGCGTCGGCCTCGCTGGAAAAACGCATCGGCTCTGGCGTCGACAGCAGCGAGACCTCGATCAGGACGTCCTCCAGCTCGGCGCGCGAGACCGGCTCGAAACGGGGATCCCGGAACGCCGCCGCCTGCGCATTGGCCTGCACGTCCTCCAGCAATGGGCGGTGGGCCTGCAACGATCCGATGCACCCCCGCAGCTGCCCGTTGTGTGTCAGTGTGACAAAGCAGGCACCGGGCACTTTCAGCCATTCGGGATGGGGCAGATCCACGGCGGCTGGCCCCTGTCCCAGGGCCCGGCCGATGGCGGCCCGCGCCAAGGGGAGCAACACGTCCCCCGCATCACCGGGAACCGCCTGTGCCGGTTTTGCCGCCGTTTCGGTTGCCGCGGCGTCTGCGGCGCGAAACGCCACGGCCGCGTAACCGACCACTCGCTGCCGATCGCCCGCGGTGTCGCCCGAGTTGCACAGCGCGAGCAGTTGCGGCCGCAGGTGATGGCGTCGGGCGGCCAGTAGCAAGCCGTTGATCGGGGTGGCGCCGCACGCCTGGCGATGCCCCAGCGTGGGCTGCAGCGCCAGCAGGGTCCGCACGGATTGTCGGTCCACCGCCTGCGCCTGCGCGTGGCTCAGGAAGTGCGACAGGTCGGAACTGATCACGAACAGCGTTTCGGTGCCGCCCCAGACGGCCTCCAGGGTTTCGCACACCTCATCGGGCGTCGCGTCGCCCACTGCCAGCGGCACCAGCGTGAACACCTCCAGCACCGTCTGCAAGAAGGGTAGCTGCACCTCCAGCGAATGCTCCTGCGCATGGGCGGCTCCGCTGGTGACCACCTGTGGCAGCCGACGCAGGGCGTCGGCTGCCACCGGATCGAGGCGAACCTCGCCCAGCGGCGTGGCCATCGCATCGACTCCGGGCAGCGCCAGCCCCCGAACCGCGACGCGGTGCACCGGCCCCAGCAGCACCACGCGACGAATGGTATGCCGCCACGGGGCGAGCAACGCATAGGCCTGCGCGGCGGTGGAGCCGGAGTAGACATACCCGGCATGGGGAACGATCAGCGCCTTGGGCGGCTGCGCCGACACGGGTGCGGCCGACGAACAGGCGTCAAGCAGGCCTTTGACGGTCCGCGACAGCGACAGAGCCTCGCCAGGGTAGAAAGCGCCGGCAACGGCGGCGGGACGAACCTGTTGCATGACCACCTCCTGAACCGTCGAATGCAGCCCATTGTGCTGCTTGGGATATGGGGGTGGTTTGCATCAGGTCAAGTGCGTGACCCTTTGCCGTGTGCCCGGCAGTTTCTCAGGCGGCGTGGAGGACGCGCCGCGCGGATACCGTTCAAATGTTCGGGGAGGAATTGAAGCCCATCACAGGGCTACTGAAACGATAGCTGCTTGTGGCCGGCTGGTGCCGGAAAGGTGCCATTCTGGCCCGGAAAATGCCGATTGGAACGCCGTCAGGCCATGAAAACGGCAATGAACGCGAGGATGAACATCAGCACGGCGCCGGCGACCGGCAACACGATGTGCATGTGCTTGACAACGGCCTCGACCGTATCCTGCGGGTGCGTGTCGTCATGGGTAGTGGGTGCGGACATGGTGTCTCCTCGAACGTTCGAATGCGCCGGATTCTAGCGGCTCGCCTGTTTTCCCGCCGGCTTACAGCAGCGCGTAGGTGGTCGATGCCCGGCAGACGCTCTTGCCGTCGTCGGCGCCCCGGATGTCGATTTCGCCGAACGCGAGCGCTTTGCCGGCGCGCAAAAGCCGGGCCTCGACCAGCGCGTCCTGGCCGGACAACGGCTTGAGAAAGCTGGTGTTCATCTGCACCGTGGTGCAGGGGCGGAACGCGCCGAAATGGGTGATCAGCGCGAGCACCATCGCGGTGTCGGCGGCGGCCATCATGGCCTGTCCGCACAGCATGTCGCCCACGCGGCTGAGCTGGTCGTTGCGCGGCAGGCGCAGCGTGACCGCGCCGGGCCCGAATGCTTGCACGCGCAGGCCCAGGGCCTGCACCCAGGGAGCGAACAGGTCGGCCAGCGCAGCTTCCAGGGTTTCGGTGTTGGTGTTCATGGCGCAAGGGTCTCCGTCAGGCGTTCAGGACTTGATCAATACAGCGCGGCGTCGAAGCCGGCAGCCCGCAGTTGCTCCAGCACCTCGGTGACATGCTCATGCCCACGGGTCTGCAACACCAGTTCGATCTCCACATTCTGTGCCGAAAGCGAACTGAAGGCGCGCTGGTGGTGCACCTCGTCGATGTTGGCGCCGGCGTCGGCCACCACCGCGGTGATGCGGGCCAGCGCGCCGGGAACGTCGCGCGAGCCCACCTTGAGGCGCGCCAGACGCCCGGCGCGCACCATGCCGCGTTCGATGATGGCGGCCAGCAGCAGCGGCTCGATGTTGCCGCCACACAGCACCAGGCCCACTTTGCGGCCCGCGAAGCGGTCGGGGTGCTTGAGCAGCGCGGCCAGTCCCGCTGCACCGGCGCCTTCCACCACGGTTTTTTCGATTTCCAGCAGCATCAGCACCGCCTGCTCGATGTTGCCCTCGTCCACCAGCAGCAGGTCGTCGACCCGTTCGCGGATGATGGCCTCGGTGATGCGTCCTGGCGTGCCGACGGCGATGCCCTCGGCAATCGTGCTGGTGCCTTGCGGGTGGTGCGTGCCCTTGATGGCGTTGAACATGGCCGGAAACCGCGCGGTCTGCACGCCCACGACCTCGATGCCCGGTTTGAGCGCCTTGGCTGCCGTGGCGATGCCGCCGATCAGCCCGCCGCCGCCGATGGCGACCACCAGCGCGTCCAGGTCCGGCACCGCCTGGAGCATTTCGAGGCCCACCGTGCCCTGGCCGGCCACGATGGCTTCGTCGTCGTACGGGTGCACGAAAGTCAGGTTCTGCGCGGCGGCGAGCTCTAAGGCATGGACGCGGGCTTGCTCCAGCGTGTCGCCGTGCAGCACCACCTCGGCGCCGAAGCCGCGTGTGCGCTCCACCTTCACGCCGGGCGTGAAGCGCGGCATCACGATCACGGCGCGCAGGCCCAGGCGTTGCGCGTGGTAGGCCACGCCCTGCGCATGGTTGCCGGCCGACATCGCCACCACGCCACGTGCGCGCTCGGACGCGCTGAGTTGCGCGAGCTTGTTGCAGGCACCGCGTTCCTTGAACGAGGCGGTGAATTGCAGGTTCTCGAATTTCAGGAACACCTGGGCCCGCACGATTTGTGACAGGGTGCGCGACTCCACGCAGGGTGTGAGCAGCACCTGGCCCCGCAGCCGCTCGGCCGCCTGTTGAATGGTTTGCAGATCGATCATGGGGCGCATTGTCGGCCCGATCACTCACCGCCCGTGCGGCTTTTGCGCGTCAAGGTATTCCATCGGAACGAAGTCTGCGTTATGGTGAAGTCAGCAAGCAAAGCGGCTGGAGGCTTATCCATGGTCAAGCGTTCGGTTTCTGATTCGTCTGCCGGGGCGGTGTTGCCGTCGCCCGAGCTGGGCCATGCCCCGGTGCTGGACCTGATGTGCTCGCATTTCGTCTTCACGCTGGCGGCGCACCAGGGACCGAAGTTCAACGTGCGCCGCGACCTGGGCAGCCTCATGTCGCTGGCCGGGCGACACCTGGTATGGCCGGCGCCGGTGCTGGATCGCCTGCGCGCCTTTTTGACGCGGCGCTGCAAGGACAACGAGCTCTGGCGCGGCCACGAGGCGCTGTCGGCGCGCGCCTTCCTGGAGCGCCACGGCGCCTGGCGCGGGCCCTATGAGGAAGGCACGCTGTTCTTCTACCTCGACGAATACGCCAAGGATGCACCGCGCGACCTGCTGGCGGTGCTGGCCGCCACCGGCGCCTGGCTCAAGCAGGCGTTGAAGAAACACTCCACGCTGGTGGAAAAGAACATCGACGCGCTGTCCGGCCTGTTGCAGCTCAACCGCGCAGAGCGCGCGCTGCTGCTGTACGGCACGCTGGCGCGCTACCAGCGCGACCTGCGCAGCATGCTGGTGGAGTTCAAGGTCAGCAATGCGCCCGAAGCCTACGCGGTGATTGCCGACGTGGCCGGCGTGAAGGCCGAGGAGGTGGGCGAGGCCTTGCGCGCCGGTTCGCGGCTGGAGCGCATCGGCCTGGTGGAGAACCTGATCTCCGAGCACAACATCACCGATCTGGCGGATCTGATGAAGGTCAGCGAGAAACTGCCGCCCGTGCTGATGCGCGAATACCGCGATCAGAGCGAGCTGATGGCCGTGTTCACCCGTCCGGCGACGCGCAGCGCGCTCGCGCCGGGCGACTTCGGCTTCATCGCCGAGGACGTGCAGGTGCTGGTGCGCCTGCTGCAAAAGGCTGTCGCCGACAAGGCCGTGGGCGTGAACGTGTTGCTGTACGGCCCGCCCGGCACCGGCAAGACCGAACTGGCCAAGGTGGTGGCCCAGGCGGCGGGCGTGGAGCTGTTCGAGGTCGAATACGCCGACCGCGACGGCAACAGCCTGTCCGGCCGCGACCGCTACCGCTCGATGCAGATCGCGCAGGTCTTCCTCAAGGGCACGCAGCAGGCGGCGCTGCTGTTCGACGAGGTGGAGGACGTGTTTCCGCCGGTGAGCGTGGACGCGGCCGGCCTGATGGCGCGCCACGAGCAGCAGGCCCTGGCCGCGGCGGTGAGCCATTCGGTCAACGGCAAGGCCTGGGTCAACCAGATCCTCGAATCCAACCCGGTACCGACGATCTGGGTCACCAACCGCATCGAGCAGATCGACCCGGCGTTCCGCCGCCGTTTCGCCTACCACCTGGAGCTCAAGTCGCCGCCGCCGGGCGCGCGCGAGCAGCTGGTGCGCAAGACCCTGGACGGCGTGGCCGTCAGCGAGGCCTTCGTCGCGCGCCTGACCGGGCGCAAGGGCCTGACCCCGGCGCAGATCCGAACCGCCGTGCGCTTTGCCGGCCTGGCGCACGGCGAGGCGGTGGCCGAGGGCCCGGCTTTCGAGGCCCTGATCGAACGGCAGCTGAAGAACGCCGACGCGGCGCTCGGCAATCGGGCGCCCGACGCCCGCGGGCGCCTCCAGGTCACGACCTGGGACCTGGCGATGCTCAACGTCGAGACCCGCTTCGAGATCCCGCGCATCGTGGAGGCGCTGAAGGCGCGCGGCCATGGCACCTTGTGTTTCTATGGCGCGCCCGGCACCGGCAAGACAGCCCTGGGCGAGCACATCGCGCGTGCGCTGGAGCGGCCGCTGATCGTCAAGCAGGCCAGCGACCTGATGAGCAAGTTCGTCGGCGAGACCGAACAGAACATGGCCGCGATGTTCCGCGAGGCCGAAGCCGAGAAGGCGGTGCTGCTGCTGGACGAGGCCGACAGTTTTCTGCAGGACCGCCGCGGCGCTCAGCGCACCTACGAGGTGACCGAGGTCAACGAGATGCTGCAAGGCATGGAACGCTTCGCCGGCATCTTCATCTGCACCACCAACCTGCTGGACCGCATCGACCAGGCCGCGCTGCGGCGCTTCACCTTCAAGATCCGGTTCATGCCGCTGACGCCGGCCCAGCGCGAGGCCATGTTCGTGACCGAAGCGCTGGCTGGTGAAACCACTGCGCTGACCGACGCCCTGCGCGCGCGCCTGGCGAAGCTGGAGCAGCTGTGCCCCGGCGACTTCGCCGCCGTGAAGCGGCAGACCGACATCCTGGCGGTCAGCTTCAGCCCGGCGGAGTTCATCGAGCAGCTCGAAGCCGAGCACCGCATCAAACCCGAGGTGCGCGAGGGCCGTTCGATGGGTTTTTTGCAATGAAAGCAGTCTGATCCCGGCGCCGATTGGCCATCGGACGCTATGCATTCAGGACTTCCTGGACGGGTTCAGGCGTTCGATCCGGCGGCGCACACCGCCAGCACGGCCTCGCCATACTTCTCCAGCTTGGCCACCCCGATGCCGCTGACGCCTTGCAGGTCGGCCAGCGAGCCCGGCGCGCGCGCGGCGATGGCGGCCAGCGTGGCGTCGTGGAAGATCACGTAGGCCGGCAGGTTGTGCTCGCGTGCGACCCCGGCGCGCCAGGCTCTCAGCGCGTCAAAGCGGGCCTGCGCAGTCACGTCCAGCGTGGCCTGCGCGGCCGAGGCGCGCGCTGGCGCCTTCTCGCGCCGGCTCCTGGCGGCGGCCGGCGCGGACACCGATTCACGCAGGCGCACCGCCTGCTCGCCCTTGAGCACGGCGCGCGAACCCTCGGTCAGCACCAGCGTGTCGAAGCTCTGTCCGCTCGCGAGCTGCACGCGGTGCAAACCGACCGCGCCAACGGCCAGCAGCTGGCGCAGCACGGCGCGCAACTGGGTGTCGCTGAAGGCGGCGCCGATGCCGAAGGTGGACAGGCCGTCGTGCCCGAACTGGGCTACTTTCTCGGTCTTCCTGCCGCGCAGGATGTCCAGGATGTGGCCCGCGCCAAAGCTGATGCCACTGGCCTGTTGCACCCGGTACAGGGTGGACAGCAGCATGCGCGCGGCCTCGGTGCCGTCCCATGTTTCTGGTGGCGACAGACAGTTGTCGCAGTTGCCACAGGGCCGGCTGTCTTCGCCGAAGTATCCCAGCAGCCGCACGCGCCGGCAGTCGGTGGCCTCGGCCAGCGCGAGCAGGGCATCGAGCTTGCCGCGTAGCACGGCCTTGAACTCCTCGCCCGCGGGGCTGTCGTCGATCATGCGGCGCTGGTTCACCACGTCCTGCAGGCCGTAGGCCATCCACGCGTCGGCGCTCAATCCGTCGCGGCCGGCGCGGCCGGTCTCCTGGTAGTAGGCCTCGATGTTCTTGGGCATGTCCACGTGGGCGACGAAGCGCACGTCCGGCTTGTCGATGCCCATGCCGAAGGCGATGGTGGCCACCATCACAATGCCGTCCTCGCGCAGGAAACGGTTCTGGTTCGTCTGCCGCACCGTGTTGTCCAGCCCCGCGTGATAGGGCAGCGCGGCGATGCCGGCCTCGCACAAGGTCTGCGCCAGCTCGTCCACCTTGCGCCTGGACTGGCAGTAGACGATGCCGGCCTCGCCCGGGTGCTCGCGCTCGATGAAGCGCAGCAGCTGCGTGGTGGCGTCCTTCTTTTCGACGATGCGGTAGCGGATGTTGGGCCGGTCGAAGCTGCTGACGAACTGCCGGGCGCCATCGAGCTGCAGCCGCTCGACGATGTCGGCGCGGGTCAGCGCGTCGGCGGTGGCGGTCAGCGCGATGCGCGGCACGCCCGAGTAACGCTCGTGCAGCACGGTCAGGGCCCGGTACTCGGGCCGGAAATCATGGCCCCACTGGCTCACGCAGTGAGCCTCGTCGATCGCGAACAGGCTCAGGGCGCGCTGCTGGTGCAGGTCGTCGAGCAGGCCCAGCAAGCGCGGCGTGTTCAGCCGCTCGGGCGCCACGTACAGCAGCGTGATCGCGCCGGTCTGCAGGCGCAGCTCCACATCCTCGGCCTCAGTCCAGTCGAGCGTGGAGTTCAGGAAGGCGGCCGGCACACCGGCCTCGAGGAGTGCGCCGACCTGGTCGTGCATCAGCGCGATCAGCGGCGAGACGACGATGCTCACGCCGTGGCCGGCGCGTTGGCGCGCGATGGCCGGGATCTGGTAGCACAGGCTTTTTCCCCCACCGGTGGGCATCAGGACCAGCGCGTCGCCGCCGGCGCAGACGTGCTGAATGATGTCGGCCTGGGCGCCGCGAAAGGCCGCGTAGCCGAATACGTCGCGCAGGATGGACAGGGGGGAGACGTCGGATGCTTCCAAAACGATAGCTGCTGATGGCCGGTGGACGATGGGGTCAGGCCGTTTTGATGCCGAAAATGAGGCGAAATGACACGTCGGAGGCGTTTTCGTGACCGGTGGGCGGCCCGGAGCGCCCGGTGGCGGTGGCCGCCGGCCCCGCGCGGCGCGGCGGACCAGGCGCTATTGTGGCCGCAAAGTGCCGGTCCCAAGGCTCTACACCGGGCCGTCGCGGGTGGGTCTGCCGGATAATCGGTCCCCTATGAAGCCCGTGACCTATACCCGCGCCCAGGCCCTGCCGGACACCCTGAAACGCCGCATCGTCATCCTGGACGGTGCCATGGGCACCATGATCCAGCGCTTCAAGCTGGGCGAAGCGCAGTACCGCGGCGAAGGCTGTCGCGGCGCCGACGGGGTTGGCGATCGCTTCAAGGATTTCCCCAAAGACGTCAAGGGCAACAACGAACTGCTGTCCCTGACACGGCCCGATGTGATCCGCGACATCCACGAAGCCTACCTGGCCGCCGGTGCCGACCTGATCGAGACCAACACCTTCGGCGCCACCACCATTGCCCAGGCCGATTACGACATGGCCGATCTGGCGCGTGAGATGAACCTGGCCTCGGCCCGGCTGGCGCGCCAGGCCTGCGACCGGTTCAGCACGCCCGATCACCCGCGCTTCGTGGCCGGCGCGCTCGGCCCGACGCCGCGCACGGCCAGCATCAGCCCCGACGTGAACGACCCCGGCGCGCGCAACGTCAGCTTCGAGGAGCTGCGCGCCGCCTATTACGAACAGGTGCAGGCGCTGGTCGAGGGCGGCGCCGACGTGCTGCTGGTGGAAACGATTTTCGACACGCTCAACGCCAAGGCGGCGTTGTTCGCGATCGACGAATACTTCGAGCAGTCCGGTGAGCGCCTGCCGATCCTGATCAGCGGCACGGTGACCGACGCGTCCGGCCGGATCCTGAGCGGGCAGACCGTCACCGCGTTCTGGCACAGCGTGCGCCACGCACAACCGCTGGCCGTGGGACTGAACTGCGCGCTGGGCGCGGCGCTGATGCGGCCCTACATCCAGGAGCTGGCCAAGGCAGCGCCCGACACCTTCATCAGCTGCTACCCCAATGCGGGCCTGCCCAATCCGATGAGCGACACTGGCTTCGACGAAACCCCGGAGGTCACCAGCCGGCTGATCCGCGAATTCGCCGCCGAGGGCCTGGTCAACATCGTCGGTGGCTGCTGCGGCACCACGCCGGCGCACATCAGCGCGATCCACGACGCGGTGGCGCCGCTGGGCACGCGCGCGCTCAGGTCGGGCGTGTTCTACCGCGAGCCGGCGGCGCAAGCCGCCTGAGAACCGGGAGGGAATGCCGGGGCCGGCGCGGCTCCCGGTCAGGCGGGCACGATGCTGCCCACCAGGTGCAGGGCGGCCAGATCGCGGTGCAACTGGTGTTCGCTCAGGCCGGTGTGGGCCTGCAACTCGTCGAAGGTGTGGCTCTTCTCGTGCAACAGGCGCATCAGCTTGACATGGCGCCCGGCCACCATCGAGCGGTCCAGCGGCGGCGCCCGGTGCAGCCGCAGCGGGCGCTGCCGGTAGGCCAAGGGCAAAGCCTCCTCGTCGTGCTCGCCGAACTGTGCGAATCGCCACAACAAGGCATGGGTGTGGGTCTGCCGGTAGTCGGGCGGCGGCTTGCCGGCCCCCACCGGGCGGCGGTGCAGTTCCAGCAGGTCCAGTTCGTCCTGACCCACCAGCGGCCGCGCCGCCACATCGCCGGTTCCGGGCATCAGCACCGCCACCAGCGCCCCATCCGGTCCGATCACGTGGTAGCTGTGGCTGTCCTGAAGGTGGTCGCGCGCGCGCCAGATGAGCCCGCCCAGCGCCGCGTCGAGCTCCACTTCGGTGGCCGGCACCCGCCCGTCGTCGAGCGCCGCGACGGCAGGCGGCTCGGCCATCATCCACGAACTGAGCGGAATCGGGCCCATGTCGGCCAGTTCGGCGTCGATGCGCTGGCGCAGGGCTTCACGCTCGGCTTGCCGGGCTTTCTGGACGTCGGTTGGGCGCACGCGGGGTTCGGGAGGAGGGGTTCAGGGAGAGCCGGCGATGGACCGGTCCATTTGAAAATTGTCATGGGCTCTCGCGGGGCTGTCAACCGCGCAGGCTGATGGCGGCGGTAACGGGCGTGAGCAACTGTTGCGCTTCGGGGTGGCCACGGGTGGTGGCATTGGCTGGGCGACAGGGTTTGTCCGGGGTCGGTGGGCTAAAATCTGCCGTTTCCAAGGAGCGTTGCAGCGCAGGTCCCCCCGGGCTGCGTCAGGCTTGGACCCCGGTCACCGGGATGCAACGACGCTCACCTGTCCGGTTTTTTCCAGGTGAGTTCCATGTCCGATCCCATTGCCACCGGCGCGGCCGCTCCCGCGGCGGCCCTCCCCCCCATGAAACTGTCCGGTCTGGAGCCGGTGCGCATCGGCGACGGCAGCCTGTTCGTCAACGTCGGCGAACGCACCAACGTCACCGGATCCAAGGCCTTCGCACGCATGATCCTGAACGGCGAGTTCGAGGCGGCGCTGGCCGTGGCGCGCCAGCAGGTGGAAAACGGCGCCCAGATCATCGACGTCAACATGGACGAGGCCATGCTCGACAGCCAGGCCGCGATGGTGCGCTTTCTGAACCTGATTGCCAGCGAACCCGACATCGCCCGGGTGCCGGTCATGGTGGACAGCTCAAAGTGGGCGGTCATCGAAGCCGGCCTGCGTTGCCTGCAGGGAAAAGGCATCGTGAATTCGATCTCGATGAAGGAGGGGGTCGACGAATTCAAGCGCCAGGCCCGGCTGATCCGCCGCTACGGTGCGGCCGCCGTGGTGATGGCCTTCGATGAAAAAGGCCAGGCCGACACCATGGCCCGCAAGATCGAGATCTGCGAGCGCGCCTACCGCATCCTGGTCGACGAGGTGGACTTTCCGCCCGAGGACATCATCTTTGACCCCAACATCTTCGCCATCGCCACCGGCATCGAGGAGCACAACAACTACGCGGTGGACTTCATCGAGGCCACGCGCTGGATCAAACGGCACCTGCCGGGCGCCAAGGTGTCGGGCGGCGTGTCCAACGTGAGCTTCTCCTTCCGCGGCAACGACCCGGTGCGCGAGGCGATCCACACCGTGTTCCTGTACCACGCCATCCAGGCCGGGATGGACATGGGCATCGTCAACGCGGGCATGGTCGGTGTCTACGATGACCTGGAGCCGACCCTGCGCGAGCGCGTGGAAGATGTGGTGCTCAACCGCCGCCCCGACGCGGGCGAACGCCTGGTGGAGATTGCCGAGTCCGCCAAAGGCGCGGCCAAGGATGACAGCCGCAGGCTCGAATGGCGGGCCGGGACGGTCGAGCAGCGCCTGTCGCACGCGCTGGTGCACGGCATCACCGACTTCATCACCGAAGACACCGAAGAAGCCTACCGGGCGGTGCTGGCCCGTGGCGGCCGACCGCTGCACGTGATCGAAGGTCCGCTGATGGCGGGCATGAATGTGGTCGGCGACCTGTTCGGCGCCGGGAAGATGTTTCTGCCGCAGGTGGTGAAAAGTGCGCGCGTCATGAAGAGCGCGGTGGCGCACCTGGTGCCCTACATCGAGGAAGAAAAGCGCCAGGACGAACTGGCCGGCCGTGATGTGCGCAGCAAGGGCAAGATCGTCATTGCCACCGTCAAGGGCGACGTGCACGACATCGGCAAGAACATCGTCACGGTGGTCCTGCAGTGCAACAACTTCGAGGTGGTGAACATGGGGGTGATGGTGCCGTGCCACGAAATCCTGGCGCGGGCCAAGGTGGAAGGCGCCGACATCATCGGCCTGTCCGGTCTGATCACACCCAGCCTGGAGGAAATGCAGGTGGTGGCCGGCGAAATGCAGAAGGACGAGCACTTCCGGCTGAAGAAGATTCCGCTGCTGATCGGCGGTGCCACCACCAGCCGGGTGCACACCGCGGTGAAGATCGCGCCGCATTACGACGGTCCGGTGGTCTACGTGCCCGACGCGTCGCGCAGTGTGGGCGTGGCCCAGGGCCTGCTCGGTGAAGGGCGGGACGCCTTTCTGACCGAGCTCGACGCCGACTACGAACGGGTGCGGCAACAACACGCCAACAAGAAGCCGGTGCTGCTGTGGCCGCTGGCAAAGGCCCGCGCCAACAAGACGCCTGTCGACTGGGCGGGTTACCAGCCGCCGAAACCGAGGTTCATCGGCAAGCGGGTGTTTCGCAACTTCGACCTTGCCGAACTCGCGAAATACATCGACTGGGGCCCGTTCTTCCAGACCTGGGACCTGGCCGGGCCCTACCCCGCCATCCTGCAGGATGAGGTGGTGGGCGAGCAGGCGCGCAAGGTTCTTGCCGATGGACAGGCCATGCTGCGGCGCCTGATTGAAGGCCGCTGGCTCAGCGCCAGCGCGGTGCTCGGCCTGTACCCGGCCAATACTGTGAACGACGACGACATCGCGCTGTACGCCGACGAGACGCGCAGCGAGGTGCTGCTGACCTGGCATGGCCTGCGCCAGCAGACCGAGAAACAAGAAATCGACGGCGTGATGCGACCCAGCCGTTGCCTGGCCGACTTCGTGGCGCCGAAAGGGGTGGCCAACGATTACGTCGGCGTGTTCGCCGTGACCGCCGGGCTGGGCGTCGAAAAGAAGGAACAGGCCTTCATCGATGCGCATGACGACTATTCGGCGATCCTGTTCAAGGCGCTGGCCGACCGCCTGGCCGAAGCGTTTGCCGAATGCCTGCACCACCGGGTTCGCACCGACCTGTGGGGCTACGCACCCGGTGAAGCGCTGTCCAACGAGGACCTGATCGCCGAACGCTACACCGGCATCCGTCCCGCGCCCGGCTACCCGGCCTGCCCGGACCACAGCGTCAAGCGTGATCTGTTCGAACTGCTGCAGTGTGGCGACATCGGCATGGGCCTGACCGACAGCCTGGCCATGACGCCGGCGGCCAGCGTCAGCG
>JADHED010000775.1_pt1 | contig 32634 bp, 31 predicted proteins | sample 8952041 | NCBI WGS metagenome assembly JADHED01 (sample SAMN16124423, study PRJNA663239) | bioreactor sludge metagenome | isolation source: sludge (control) | place: India:Bengaluru | collected 2018-09-08
GTCGAGGCGCTCGAGCGCCCCCATGACGGCGATCTCGGGCATGCAGAGGCCGGACGCGTAGTTCGTCAGGTAGAGGTAGCGCCCCTGCCGCTCCGATTCCTCGTCGAGCGCGGCACGCATGATCCGGAAGTTCTCCTGCGTGGCGTAGGTGCCGCCGAACCCCTCGGTCGTCGCGCCGTACGGCACGTAGTCGAGCAGCGACTGGGCCGTCGTCCGGATGACGGCGACGACGTCGGCGCCCTGGGAGGCCGCGGCCCGCGCCTGCTTGACGTCCTCGTGGATGTTCCCCGTCGCGACGATGACGTACAGGAGCGGGGCGTGGTTCCTGCCCGCGTAGCGCTCGAGGCGGGCCTCGCGCAGCGCCCGGTTGCCCTTCACCCGCCGCGCGCAGGTGGCCACCAGTTCCGCCGCCTTCTCCTCGAGCGCCGCCGGATCGGCCAGCGCGAGGCCGTCGATCCGGAAGCCGGCCGCGACCCTCCGGTTGAGCCCGTCGGTGTCCTCGCCCGTCCGCAGCAGCGCGTTCACCCAGTACTTGAGCGCCCCGTCCTCGAGCCGGTCGCGGAGCTGGTCGACGACCAGGTTCGGCACCGGCACCCCGTCGGCGTCGGCACCGTCGGCGCCCGCCAGCCGCAGGGTCGCCCGTTCGACGGTGACCGTCGTGTGTTGCGCGATGAACGCCAGGACCGGGGCGACGATCTCGACGGCGAGCTCGCGCGCCCTGGCGATGCGGTCGGGTGACAGGAAGAGCTTGGTCTGCATGAGTGTGCCTGGGTCAAGCCTGGTTCGCGTGAAACGCCTCGGCCCTCGCGGCGAGCGCCGGGGAGAGCCCGAGCAGCCGGGCCACGGCGAGCGCGTCCGAGCTCGCCTCGGCGGGCGCGTCGGGCTCGAGGACGAAGCGCATCCGGCGGTCGATCTCACGAATGCGGGCCGGCAGGCCGGCATCCTCGAGATGCAGGCCGTCGAGCCGGGAGCGGTCGAGTCCGCCCATGCGCAGGTAGCGGACGCCGGCGAGCCGCCGCACGCCGCGGAAGTGCGTCGAGAAGAGCGCGACCGTCTGCGGACACCCCACGAGTTCCTCGAGGATCGCCGACAGCAGCGCCTCGGCCTCGCCCGAGCTCGTCGTCCGGGCGAACTCGTCGAAGAGAGCGAGGGCTCCGGCCCCGAAGTCCCGGTGCGCCTCGTTGAACCGACGGATCTCGAACCCGAAACCCGACAGGCCCCGTTCCTCCTCCGGGCGGTGCCCCTCGCCCACGTAGTGGAACCGCTGGAAGACCCGGGTCTGGAAACGGGCGGCCGGGACGAAGAGCCCCATCTGGGCGGCGAGCTGCAGGGCGCCGACGGTCTTCAGGACCACGGTCTTGCCGCCCATGTTCGAACCGAAGAGCACCGCCGGCCCTGGACCGAACACGGCGGTCAGCGGCGTGTACGCGGTCCCGAGCCGCTCGCAGAGCGCCTCGGTCGGCAGGTGCCGCCCCCCCTCGATCCGGATCCCGTCCCCGGAGACGTCCGGGCGGACCAGGCGAAGCTCGCGCGCCAGCCGGGCGGCGGCGAGCGCGACGTCGAAGGACGCCACGGCGGCGGCCTGCGCGACGAACGCCGGCAGCGCCTCGGCCAGCGGCACCGAGAGCCGCGACAGCACCTGCGCCTCGAGCACGCGTTCCCGGCCGAGCAGGGCCGCCTTCTGGTCGGCGAGCTGGAGCGCCCGCAGGGTCGGACGAGGACGGACGCAGACCTGGCGCGCGTCCCACGGCTCGACCTCGATCAAGGCGGACACCGCCGCGGGGTCGCCGAGGCGCTGCCGCTCGACGAGGACGAAGGCGCGGCCCTCGAAGGCGAAGCCCCACCGCTCCAGCAGCTGCCGATCGAGGGCCTCGCGCTGCGCGCGGGCGTCGGCGTCGATGTTCCGAAGCTCCTGGCGCACCCGTGACAGCTCGGCGTCGTAGGCGTCGGCGATGTGGAACGTCTCGTCTCCCTGGCGCCCCTGCCCGAGCAGTTGGTCGAGGCCGCCGGGGATCGGCTGCAGGCCGAACCGCTCACGGATCGCTGCCGGCAGGAGGGAGAGCAGCCGGCCGTGGTTGGCGAGGAACTTCTTGAGCTGGAAGATCTCGACCTCGTCGAAGGTCCCGGGGGCGCTGTCCGGGAAGCGCGGGAGCCGCTTCAGGTGATGCCGCAGGCGGTCGAGCCGGACCCGATCGCCCTCGAGCTCGACCAGCAGCGCGACGCACGCGTCGACCCGGTCGAAGCGGGCCTCCAGCGTCCCGCGGTCCGTGATCGGCTCCGCCTGCGCCTTGGCCGCCCGTCCGAACGGCGTGTCCGGGAGGACCCGATCCCACAGGAACCCCGCCTCGGTGTAGCTCCACAGATCCCGGGTCACGCGGCCACCACCTCGTAGGGGTTCGGGAGAACGTCGCGGCAGGCGCGTTCGCCCGCCACGCGCCGCAGGTCGGCCAGCGAGACGTCACGGAACGCGGCGACGACCCCGAGGAAACGCACCCCCCGCCGGACGCTCACCGCGACGCGTCCGACGAGTCGCGCGAGCGTCGCGGCAGGCAGGAACACCTTCGTGACGTCCGCCACCGAGAGGCTGGCGAGCTCGCCGGGCAACGACGCCCTGGTCTCCTCGGTCAGGGGCCCTTCGAGCCGGCACGTCCCCGGCGGCGGGTCGGGCACCACGGGGAGGTCGAGCAGGACGGCGAGGGCCTCCAGCCGGGCGGCGACCCTCGCGAGGTTCGCGCGCTCGACGCGCACCGTGAACAGGAACCCCGCCTCACCGAGCGCGTTCACCTGGGTGAGGCGGTTGGCCGCGCCGTCGACCAGGCAGGACGCCGCCCACCGCTCGCCCCTGACGAGCTCGATGGTCTCGGAGAGCGCGGCGAGGTGATCGGTCCCCACCAGCGTGACGTCACCACCACGGAGAGCCCGCCCGAGGATCAGGCGGCCGAGCGAGGACCGGGCCCCGGACGCCTCGAGGATCTCGAGGCGCGCCGCCGAGGCGCGGGCGAGTCGATCCGTGGTCAGCACGAGATCTCCCGGTTCGACGCGCACCTCGGCCGGCCGCCCCGCGTCACGCGCCCCGAGGCTGCCGTCGAGCCCGATGCCGAAGACGGCCACCGGCCCGGCGCGCCGGGCGTCAGGCAGGAGCGCGTTGAGGAGCGCCGTCTTCCCCGACCCCTTGTCGAAGCCGGTCACCGCCGTGACCCAGGGGCGCACGGATGGCAACACGATCGCGCCCGCCCCCTCCGCGGCACGCGGCACGGGCGCCCCCCCGGGCCGGATCACCACCGCCGCTCCGGACGGCGCCGCACGCGGCACGACCGGCCCCGGGGCGCGCGGGGCGCGCTACGCGTCGTTGCGCCGGCGGCGGATGAGGTCCGCGGGTTCAATGCGATGCCTCTCGCCGGAGAGCAGGGTGGCGATGCCCTCGCGGGCCTTGTATCGCTCGTCGTCGCCCGGGTCCCTGGTGGCGGGGGCGGCCGGCCCCCGGCCGCGCGGCCACGAGTAGGTGGTGATCACGCCCTCGTAGTTCCTGAGAACCGCCGTTCCCTCGGTCATCGAGATGAGGTAGTTCGGCATGACGGGGATCTTGCCCCCGCCCCCGGGGGCGTCGACGACGAAGGTGGGCACCGCGAGGCCGGTCGTGTGCCCCCGGAGGGCCTCGATGATCTCGATGCCCTTGGCGACCGACGTCCGGAAGTGGCTGATGCCGTGGGAGAGGTCGCACTGGTAGATGTAGTACGGCCGCACCCGGATGGTCATCAGCTTGTGGACCAGCTTCTTCATCACGACGGGGTCGTCGTTGATGCCCCGCAGCAGCACGCTCTGGTTCCCGAGCGGGATGCCGGCGTTGGCGAGCCGCTCGCACGCGGCCTTCGCCTCGGCCGTGATCTCCTTCGGGTGGTTGAAGTGGGTGTTGACCCAGATCGGATGGAACTCCTTGAGCATCCGCACGAGGCCGTCGGTCACCCGCTGCGGCATGACGACGGGGATGCGCGTGCCGATCCGGATGATCTCGACGTGATCGATCTCCCGCAACCGCTCGAGGATGGACCGCAACTGCGCGTCGGTGAGGACGAGCGGGTCGCCGCCGCTGATCAGGACGTCCCTGATCGTCGGCGTCTTCCGGATGTAGTCGATGGCCGCGTCGACGGCGTCCTCGGGCATGTTGCCGTCGACGTCACCCACGAGGCGGCGTCGGGTGCAGTGACGGCAGTACATGCTGCAGATGTTCGTCACGAGGAGGAGCACCCGGTCCGGGTAGCGGTGCGTCAGCCCGGGCACCGGGCTGTCCACGTCCTCGTGGAGCGGGTCCGCCATGTCCGACTGGTCGTCGTGCATCTCCGCGATGCGCGGGACCGACTGCATGCGGACCGGGCAGTTCGGGTCGTCCCGGTCCATCAGCGCCGCGTAGTAGGGCGTGATCTCCATCGCGAACTTGCCGAGGCACTCCTGCATCTCCTCGCGTTCGCGCGGGGTCAGCGTCACGACCTTCTCGAGGGTGTCGATGCTGCGGATGCCGTTCCGCATCTGCCAGTACCAGTCGTTCCACTCCTCCTCGGTGACGTTGGCGAAGAGCGGGATGGCGCGCCAGTCGACCGTCGGGTACTTCATCGTGTGCCTCATGCCCGTCGCAGCCTCAGCATCTCGCGCACGTCGTCGGGGCGGGCCAGCGGGCGGCCGCAGTCCCGCGCGATCCGGACGACGCGTTCCACGAGTTCGGCGTTGCTCTTCGCCAGCCGGCCCTTCGAGTAGTAGATGTTGTCCTCGAACCCCACGCGGATGTGGCCCCCGAGGGCGAGCCCGCCGTAGATCGCGTCGAGGTTGGCCTTGCCGCCGATCCCCATCACGGTCCAGTGCGCGCCCTTCGGCAGCTTCCTGACGAAGAACTCGAGCACGTCGACATCGTACCTGACGGAGCCCGGGACGTTCAGCACGAGCCCGTAGTGGAAGGGCTCGTCGAGCAGGCCCTCCTTGATCAGGGTGTGGCTGGCGTAGACGTGCCCGAGGTCGAAGCACTCGAGCGTGGGCCGGACCCCGTGCTCGCGCATGGCCCTGGCGAACGACCGCATGATCGGGAGCGTGTTGACGATGTACTCGTCGCCGAAGTTGACGGTGCCGCAGTCGAGGCTCGCCATCTCGGGCGACAGCGTCACGGGCTGCAGGCGCTCCTCCGGCGTCATGCCGACCGCGCCGCCCGTGGTGCACTCGATGACGATGTCGCACTTGGACCGGACGAGCTCGATGGCCCGCTTGAACACCGCCACGTCCTGGGTCGGCGATCCGTCGTCGCGGCGGACGTGCAGGTGCAGCACCGCCGCGCCGGCTTCCCAGGCCTCGAAGGCGCTCGCCGCGATCTCCTCTGGCGTGATCGGGAGGTTGGGCTGCGCCTCCCGCGTCGTTTCGGCGCCGGTGACGGCGCACGTGATGATGACCTTGTCGCTCATGGGTTCCTCTGGGGGGCGTCTGGCGGGGGCGCGGGATGGGGGGCGGGGCCTCAGGCGTAGCGGGTCTCGAAGAACTGGCGGAGCTTCGCGTGCTCGCGCAGCTCGGACAACGTGATCTCGGCGTGCCCCTTCGTGTAGCCGTTGCCGACGATCATGGTGACGTCCTTGCCGACGCCCTCCGCGCCGAGCGCGGCCTTGCCGAAGTGCGTCGCCATGCTGAAGAAGTAGATGGTCCCTTCCTGCCGGCACGGCAGGATGCTCGACATCTCGGTGTTCGGCACGTTGACGCAGTTGACGACGACGTCGTACTCGAGCCCGCCGTTGGCGGCCAGGACGGCCTCGAGGAAGGCGACCGGCCGCGTGGCGTCGGCCACGACGACCTCGTGGCAGAGGCCGAGGTCCCGGAGGATGGCGGCGTCCCCGGGCAGGTAGACGTTGCCGACCACGCGCCCGGTCGGCCCCACGCGCTTCATCGCCTCCCAGGCGACGAGCATCCCGCTCTTGCCGCCGGCGCCCAGGACGAGCACGCTCTGGCACGGCTTGACGAGCTTGGCCGCCTGCGCCGGAGCGCCCGCGACGTCCAGGGCCGCCAGCGCCAGGTTCTCGTCCATGTCGGAAGGGAGCTTCGCGTAGACGCCGCTCTCGAAGAGCACGGCCTGCCCCTCGATCTCGACCCGGTCGATCTCGGGGTGGATGCGCAGGATCCGGTCGATCCTGAGCGGCGTGAGCGAGAGCGAGACGAGGCTCGCGATCTTGTCGCCGGGCGAGAGGTCGCGGTCCGACAGCGCCGTCCCCACGCGCGCCACCGTCCCGATGAACATCCCGCCCGACCCCGTCACGGGGTTCTGCATCTTGCCGCGGGCGCCCACGATCTCGAGGATCCTGGCGGCGATCCTGTCGACGTCGCCGCCGGTGTCTTCCTCGATCTGCGTGAAGCTCGCGGAGTCGATGTTCAGGGCCGAGACGTCGACGAGAATCTCGTTGTCCTCGGTTCGCGAGAAGTCGTTGTCGAGGCGGAGCGCGGGCTGGGGAAGGACGCCCGTCGGCTCGAGGACGCGGTGAGAGCCGTATCTGCAGGCCATGTTTCCTCGTGGTTGCTCGCGCCAGGGGCCCCGTCCGCGTGGGACGGTACGGCACGAGGGCGATCCCGCAGGGCCGAGGGCGGCCGGGGATCAGAAGCTAGAGGATACCAGAGACGCTCGCGGTCCCCGGCGACGACGGCGCGCGCGGGATCACCGGCGCCGTTGCTTGTCCTTCGGCGTGACGCACGTGCCGGAGGCCCGGCAGACCACGACGGGCGGGTCGAGCACCTCCGCCGCGGAGTCGTTGACCTCAGGCGCCGACCGGATGACCTTGCTCGCGGTGAAGGTCATCTTCCGGCTCGTGTTCCCGATGGCCGTGATGACGCCCTGGGCCTCGATGTAGTCGCCCGCGTACACGGGCGCGAGGAACTCCACCGCATCGTACGCGCGAAACAGGCCCTCGTCGCCGTCGAGCCGGATCAGCAACTCGGTCGCCACGTCCCCGAACAGGCCGAGCATGCGCGCCCCGTCGACCAGGTGGCCGCCGTAGTGCGCGTCGTGGCTCGACATCCGCAGCCGGATCACGGCCGTCAGTCCCACGCCGGTCTTCTCGTCGTCCTGCACGTGCACACTCCCGGGAGTCGGGGCCACTCCCTCGGGGAGTAAGGATAGAAGCCTCGCGGACAGCCGTCCAGCGCGGCGTGTCCCGGCCCCCGGCGTGGAGTGCCGGTGCCAGGCGGGCGTGGCGCCTTGGCCGAGGTGGGGCGGCGCCGGGAGGGCGAAGCCAGGGGCGAAACCGCGGAATGCCGGATTTCCGGCACATTTCTGGGCGTTCTTGCCGGACTCTCGCGCCGGGCTCATGAAATCATCAGCGGGAGGCCGGGTTTGCCGGCGCCGCCCTGGCGGAACGGGTCTTGCTCCCACCGGCGAGGTCTCCGCACGCTCGACGTGCGCCCGCCCTTCCCGAGGTCATCCCCATGGATTCCGTCCACCTGCCGCACACCATCGAAGACCACGAACGCCTCCACACGGCGCTTGCCGGCCGCGACTTCCTCTCGCTGCGCGACATCACGACCGGGGAGGCCCAGGAAATCTTCGATCGCGCGATGCGGATGAAGGCCAACCCGTTGAAGTACTCGTCGGCCCTGCGCGGCAAGACGCTGGCGATGATCTTCGAGAAGCCCTCGCTGCGGACCCGCGTGTCCTTCGAAGTCGGCATGGTCCAGCTGGGCGGCCACGCCCTCGACCTGTCGGCGAGCGTGAGCCTGGGCGGCCGCGAGGCCGTCTACGACGTCGCCAAGAACCTGGAGCGGATGGTGCAGGGCATCATGATCCGCACCTTCGGCCACGAGCGCGTGGAACGGATGGCGGAGTTCGCCTCCGTGCCCGTGATCAACGGGCTGACCGACTACAGCCACCCCTGCCAGGGCATGGCCGACTACCTCACGATGCTCGAGGTGAAGGGCCGGCTGGAGGGGCTGCAGGTGGCCTACGTCGGCGACAGCAACAACGTGACGCACTCGCTGATGTTCGGCGCGGCCCTGCTCGGCGTCCACCTGCGGGTGGGCTCGCCGGCCGGGTACCAGCCCGACGCCGCCGCCCTGGCGTGGGCGACCGCCGAGGCCCCGAAGTCGGGCGCCTCCATCGAGATCTCCGACGACCCGGTCCGCGCGGTCCGCGACGCCGACGTCGTCTACACCGACACCTGGACGAGCATGGGCCAGGAGCAGGAGGCCGCGCGCCGGCGCGAGATCTTCCACCCCTACCAGGTCAACGCGTCCCTGATGGCCCACGCCAAGCCCGACGCGATCTTCATGCACTGCCTGCCCGCGCACCGGAACGAGGAAGTCACCGACGAGGTGATCGACTCGGCGCAGTCGGTGGTGTTCCAGCAGGCGGAGAACCGCCTGCACGTCCAGAAGGCCCTGCTCTTCGCGCTGATGCGCTGAGCGGGCCGGAGGGAGTCTGCACCATGTTGGCGACCGACCTGATCGCACTCGAAGACCGCTACGGCGCTCACAACTACCATCCCCTCGACGTCGTCGTCACCCGCGGCGACGGCGTGTGGGTGTGGGACGTGGACGGCAAGAAGTACCTGGACTGCCTCGCGTCCTACTCCGCCGTGAACCAGGGCCACTGCCACCCGCGCATCCTGGAGGCGATGCTGGCGCAGGCGCGGCGCGTCACCCTCACCTCGCGCGCGTTCCGCAACGACCAGTTGCCGCTGCTGCTCGAGCAGCTGCACGCGCTCACCGGCATGGACATGTCCCTGCTGATGAACTCGGGGGCCGAGGCCGTGGAGACGGCGCTCAAGGCCGCCCGCAAGTGGGGCGAGACCGTCAAGGGCATCCCGGCCGGCCAGGCCGAGATCGTCGCCTGCGCCAACAACTTCCACGGCCGGACGATCTCGATCGTCAGCTTCTCCACCGAGGCGCAGTACCGCGAGGGCTTCGGGCCCTTCACGCCGGGTTTCACCATCGTGCCCTTCGGCGACGCCGCGGCGCTCGCGCGCGCGATCACGCCGAACACCTGCGCGTTCCTGGTGGAGCCGATCCAGGGCGAGGCGGGCATCATCGTGCCGCCGGCCGGCTACCTCGCCGAGTGCGAGCGGATCTGCCGCGCGAACCGCGTGCTGCTCATCGCCGACGAGATCCAGTCGGGGCTGGGCCGCTCGGGCAAGCTCTTCGCGCACCAGTACGAAGGGGTGCGCCCGGACGGCATCATCATGGGCAAGGCGCTCTCGGGGGGCTTCTACCCCGTGTCGGCCTTCGCCGCGACCCGCGAACTGCTCGGCGTCTTCAAGCCGGGCGACCACGGCAGCACGTTCGGCGGCAACCCGCTGGCCTGCGCGGTGGCCCGCGCCGCGCTCGACGTCATCGTCGAGGAGCGCCTCGTGGACCGCGCCGACGAGTTGGGCACCTACTTCATCGACCGGCTGCGCGCGCTGGCGAGCCCGGTGGTGAAGGAGATCCGCGGCCGGGGGCTGTGGATCGGCGTCGAGCTGCACGAGGCCGCGCGCCCCTACTGCGAGGCCCTGATGCGCGAAGGCCTGCTCTGCAAGGAGACCCACGACAAGGTGATCCGCATCGCCCCGCCGCTGGTGATCACCCGCGAACAGATCGACTGGGCCGTCGAGCGCCTCGCTCGCGTGCTCCCGCGCCCCTAGACCGAACCGGCCGCCCCGCCCGGCCCGGCGCCGCCACGGCGCCGGCGCGCGCCGGCCGGGGCGGCTCCTCACGGAGACCGACCTCATGCGTATCCGCACGTTGATCATGGGCGCCGCCGGGCGCGACTTCCACAACTTCAACACCGTCTACCGCGACAACGACCGCCACGAGGTGGTGGCCTTCACCGCGACGCAGATCCCCGACATCGCCGGCCGCCGCTATCCGGCCGCGCTCGCCGGCCGCCTCTACCCCGAGGGCATCCCGATCTTCGACGAGGCCGATCTCGCCGACCTGATCGCCCGCTTCCACGTGGACGAGGTGGTGTTCTCCTACTCCGACGTGTCGTACGCCCACGTCATGCACCGGGCCGCGCTCGTCAACGCCGCCGGCGCCCACTTCGTGCTGCTCGGCTCGCGCGAGACGATGCTCACCAGCCGGAAGCCGGTGGTGGCCGTCTGCGCCGTGCGCACCGGCGCCGGCAAGAGCCAGACGACGCGCCGCGTGGCGACGCTGCTGCGCGAGGCGGGCCTGAAGGTGGCCGCCGTGCGCCACCCGATGCCCTACGGCGACCTCACCGCCCAGCGCGTGCAGCGCTTCGCCTCGCTCGAGGACCTCGCGGCGCAGCACTGCACCATCGAGGAGATCGAGGAGTACGAGCCGCACATCGTCAACGGGACGGTGGTGTACGCCGGCGTGGACTACGAGGCCATCCTGCGGCAGGCCGAGCAGGAGTGCGACGTCGTGCTCTGGGACGGCGGCAACAACGACATGCCGTTCTACCGGCCCGACCTGCACATCACCGTCGCCGACCCGCTGCGCGCCGGCCACGAACTCGCCTACTACCCCGGCGAGACCAACGTGCGCATGGCCCACGTGGTCGTCATCAACAAGGTGGACAGCGCCACGCCCGAGGCGGTCGAGACCGTCCGGCAGAACGTGCGCCGCGTGAACCCGGGCGCCACGATCATCGACGCCGCCAGCCCGATCACGGCCGACGCCATCGCCCCCATCACGGGCAAGCGCGTGCTCGTCGTGGAGGACGGCCCGACGCTCACCCACGGCGAGATGAAGTTCGGCGCCGGCACGGTCGTGGCGCGCAAGTTCGGCGCCGCCGAGATCGTGGATCCGCGCCCGTACGCGGTCGGCAAGCTCGTCGAGACGTACGAGAAGTACCCGGACATCGGCATCCTGCTGCCGGCGATGGGCTACGGCGACGAGCAGGTGAAGGACCTCGAGGCGACGATCAACCGCGTGCCCTGCGACACGGTGGTGATCGGCACGCCGATCGACCTGACGCGCCTGGTCGCCATCGCGCAGCCCACCGTGCGCGTGCGCTACGACCTGCAGGAGATCGGCCGCCCCTCGCTGCCAGACGTCCTCGCGCCGGTCATCGCCAGGGCCCAGCTCGCCACGGCCCGCTAGCGCGCCACACTCCCCGGGGCCGCGGACTGCCCGCGGCCCCGGCGCTCCCCTCCCCGACCGCCCCCGCCGGCCGCTGCCAGGCCCCCCAGCGCCACCCACGCCAACCCGGGCGTCCGGCACCGCGGCGAAAGGGCGCCGCGGCGAGGGGCCGGGCCTGCCCGGTCCCTACGCTACAATCCGCGGCACATGTCCTCGCCACCTGCTGCTGCCGACGCGGGCCTCGTCCGCGCCATCGGCGTCCGTGCGCTCACCGCCGCCATCGTCAACGCCACCATCGGCGCCGGCATCTTCGTGCTTCCGGCGACGGCCGCGGGTGATCTCGGCACCGCGGCGCCCTTCGCCTACCTGGTCTGCGCGGCTCTCATGCTGCTGGTGGTCGGCTCGTTCGCCATCGCGGGCAGCCGGGTGTCGATCAGTGGCGGCATCTTCGCCTACGTCGGCACGGCGTTTGGCCCCTTCGTCGGGTTCCTCGCGGGCGTGATGCAGACGCTCAGTTGCGTGCTCGCGGTGGCCGGTGTGGCCTCGGCCCTGATCGCCTCGCTGGCGGTCACGTGGCCCGTGATCGGCCAGGGACCAGGACGGTGGATCGTCCTGGCGGTCCTGTTCGGCGGCCTCGCCATCGTCAACATCCGCGGGGTGAAGCAGGGCGCGCGCACGGTCGAGGTGATGACGCTCGCGAAACTGCTGCCGCTCGTCGTGTTCGTCGGCGTCGGCCTGTTCGCGGTGATGGCCACTGGCGTGCCCATGCCCACCGTGCCCCCCCTCGACGCGGTGGGACGGTCGGCGCTCGTGCTGATCTTCGCGTTTCTCGGTGCCGAGATCGCGCTGATCTCGAGCGGCGAGATCCGCAACCCGGCCCGGACCGTGCCCGCAGCGCTGTTCATCGCCTTGGGCTTCACCACCGCGTTCTACCTCGCCATCCAACTCGTGGCCCAGGGCGTGCTCGGCGACCAGCTGAAGGACTTCGCCAACGCACCGCTGGCGCAGGCGGCGTCGCGCTTCCTGGGGCCCGCGGGCGTGACGTTGATGCTGGTCGGGGCCGTGATCTCGATGTTCGGCTACGTCAGCGGAGACATGCTGGGCACCCCGCGCAGCCTGTTCGCGTTCGGCCGCGACGGGCTGCTGCCACGCGTGTTCGCCGCCGTCCACCCCCGCTATCACACGCCGTACGTGGCCATCGCGGTGCACGCCGCGGTGATCTTCCTGCTCGCCGCCAACGGCACGTTCGGCAAGCTCGTCCTGGTGGCCAACGTGGCGTCGCTCTCGCTCTACCTGATGGGCTGCCTGGCGGCCTTCGAACTCTGGCGGCGCGACGTGCGCCTGGCCGAGAAGCCCTTCTCGTTCCCAGGCGCGGGCCTGGTGCCGCTGGGCGGCGCCGCGGTCGTCATCTGGCTGCTGTCGCACGCCACGATTGAAGAGTTCGTGGCCGAGGCCATCGTGATCGGGCTGGCCGCGCTGGCGTACGGCGTCCGTGCACTTGGCAGACGGGCCACGCCGCACGCGTAGCGCGCGCGGCGCGAGAGGGCGCGCCCGCTGACCAGCAACGCGGGTCGGACTGGGCGCAGGGCCCAAGGCGTAGGGCGCGAGCCCCTCAGTTCACCGAACGCGGCTGCCAGCGCAGGTCGTAGAGCACGGCCTCGAAGTGGTCGCCGAGCTGCGCGAGGAGCGGCACCATCGCGTCGGCGAAGGCGATGACGCGCTCGCCGCCCTCCCACTGCCGCAGCACGTCGCGGATGAGGCCGCGGCGCGCGTCGTGGGCCGCCCCCACGTCGGGCAGCAGCGGGGTGCCGGCCGGCTGCGTGAGGATCGGCAGCGACCGTTCGATGATGCCGAAGCTGGCCAGCAGCGCGTCCACCGCGAAGAACGCCCACGACAGCGAGTCGCCCCGCTCGGCCGCGGCCGTCAACGTGAGCGCGAGGCCGAGCCCGTCGGCCCGCATCTCCTGCTCGCTCGACCAGCGCAGCGCCTGGAACCGCTCGCCGCACACCGCCCGCGCCTCGGTGGACGCCTTGAGGTGGTCGCGGTCCACCAGCCGCGCGTACTCGCGCGACACGATGAACAGCTCCATGCAGTCGCACAGCTCGGTCGCGATGGTCTCGTAGGCGGGTTCGGGCAGGTAGGGACGCGCGAGCGCCGAGTTGCCGGTCATCACCGCGATCATCAGCTCGTTGAAGCGGCGCACCGCCCGCGCGGGCACGTCGCGGCCCACCGGCCACCGCCCCAGGTCGGGCTCCCCGGCGCCGTACTCGTCGGTGCCGAGCGGCAGCGCCTGGGCGACGGCCTTCGACAGCTGGTGGGCGTAGGTCAGGAGGTTCCCGTCCATCACCACCACCACGTCGTCACACTCGGGGACGAGCAGCATCAGCGGCTCGAGCAGCTGCGTGGGCAGCGTGCCGACCAGCGGCCGCACCGGGATGCCGATCCCGAGCACCTCGGCGGCGTGCTCCACTTCCTCCTGCAGCTCGCGCAGGATCGAGTACTGGTGCGGGCGCTCGAAGCGCGTGGGGCGCGGCGCCGCCTCGTCGCGGGCCAGGCCGGCCAGCAGGTCCTGGCGGTAGCGCTCGAACTCCGGCCCGCTGAGTGACACCGACATCTGCTGCAGGCGCGCCGGGATCACGGACTGCTGCCCGATCCACTCGCGCCACTGGCAGTCCTCCGCGGTCAGTCCCATCGACCCGTAGACCCGCGCCTGCAGCGCCTCCAGGAAGGAGGCCGCCGCGGGGCTGCGGTGGGCCGGCTGCGCGTGATGGGCTTGCGTGCACTCAATCATGAAAGGCGTCCGACACGGCTGGGGAGCGCGTGGGGGATGTCGTGGCCACGGGCAGCGGGGCGTCCATCGCTCCCGGTTGCCGGGCTGCTTTCCCCGACGTAATCGGCGGGATCGGGCTCAGGATGAACGTGCCGGGACCGCGCACGCGTGTGCGCCGTGTGCGGGTGGCCGGCGGATTCACCACCAGCGGTTGGGGTATCGACGCCTGGCGCCGCGACCAGTGAGGGAGCGCTTCCCGCCGGCGCATTCGGGGCGCCAACGGCGAGGAGCGATGACTGGCCGCTGGGGGAAGGTGGACGAACGGTCAGGCGCCGGGGTCCGAAGACCCCGGCCTTACATCAGAGGGGTGGCCACTCGCGATGCAGTCACCGGGGGTCTGGAGACCGGTGACGGCCGGCCACCACGGCCCGTCGCGCGACGGTCACCGAGGCACGTAGGCGATGGCGTCGATCTCCACCCGCAGCCCGTTGCCGGGCAGCGCGGCCGCCTGGATGGTGGTGCGCGCCGGGCGGTGGTCACCGAACATCTGGCTGTAGACCGCGTTCATCTTCGGGAACTCGGCCATGTCCATCAGGAACACCCCGCAGCGCAGCACGTACTGCAGGTCCGAGCCGGCGGCCTGCAGGATCGCCTGCACGTTGCGCAGGCACTGCGCGGTCTGGGTCTCGATGTCGGTCCCGGCCAACTGGCCCGTGGCCGGATCGGTGGCGCCCTGCCCCGAGACGAACACGAGACGGTCGAACGCCACGCCCGGGGAGTAGGGGCCGACCGGGGCGGGCAGCGAGGCGACGTTCACGAAACGATGATCGGACATGAGGACCTCTCAGGGCTTGGGGCTTGGGGCTTGGGGCTTGGGGCTTGGGGCTTCGGACCTACGAATGGCGCGGGTGGTGCGGGGCGGGCTCCCGCGCCGGGCCGCCCAGCAGCTCGGCAGCCAACCGCTCGAGGAAATAGCCCACGTCGGTGACCAGGCCGATGGCCTGCATGGTGCCGCGGTTCGACAGCTTCACCGGCACGGACTCGGTCATGTCGACGCAGACCGTGCGGACGCGCGCCGGCAGCAGGTTGCCGACGGCAATGGCGTGCAGGGCCGAGGCGAGCATGAGGCACATGCCGGCGCCGCGCAGCGCCTCGACATACGCCTTCTGCGCCGACACCACGTCAGTGATGACGTCCTTCAGCGGCCCGTCGTCACGAATCGAGCCCGCGAGCACGAAGGGAATGGGCCGGCGGACGCACTCGTACATCACGCCCGAGGTGAGCACCCCCGCGTCCACGGCCTGCCGGATGCCGCCGCAGCGGTTCACCGCGTTGATCGTGAACAGGTGGTTGCGGCTGCCGCCCTCGACGGCGCGCCCGCTCATCTGGCACACGCCGAGGCTCGTGCCCACGATCGACTTCTCCATGTCGTGGACGGCGAACGCGTTGCCGGTGAGGATGGTGTCGATCCAGCCCTCGCGGACCAGGCGCGCCAGCGGCGCCTCGCCCCCGGAGTGGACGATCGCCGGGCCCGCCACGAGCACGATCTTCTCGCCGGCCTCGCGCGTGCGGCGCATCTCGCGCGCCGTGCTGGCGATGGCGATGCCCTTGTTGATCTCGGCCGAGATGTCGTTGGACATGAAGCCGAAGACCTGGTAGTCGCGGCTGCGTTCCGGCGGCCGCACACGCAGCCCGTGCCCGCGCAGCGCCACCTGCTCGCCGGCCTTCACGTGCCCCTGCTTCACGCACGTCGGCACGCCGTCGCGCACGACGAGCGCGCAGTCCATCTTCTGGTCGGCCGCCTGCACCCACGAGCCGCCGATCCGGACGAACGTGTCGAAGTTGGTGGTCGAGTAGAACTCGTCGGGCAGGATGCCGTCGGACTCGGCCGGCGCGAAGCGCGCGTCCTCGACCACGGCCGAGGCGCCGAGGTAGCTCAGCCCTTCCAGCACCGCGTCGAGCACGTGCGGGTCGTGGGCCGAGACCGCGAGCCGCGCGAACGACGGGTCGACGTTGCGCTTGCCGACCCGGAACTCCAGCACCTCGAACTCGCCGCCGCCTTCGACGACGCGCGCGAACACCCGGCGCAGGATGTCGGAATCGATGATGTGACCTTCGAGGGTGATGATTTCCTGGACCATGACGGGCCGAGTCTATCAGGGTCGCGGGGGCGTTGAGGCGTTGGGGCTCGGGGCTTGGGGCTCGAGGCCTGGGACGCGAAACGACGCCCTGACGACACGCGCGTCAGCGAACCGTCGCCGGGTCGCACCGGAGGCCGCGGAACGCGCTCGGTGCGAGGCCCGGTCCCGCGGGCATGAAGCTTGAAAGTGCCGTGCTCGTGCGAAGTGCGCGATGGCTCGCCGTGTGGCTGACGCTGGCGGGCGCGGTCCCAGCCGCCGGGGGCGTCGCGCCCTCCGTGGAGCCTCCCCTGGCCTGCCGGCCGGTGGAGGTGCCGGGGCTGCAGGTGGCCCTCGCCCAGCTGAGGCGGCGTGACGTCCCGGCCCGGCCCGGCTCGCCCGTCGCGACGTCGGTCGCGGCACGCGAGGACTTCGACCGCGTGGCCGCCGCCGTGCTCGGGCTCGACCGTGCGGCCGATGCCCCGCTGCTCGAGACGGTCTTCGACGCCCTGCGGCGCGGTCACGCCCTGCCGGTGGGCTGCGGCCGCCACATCCTCGCGCGCGACCGCGCGGCGGGGCGCCTGCTCGCGGCCGGCTACAGCGCGCTGGAGGTGGCCGACGTGCTCACCGGCGTGCTGGGCCAGGCCGACGTGGACCGCGCGTATGCCATGCGCATGGCCGGCGCCAGCGCGGCGGACGCGGCGGCCCATCTCGAGGCCGCGGCCGCGGCGCGTGCCCGGCAGCGGGCCGAGCGCGCGGAGGCGGAGGCCATGAAGCGGCGCGCCACCGGGGAGCCCCCGGCCATGCGCGCCCTGTCGCCGGCGTTGCGCGAGGCGGTGGGCAGGCTGGCGCAGGCCCATGGCCTGGACGCCAACCTGGTGCGGGCGGTGATCGCGGCAGAGTCGGGCGGCGAATCGGCGGCCGTGTCCGGCGCGGGCGCCATCGGCCTGATGCAGCTGATGCCGGCGACCGCGCGCATGCTCGGCGTGGACCCCTGGGACCCCTTCGACAACCTGCGCGGCGGCATCACGTACCTGTCGCAGCTGGTGCGCGAGTTCGGCACCGTGCGCGACGCGCTGATCGCCTACAACGCCGGACCCAGCCACGCCGAGCGGGTGCAGCGTGGCGACGCCGTGCTCTACGGCGAGACCCGGCGCTACCTCGACGCCATCGATCGCGCCTACCCGCTCGACCGCTGACGATCCGCGCCGGCCGGCGGGAGGTGCCATCCCACCTCGCGCAGCACCTCGGCCGTGTGCGCGCCCGGTTCCGGCGGCCCGCGGCGCACGCCGCCCGGCGTCCGGGAGAACCGCGGGGCCGGGGCCACCGAGGTGCCCCCCTCCCCAACGTCGTACGTGCCCCGGGCGCGCCCGTGCTCGGAGGCCGCCGCCTCTGCCAGCGACAGCACCGGCGTCACGCACGCGTCACTGGCGGCGAACACCGTGGTCCAGTGCTCGCGCGTGCCGGCCGCGAATGCCTCCGCGAACCGCGCCCGCAGGTCCCGCCACCGCGCGAAGTCCCACTGGCCCGGCAGGGTGACCGGGTCCAGGCCCAGCCCGTCGAGCAACTGGGCGTAGAACTGCGGCTCTAGCGCGCCGACGGCCATGAACTGGCCATCGGCCGTCTCGTACACGTCGTAGAACGGGGCGCCCGAGTCGAGCAGGTTCACGCCGCGCCGGTCGCGCCAGAACCCGGCGCTCATCAAGCCGTACAGGGGCGACAGCATCGAGGCCACGCCGTCCACGATGGCCGCGTCCACCACCTGGCCCTCGCCGGTCTCGCGCGCGTGCAGCAGCGCGGCCAGCACGCCGAAGGCGAGGTAGAGTGCCCCGCCGCCGAAGTCCCCCACCACGTTCAGCGGGATCTGCGGCGGGCCGTCGCGGCGCCCGATGGCGTGCAGCGCGCCCGCCTACGCGAGGTAGTCGATGTCGTGCCCGGCCCGCGGCGCGAGCGGCCCGTCCTGGCCCCAGCCCGTCATCCGCCCGTAGACCAGGCGTGGGTTGGCCGCGAGGCACGCGTCCGGTCCCAGGCCCAGCCGCTCCATCACGCCGGGGCGAAAGCCTTCGATCAGCACGTCGGCGCGCGACGCGATGGCGAGCGCCGCCCCCACGCCCGCCGGGTCCTTGAGATCGAGCACGACCGAGCGCTTCCCGCGGTGCATCACGTCGATCGGGCGCGGCAGGTTCATGCCGGAGGGGTTCCCGCCGGCCCGGTCGACGAGCACCACGTCGGCGCCGAGGTCGGCGAGCAGCATGCCGCAGAAGGGCGCCGGTCCCATCCCGGCGAACTCGACGATGCGAACGGAGGAGAGCGGGCCCATCGGCGGGCTATTATGTCGCCGAACCCATGGCGGCGGATTGGACCTACCACGCGCTGGTGCGGCGGCTCGCCGCGCGCCTGGCGCGCCCGCTGCCCGGGGTGCCGGCGCAGGGCCTGATGGCGCCGCGGCCGCGGCGCGGGTGGGACCCGGAGCGCACGCCGGACGATGCCCGGCCGGCCGCCGCGCTGGTGCTGGTCTACCCGCGGAACGGGGCGGCGCACCTGGTCCTGACGGTGCGGGCCAGCGACCTGCCGACCCACGCGGGCCAGGTCTCGCTCCCGGGCGGCGGCGTCGACGCCGGTGAAACCCTCGAGCAGGCCGCCCTCCGGGAAGCCTGGGAGGAGGTCGGCGTGGACCCCGCGGCCGTCACGATCATCGGGGCCCTCACGCCGCTGCACATCCCGGTGAGCGGCTTCCTGTTGCACCCGCTCGTGGGCATCACGCCTGCGCCGCCCGCCTTCGCCCCGCACGTGCGCGAGGTGGCGCGCGTGGCGGAGGTCCCCCTCCGGGTCCTCGCCGATCCGGGCACACGCGCCCTCACCCACTGGCGGTACGAGGAGCGCGACTACGAGGTGCCGTACTTCGACGTGGACGGACTGCAGGTGTGGGGCGCCACGGCCATGGTGCTCGGCGAGTTCCTCGCGGTGCTGACGGGAGACGAGGCGCCGGCGGGCGCGTGACCGCCGGCTCGGCCGCGACGCCGATGTTGCAATGCGCGACCGCCCCCCGTACCGTACGCGGGCCATGGTCAACGCCTTCCTACCCGCCAGCCGTCTCACCCGCCTGATCGGCAAGCCCTCCACCGAGTGGACCATCGACGACCTCGTCGGGGTGTTCACCAGCCAGCAGCTCCGGCTGGTGAACCTGATGCACGTCGGGGGCGACGGCTGGCTGAAGACCCTGGACTTCGTGCCGCGCGACGAGGCCCACCTGCGCGAGGTGCTCACCTCGGGCGAGCGCGCCGACGGCTCGAGCCTCTTCGGCATGCTCGGCGTGCCGGTCACCGCCTCGGACGTCGTGCTGCGGCCGCGGCTCGCCACGGCCTTCCTCGACCCGTTCGCGTCGGCGCCGGCGCTGGCGGTGCTCTGCGGCCACCTGGGGCGCGACGGACGCCCCCTTCCCCAATCGCCCGACACCATCGTCCACCGTGCCGAGGCGCGCTTGCGCGAGCAGGCCGGCGTGCAGCTCGACGCGCTGGGCGAGGTGGAGTACTTCCTCGGCAAGCGCCCGGAGGAGAGCGACATCTACGGGGCCAACGAGCGCGGCTACCACGCCAGCTCGCCGTTCGTGTTCGGCGAGACGCTGCGCCGCCAGGCGCTGGTGCTGCTGGCGGAGATGGGCGTGCCGGTCAAGTACGGGCACAGCGAGGTGGGCTACATCCAGCCCAGCGAGAGCGACACCCGGATCTGGGAGCAGCACGAGGTGGAGCTGGCGCTGCAGCCGCTGCCCCAGGCGGCCGACTCCGTGGTGCTCACCCAGTGGGTGCTGCGCAACCTCGCGCACCGCGCGGGCCTGCGGTGCAGCTTCGATCCGGTGCTGCGGCAGGGACACGCCGGCAGCGGCATGCATTTCCACCTCTCGCCCGTCCGTGAGGGCGCGCTGCCGGTCTCGCGCGAGGACGGCGCCTTCCACGAGGAGGCCGCGTGGCTGGTGGCCGGCCTGTCGTTGGCAGGCGCGGCGCTGATGGCCTTCGGCAACCGCACGAGCAACAGCTTCGTGCGCCTGACGCAGGCGAAGGAAGCGCCGAACCGGGTGACGTGGGGGCGGCACAACCGCAAGGCGCTGATTCGCCTGCCCATCGTGCCGCGCGACGGGGCGGGACGCGCGGTTGCCCCGGAGACCGTGGAGTTCCGGCTGCCCGACGGGTCGGCGCACCCGCACCTGCTGCTGGCCGGCGTGGCGCAGGCGATGCTGGTGGGCCGGGCGCTGCCCGAGGCGGAGCGCGCGGCCCTGCTGGCGCTGGCCGACGCGACGCAGACCTCGCGGGAGGCGACGCCCGTGCCCCGCACGTTCGCGGAGGTCGCCGAGGCGCTGGGCGGCCTCCGGACGTCGCTCGAGGCCGGCGGCGTGTTCACGCCGCAGGTGCTGGACCGGGTGATCGAGATGTTGTCGTCGGAGCGGTAGCCGGGGAGCGCCTGGCGGCCTCGCCTTCACGCGTACAGCGGAACGGGCACGCCCCCAGGTGCGTTCGCACCCGCGGCCGTGCCCGCCCTGCCTGCTCGACGTCGCGCCCCGCGGCGCGCCGCCCTACGCGAGGGTGACCGACGCGTCCAGGTAGACGTCCTGGATGGCCTGCAGCAGCGCGGCGCCTTCCTTCATCGGCCGCTGGAACGCCTTGCGGCCGCTGATGAGCCCCATGCCGCCGGCGCGCTTGTTGATCACGGCCGTCTTCACCGCCTCGGCCAGGTCGCTGGCGCCCTTCGACTCGCCGCCCGAGTTGATGAGCGGCGAGCGGCCCATGTAGCAGTTGGCCACCTGGTAGCGCGTCAGCTCGATCGGGTGATCGCCGGTCGTGAGCTCGCTGTAGACCTTGTCGTGGGTCTTGCCGAACTTCAGCGCCTTGTAGCCGCCGTTGTTGGTCGGCATCTTCTGCTTGATGATGTCGGCCTGGATCGTCACGCCGAGGTGGTTGGCCTGGCTCGAGAGGTCGGCCGCCGTGTGGAAGTCCTTCTCGGCCGTCTTGAAGCCGGGGTTGCGCAGGTAGCACCACAGCACGGTGACCATGCCCAGCTCGTGCGCCCGGTGGAAGGCCTCGCTCACTTCCTGGATCTGCCGCGTGGACTCGTCGGAACCGAAGTAGATGGTGGCGCCGACCGCCGCGGCCCCGAGCTCGAACGCCTGCTCGACGTTGCCGAACATGATCTGGTCGTAGCGGTTCGGGTAGCTCAGGAACTCGTTGTGGTTGATCTTCACCATGAAGGGGATCTTGTGCGCGTACTTCCGCGCGCAGGAGGCCAGCACCCCGAAGGTGGAGGCCACGGCGTTGCAGCCGCCCTCGATGGCGAGCTTCACGATGTTCTCGGGATCGAAGTAGATCGGGTTGGGCGCGAAGCTGGCGCCGGCCGAGTGCTCGATGCCCTGGTCCACCGGGAGGATCGACACGTACCCGGTGCCGGCGAGCCGGCCCGTGTTCAAGATCTGCTGGAAGTTGCGCAGCACCTGCGGGTTGCGATCGCTGTGCGCCAGCACGCGGTCGACGAAGTCGGGACCCGGGACGTGCAGCTGCGACTTGTCGAAGCCCTTGGCCTGGTAGGACAGCAGCGCGTCGGCCTCGGCGCCGAGCAGTTCGTGGATCTTGGACGTGACGGTGCTCACGGACTCACTCCTTGCTGCGCGTGGGGCGGGGGTCGCCCGGCGCATCGGCAAGCATAACAGGTTCGGCGTTCACTTCCGGAACACGCCCTCGGCCACCTTCCAGGGGAACAGGTCGAGCCGCATCCGCCCCGCCTGCACGGCCGGATCCTGCCCAGCGAGCGCGCGCGCCGCGTCGAGCGAGGCCGCGCGGAGCACGAAGATGCCGCGGTAGTCGCCGCCGTCCTGGAAGGGCCCGGCCGCCACCAGCGTGCCCTGCTCGGCCATGCGCCCGATGTGGGCCATGTGCCCCTTCTGGATCTCGCCCAGCTGGTCCGCCGGAATCGCGTCGGCCTTCGGGCCGCGCATGAGCAGGCCGAACTGGTAGTCGGCCATCGGCACCTCCACGTCGGGCTTGCCCGCGGTGCGCTCGAAGTAGCCGTCGCCCACGCCCTTCTCGGCGAACCACGCGAGCACCACCGGCTTCAGCCGGCCGGCCTTCACCGCCGGGTCGTCGTTGGCGATGCGCTCGGCCTCGGCGCGAGTGGCCACGTCGAGGATGAAGACGCCGCGCAGCGGCGACTCGCGGTCCGCGATGGGCCCGGCGCCCACCAGTTGCCGTCGCGACGCCAGCTCGGTCATCGACGCGAGGTGCGCCTGCATCACCGCCGCGCCGTCGGTCCCGGGCGGCGCGGGCTCGCCGCGCATCATCAGCACCACGTCGTAGGTGCGCATCTTCGACATGTCCACCTGGGCGAGCGCGGGCGACGGCGCGCACACGGCGAGCAGGCCCAGGGCGGCAGCGGCGAGGATTCGGAGTCGGGGCATGGGCCGAGATAGTACGGGGGGCAGGCCCCGCAACTCAACAGCCGGGCTGGGGCGCCGGCGGGCCGCGGCCCGTCGGCGATTCCAGCGGGGATGACGGCTGTCACATCGCCGCGCTGACGGCTTCCACTGCCGCGGGCGTCCGCCCGGTCGCATGCTGGCGGCATGCACGACACCACGTACTCGCCTCTGCTCCCGCAGTCCGCCGCGCCGCCGGCATCGGCGCCCGCGCCGCGCGTGGTCGCCTCCTGGCGACGCGCCACCAAGCGCTTCGGCGACCTGGTGGCGCTCGACGCGCTCAGCCTCGCGTTGCGCGCCGGCGAGATCACCGCCCTGCTCGGCCCGAACGGGGCCGGCAAGACCACCGCCGTCCGCCTGCTCCTGGGCCTCACCGCGCCCACGCACGGCGCGGTGCAGGCCTTCGGCGCCGACCCGCGCCGGCAGGCGACCCGCCACCGCATCGGCGCGATGCTCCAGGTGGCGCGCGTGCCCGACACGCTGACGGTGCACGAGCACCTCGCCCTGTTCCGCGCCTACTACCCCGCCCCATGGCCGGCCGACGAGCTGCTGCGACTGGTGGGCCTCGAGCGGGAGCGGCACCGCCGCTTCGGCGAGCTCTCGGGCGGCCAGCGCCAGCGCCTCCTCTTCGCCATCGCCCTCTGCGGCGACCCCGAGCTGCTGGTGCTCGACGAGCCGACGGTCGGCATGGACGTCGAGGCGCGCCGCGCCCTGTGGGCGGCCATCCGCGATGCCGCGCGCCGGGGAGCCGCCGTGCTGCTCACCACCCACTACCTCGACGAAGCCGACGCCCTCGCCGACCGCATCGTCGTGCTCCGCCAGGGGCGCGTGGTGGCCGACGACTCGCCGGCCGGCCTCAAGCGCGCGCTCAGGGGACGCGTGCTCCGGTGCCGCACCTCCCTTCCCGGCGCCCGGCTCGCCAGCCTCCCCGGGGTCGTGCGCGTGGATGCGGAGCCGCCGCAGGCCCGCCTCATGTGCGATGACATCGACGCCACGGTCCGCGCCCTGCTCGGCGCCGATCCGGGCGCGAGCGACATCGAGATGCTGCCGGTCACCCTCGAGGACGCGTTCCTCGCCATGACGACGACGGGCGACTCGCCCTCGGCCCCCAGGAGGCTCGCATGACCAGATCGTCGACGCTGCGGCTCTACGCCCTCGAGGCTTGGTACGAGGTGGTCAAGGTCTGGCGCACGCCGGGCTACACGATCCCCGCGATCACCTTCCCGCTCGCCTTCTACCTGCTGTTCGGCATCGTCATGCGGCCGGGCGGCCGACCCAGCTTGAGCGGGCTGGCCGTGTACCTGGTCGCGACCTACGGGGCGTGCGGCCTGATGGGCGCCGCGCTCCAGAGCTTCGGCGTGGGGCTGGCCATCGAGCGCGGGCAGGGCTGGCTGCAGGTGAAGCGCGCGGCCCCGATGCCGCTCGGCGCGTACTTCGCGGCGAAGCTCGCCATGGTGCTCGCCTTCGGCGTCGCCATCGTGGGCGGGCTCGCCCTGCTCGCGATCGTCGGCGGTGGCGTGCGGCTCGACGCCTGGAGCTGGGCGCGGCTCGGCGTCGCGCTGGTGGCCGGCATGGTGCCGTTCGCCGCCCTTGGCCTGCTGCTCGGCGTGGTGTGCGGTCCCAACGCCGTGGGCCCGGTGGTGAACCTGGTGTTCATGGCGGGCTCGGCCGCCTCGGGGCTCTGGATGCCGATCGAGGCCCTGCCCGGCTGGTGGCAACGCGCGGCGGTGGTGCTTCCGCCCTATCATTACGGTCGAGTCGCCCTGTCGGCCATCGGCATCGACGGCCCGCACCCCGCCTGGCTCCACGTGGCGGTGCTGGCCGGCGTCACCGTGGTGACGCTCGCCGCGGCGTGGGCGCTCTTCCGACGCTCGGAGGAACGAGGCTGAGGCATGCGCCTGCGACTGCTGCCCGACGACCCGAACCTGCGCTGGACGCCGTACGCGTACCTCGTCTACGCCGCGTTCTTCGTCGTCGTGGTGGCGCTGCAGCGGCACTGGCCGGCCTGGCTCTACGCGGCGCACGCCGTGGGCCTCGTCGCGTTCCTCGCGCTCTACTTCTACGGCTACTGGGTGCAGGGGCCGCGGCTGGTGGCCGTGGCGCTGGCCATCGCCGGGCTCGGCGTGGCCTTCGCGCCGGTCAACGCCGGGGCGAGCAGCTTCTTCATCTACGGCGGCGCCTTCCTGGGTGAACTGGCGCCGGCGCGACGCGCCGCGTGGTGGGTGGCGGGGCTCACGGCGTTCATCGCGATCTACGCGTGGCTCGCCGCTTTGCCGCCGTGGGTGTGGGCGCCGGCCCTGGTCTTCACGCCCCTGGTCGGGGGCCTCAACCTGCACCACGCGGAGATCCGCCGGCGCGACAGCCGGCTGCGCCTGGCGCAGGACGAGGTGCAGCGGCTCGCCACCGTGGCCGAACGCGACCGCATCGCGCGCGACCTGCACGACCTGCTCGGCCACTCGCTCTCGGTGATCGTGCTGAAGGCGGAGCTCGCCTCGCGCCTCGCCGAGCGGGATCCCGCGCGCGCCATCGAGGAGATCCGCGACGTGGAGCGCGTGTCGCGCGAGGCGCTCGCCGAGGTGCGCAAGGCCGTGCGCGGCTACCGCAACAGCGGCTTCCGCGACGAGCTGGCGCGCGCGCGCGAGGCGCTCGACGCCGCCGGCGTGACGCTCGACAGCGACGTCGCCCGCGTGCAGTTGCCGCCGGTGGAGGACCACGCGCTCGCGCTCGTGTTGCGCGAGGCGGTCACCAACGTGATTCGACACGCGCGGGCCAGCCGGTGCGTGGTCTCGCTCGCCGCGGGCCAGGACGGCATCCGCCTCGCGGTGGAGGACGATGGCGTGGGCGTGCACGCGCCGTCGGGCGAGGGCGTGGACGGGATGCGCGCGCGGGTGACCGCCCTCGGGGGCACGTTCGCGCTCACGAGCGCGGCGGCCGGCGCCCTAGGCGGCGCGGGCGGCACGCGCGTCACCGTCACCGTGCCCCTCGACCTCTCGCGCAGCCACGCGGCGACGGCGTCATGATTCGCGTCGTCCTCGCGGAGGATCAGGCCATGGTGCGGGGCGCCCTCGCGGCGCTGCTCGCCATCGAGCGCGACATCGACGTCGTGGGGCAGGCGGCCGACGGCGTGGACGCGCTCGCCCTGGTCCGCGAGCGCGCGCCGGACGTGCTCGTGGCCGACATCGAGATGCCGCGACTCACCGGCCTCGAGCTGGCCGCCGCCATCCGGCGCGACCGGCTGCCCTGCCGCGTGATCGTGCTCACGACCTTCGCGCGGGCCGGCTACCTGCGTCGGGCGCTCGATGCCGGCGCGGCCGGCTACCTGCTGAAGGACGCGCCGTCGGCACAGTTGGCCGACGCCGTGCGCCGCGTCCACGCCGGCGGGCGCGTCGTCGATCCCACGCTCGCCGTGGAGGCGTGGTCGGAACCCGATCCGCTCACCGATCGCGAGCGCCAGGTGCTGCGGCTGGCCGCCGAGGGCCTGGCGGGCCCGGAGATCGCGGACCAGCTGCGGCTGTCGGAGGGCACCGTGCGCAACTACCTGTCGGAGGCCATCTCGAAGCTCGGCGCGCGCAACCGCGTCGAGGCCGCCCGCATCGCCCAGCAGAAGGGGTGGCTGTGACCGCCGCGCCGCGCTTCCGCCACCGTGGCCGCGAGGTGACGCGGCTGCAGGGCTTCAGCGACGCCGTGTTCGGCTTCGCGCTGACGCTGCTGGTGGTGTCCCTCGAGGTGCCGCGCAACTACGACCAGTTGTGGCACGCGATGCTGGGCCTGCCGGCCTTCGCCGCGTCCTTCGCGATCTTCCTGTGGATCTGGTGGGAGCACCACGAGTTCTTCCGCCGCTACGGCCTCGACGACGGGCTGACGACGGTGATCAACGCGCTGCTGCTCTTCGTGGTGCTGTTCTACGTCTACCCGCTGAAGTTCATGTTCACGCTGCTCTCGCGCATGCTGTTCGGCGTGCCGCCGATGCCCGCCGGCAGCGCCGAGCCGATGATCCGCGCCGCGCAGGTGCCGCAACTGATGGCGATCTACGCGCTGGGCTTCATCACCGTGTTCGCCATCCTCTCGCTGCTCTACGCGCGCGCGTGGCAGCAGCGCGACGCCCTCGGCCTCGACGGGGTCGAGCGCTACATGACGCGCGTCTACTTCCGCAGCCACCTGCTGGCCATGGGCGTCGGCGTGCTCTCGCTGGGCCTGGCGCTCACCCACACGGCCTGGGGCTCGATGCTGTCCGGCATGTCGTACGCCCTGCTCGGCCCGGTGCTCGGCGTCCACGGCGCGATGAGCGGCCGCCGACTCCCGCAGGAGTGAGGCCCCGGGCGCCGGCTCAGCGGCGCACCGAGCGCACCGTGGTGGCGGCGAGGATCACGGCGCCGCCCAGGCTCGCGAGCAGGCCCGGGGTCTCGCCGTGCACGAGCCACGCCCAGAACGGGCTGAGCGCGGGCTCCAGCAGCAGGAGCAGCGACACCTCGACGGCCGTGAGCCGGCCGAGCCCGCGGGTGAGGAACACGTAGGCGAGGCCCACCTGGAACACGCCGAGGTAGACGATCAGCGCCCAGTCGGTGGCGGTCGCGCCGGCCACCGGCAGCGCCAGCGGCAGGCACCCGAAGAAGCCGAACACGTTGCCCCACATGGTGGCCGAGGCCGCGGTGACCTCGGCGTCGCCCGCGCGGTGCCGCTCGGCCCAGCGCAGGCCGGCGAGCGTGAGGGCCCACATCAGCCCGCTGAAGGCCCCGACGAGGTTGCCCGCCACCGTGTCGGGAGCCGTCGCCGACGGCTGCGGGGCGCCCCCGAACAGCAGCACCAGCCCGCCGAGGATCGTGGCCATGAACGGCGCGTCGCTCCGCCGGACGCGCTCGCCGAGCAGCAGTGGCCCCAGCAGGACGAGCCAGAGCGGCGCCGACGCCTGCAGGAACACGGCGCTGGCGGCCGTCGTGAGCTTGTTGGCGAGGACGAAGCTGACGAAGGTGGCGGCCTGCACCACGCCCACCAGGAGGGCGCGCCACGACAGGCGGCGCGACGCCGGGACGAACGCGAGCAGCACGAGCGCAGCGACGCCGGCGCGGAAGCCGGCGACCTGCCAGCCGCTGAACGAGGTGGCCTTGATGGCCGCCCCGCCCGTCGAGAAGAGCAGCGCGGCGAGCAGGATCTCGAGGCGCGCCGCCGTCACGGCCGCCCCCGCCCGGCCGACAGCGCGATGAGCCACTGGGCCGGCACGTAGGTGCCCATCACGGCCAGCGGGGCGAGCGCGAAGGGCACCGCGAAGCGGTTCACCGCGAGGGCCGAGTCCGAGAGCACGAAGAGCACCGCGCCGGCCGCGGCGGCCAACGGCGCCGCCTCGCGGGTCGCCCGCCACCGCTCGACGGCCTGCCACGCCATCGCGCCGATCACGAGCGCGTAGGCCGCCACCGGCACGCGGTGCGCGCCCGCCGAGGGCAGCAGCCACCACAGCAACGCCATCACGTAGGCGCCACAGGCGGCCGCAGGCCACGAGCTCGCGCGCCAGCCGTCGCGGGTGAAGGCGGCGACGTAGCACAGGTGCGCGACCAGGAACGACGCGAGCCCGGGCACGAAGTAGTCGCCGGGGAGCATCAAGAACACGTCACCGGCCGTCGAGGCGAGCAGGCCCGCCACCACCGCCGGCCGCCAGGAGGCCGCCGCGCCGGCGGGCGCGGTCGCCGCGATCGCCAGCACGAGCAGCGTCGTCAGGGGCTTGAAGAGGAACTCCTGCTGGAGGTCGCCGGCGAACACGGCGCGCAGGTTGAGGGCCGCGCAGGCGAAGACGGCCAGCGAGAGCAGGCGGAGGGGCATGGCCGTGCGTATCGTAGCGGAAGACGGGCGCGGGATCAGCGGGGACGGCCGCCGTGGAGCGCCACGGCCGCGGCGCTGGCGACGTTGATCGAGTCGACGCCCGGGGCCATCGGGATGCGCACGCGGGCATCGGCCGCCGCGCACGTGGCCGCCGCGAGCCCGTCCCCCGCGTGGCCGAGCACCCACGCCACGCGTGCCGCGGGGGGGACACCGCCGACGAAGGCGTCGAGCGGGGTCTCGCCCACCCCCGTCAGCGCCGCGACCAGCCAGCCCTGTTCGCGCAGCGCCACGAGGGCCTGCGGCCACGGCTGGGCGACCGCGAACGGCACGGCGAGCACCGAGCCCATGGACGTGCGCACGGCCTTGCGGTACAGGGGGTCGGAACACCCCGGGCTGAGCAGGACGGCGGCCGCCCCGAACGCCGCGGCGTTGCGGAAGACGCCGCCGATGTTGTCGGGGTTGGCGACGCGCTCGAGGATCACCAGCGGGGCCCCGGGGGATGCCGCGCCCGCCAGGGCGGCCCAGTCGCGCGCCGGGGGCCGTTCCACCAGCGCGAGGCACCCGCGGTGGATGTTGTAGCCGGTGACGCCGCGAAAGACGGCGGTGTCTGCCACGAAGGCGGTGACATCCTCCGGGAGGCCGTCGAGCACCGGGGCGAGGTCGTCGAGCGCGCCGCCCGACACGAGCAGCGTGCGCACGCGGAACCCCGCTTCGATGGCGCGCCGGACGACGAGGCGCCCCTCGGCGACGAAGCTCCCCGCCTCCCGCGCGAGCGCGGGGTCCGCGATCGCGCGAAACGCGGCGATGCGCGGGTCGGCCCCGTCGGCGACGCGTTCAACGCGGGGCGGCATGGGCGTCCCCGAGATCCTCGCAGATGGTGCGGAACTCGAACCCCCGCTGGCGCAGCATCGGCACCAGCGCGTCGACGGTGCCGGCGGCGTGGCCGCGGTCCGCACGGGGGTTCCGATGGTTGCCGTCGTGCACCACCATGATGAAGCCGTCCCTGGCGCGCCGCGCGAAGCGCCCGGCGGTGGCCCGCGCCGTGGGGCGGCGGAACCAGTTCCAGTCCCAGCCGAACGCGCCCCACCCCACGAGCCGGTAGCCGCCGAGCCGCAACCCCTGCAGCATCGAGGCGCTGCGCGCGCCGCCGTGCGGCCGGAACGCGCGACACGCGCGCACGCCGGCGAGCCGTTCGATCCGGGCGGCCAGCGCGTCGACGTGCGCCGCGAGGTCGGCGGCGGACTTCGCCATCAGCCAGCGGTCGCCCGTGTGCAGCGCCACCCCGTGCCCCTCGTCCGCCATCCGCCGCACGAGCGGCGCCGTGTCGCCGGTGACGTGCTCCCCGATCAGGAAGAAGGTGGCACGGGCGCCCTGCCGGGCCAGCGCGTCGAGCACCTGGGGCGTGGCGGCGGGATTCGGCCCGTCGTCGAAGGTCAGGTAGACGGCGGGCGGCTGCCCGCGCGCCGGCATGCGCCACAGCGCCACGTCGCGAGCGGTCGCGTCGAGCAGGAACGGGAACGGCGCGACGTGCGCCAGTGCGAGCGCCGCCGCCACGGCCACCACCACGCCCAGCATCGGACTCCCCTGCCTGCGGTCGTCACGGAACCGTGCGGCTCGTCCGCACGGGCCGGGCCAGCCCGAACCGCGCAGCCCGGGGCACGATCATGGCAGAATGACGGCGTTCCGAGGAGGACCGAATGCGTTTCCTGCGGTGGATGCCGATCCTGGTGGCGGTGGCGTGGCTGGCGCCGGCGCCCGCGCACGCACAGTCGATCAACGATCGCGTGCCGCTGTCCTTCGACGTCGAGCACGAGCACAACGGCGGCAAGTGCCGGGGCACGCTGACGATCGACAAGTGGAAGTTCGTCTACGACTCCTTCGACCGCCCGCAGGACAGCCGCACCTGGAAGATCACCGAGATCGACAAGGTAGAGTCGAAGAACCCCCGCGAACTGGTGCTGAAGACCACCGAGTCGGGCAAGAGCACGCTGGGCCAGGGCCGCAACTACAAGTTCCGCGTGCTCGGGTCGGGCATCGACCCCGACGTGGTGGCCTGGATGCAGGACCGCGTGCAGTAGCAAGCCCTTCGACTCGCGCTGGTGCGGCGGGCGCTCGCTCAGGGCAGGCGTGCTGACCTCCTGAGCCGCTCGACCAACTGCTGCAGGTCGGGCGGCAGCGGCGACTCGAACTCGACGCGGCGCCCGGAGCGCGGGTGCGTGAACGCCAGCCGATGGGCGTGCAGCGCCTGCCGCGCGAACGGGATGGGCGCGGGCCCCTCGCCGAGGTACTGCCGCTCACCGGCGAGCGGTGTCCCGTGCAGCGCCGCCTGGGCGCGAATCTGGTTCCGGCGCCCGGTCACGAGGTGCACCTCCACCAGCGCCCCGCGCCGCCACCGCTCCCGCGTGGCGTAGTGCGCCACGGCGTCGAGCACGCGGTGGGCGCCCGGCGCGGCCGGCTCGAGGCGCGTGTCGCGCGCGTTCCACACGAAGCGGTCGCTCCAGGTCCCCATCGGGGGCTCGGGCGCGCCCGAGAGCACGGCGAGGTAGACCCGCTCGGGCGCGCGCCGGACGAACTGCTCCTTCAGCGCGCGCAGCGCCGGCGGCGTCCGCGCGAACACGACCAAGCCCGACGTGTCGCGATCGATCCGGTGCACGACGAGCGGCGACGACCGCGTGCGCGCGGCGTACCCCTCGTCGAGCGCGTCGAGCACGGAGGGCTCGTCGCGGCGTGCGGGCAGCGGCACGGTGAGCACCCCGGCGGGCTTGTCGACGACAATGAGGCTGTCGTCCTCGAACACGAGGCGGCAGCCGCCGAGGGTGCGCGGGCGGGTGTGGCGGGACGCGCTCCCGGGCCGGTCGCGCCAGAGGCGCACGCGGTCCCCCTCCCGCACGACGTACGCGGCGTCGGCTGCCGTCGCCTCGCGCCCGTCGATCCACACCTGGCCCCGGTCGAGCGCGAGCGCCGCGCGCGAGCGCGAGCCGAGCCGCCCGGCGTCGGCCAGGAACTTGTCGAGGCGCAGCCCGGCGCTCGCCGGGTCGACGGTCCACTCGGTGTCCACGGCTCAGGGTACGTCGAAGCGGCGGGACGTGGGGAGACAGCGGGCCCCGGGCCCCGCCAACTGGAGAGGCACCAGCCCCACGCCCGGGGCCTCAGGCCCCCTCGAACCACATCGTGAACGTCGTCGGTCCCCCGGCCGGGCCGTCGAGCGAGAACGCGACGCCGTGGTTGGCCAGCACCTCCTGCACCAGGGTCAGGCCCAGGCCCTGGCCCTGCTCCTTGGTGCTGAAGAAGGGCGTGAACAGGTTCGCGCGTGCGCTGGGCGAGAGCCCCGGCCCGGTGTCCTCCACCTCCAGCACCACGCCTCCCCGCCCGTGGCGCAGGCGCAGGGCGACGCGGCCGTCCTCGCCGACCGCCTCGATGGCGTTCTTCGCCACGTTCAGCAGCGCCTGCTCGATCTGCGGCCGGTCCACGTCCACGGGCACGGGCTCCTCCGGCAAGCGCATCGTCCACGCGATGCGGCGCTGCTCGCACGGCACCCGGACGAGGGCGGCCACTGCCTCGGCGATGCGGCGCAGGTCGTGCCGCTGCCGGCGCGGCGCCGGCAGCCGGTAGACGTCCGCGAAGCTGCGCATGAAGTCGTTGAGCTGCGAGGTCCGGTCGATCACCACGCCGAGCCCGCGCTCGAAGTCGCCTCGGTCCTCCGGCCGCAGTTGCGCCGCGTAGGTCAGGCACGAGTGCAGGAGCGACGCGGAGGCGCCGACGGTGTTGTTCACCTCGTGCGAGAGCAGGCGAATCAGCTTCTCGTGCGCCGCGCGCTCGAGCTGCCGCACCTCCTCGGTGAGTTCTTCGATGCTGAAGAAGCTCCGGCGGAAGCCGCGGTCGAGGAACGTGCCGTGGGCGATGCGCAGCCGGCGGCCGTCGCCGGGCGAGACGAGGCGCGACTCGCCAACCTCCAGCGCGTTCAGTTCCCGGCCCAGGGCCCCTGGCATCTCGCGTACCGGCTTTCCGGCCACGCCCGCGGCCTCCACGCGGCACAACCGCTCCGCGGCGGGGTTGATCGACGCGACGTGGCCGTCGAAGTCCAGCACCACCAGGCCGCCGGGCGAGGCGTCCATCACCTGCGCCAGGAACTGCTGCTGCTCCTGCGCCGCCACGCGGGCGCTGCGCAGGTCGTCGATCATGCGGTTGTAGAGCCCGATGAGGCGGTCGACCTCGGCTTGCCCCACCTCGCGGAAGCGCGACATGAAATCGCTGTCGGCCAGCCACTGCGGGCTCTCCCGGACGAAGGCGAGGCCCGCGAACACCCGCCCTACCAGCGCGAGGCCCGTGCCCAGCGAGAGGGCGATGGCCGCCTCGGCCGCCAGCAGCCACCAGGGCGCCGCGCGCAGCTGCCACACGGCGAACCCGGCGGCCGCCGCGTGGGCCAGCACCAGGTAGGCGGTGAGGCGCGC